>Ga0315899_10009012_pt1 | contig 10698 bp, 5 predicted proteins | sample LakEriMetagenome_2_FD_203518 | JGI IMG/M metagenome (GOLD analysis project Ga0315899, IMG submission 203518) | Freshwater fungal communities from buoy surface, Lake Erie, Ohio, United States - Buoy 4 MA112 | ecosystem: Environmental > Aquatic > Freshwater > Lake | place: USA: Lake Erie, Ohio...
CCGAGTTTTACTCCATGTATTCGTTCTTTTACAGTGCCGCAGATCCTGCGATGGATGGAAACATTGCCGAAACACAACCATTTCTTTCACTCGCTTCCGTGGAACAAAAGAATGCCATCGCCGCAGCCAAGACAGCGGAGAATGATGCGCAGACTGAATTATTGAAGTTTGCTGCTAGACGAGAAAGCAGAATACCACTTCCAACGAAACGCACAGAGCCTAAGCCAAAATCGTTTTTTCGTTCTCAGGTATGGCTGGACGATGAGTTTCCGATTGGCAGCAAAACGCGAAATACATCACGCAATGCAGAGCAGTGGATTCAAAATTCAGATTCCCCTATGGGACTTCGCCACTTAACTCAATCGTTCGGAAGTAAATTCGAGCAGACGATTTCGGGAGGATGGCCGACGATGACTATCCCCGAAGATGGCAAGCTCCACTTCTGGGTTAGGCCCGATAGGTTCGAACCCCCGAAGGCGATAAGCCTAAGCCTCAAGGTTGGCAAAAAGAGCAAGCGATGGGTTTGGGCAAATAGCGAGGAGTCCGGAAAGTTGCTGGCCGCTGGACAAAAGGAACCAGATGGTCCGTTACCTGTCGCAGGTCAGTGGACGCAGCTGTCTGTATCACTCAGTGACTTGCCTGCCAATGATGTCGTACAAGATTTGCAGTTTGGACTCTTCAATGGAATCTGCGAGTGGGATGCTTTCGTATGTTCCGGTAGTTATGAGAACACGGAAGAGTCGCTTGACTGGAAGAAGTGGTGGGAGAAACAGAAGGGGACGGATGTGCTTCTTGCATCTGGCCCCATCGCCGAGGCTATCAAAGCAGGCCCAGACAGCGAACCCGGGAAAAAGCATGCATCTGAGGTTGAGACACACTACTATGCATACATATGCGAACAGATGAGTCCTGAATTGTTGTCCAAGCGAAAAGCCTGGAGAGCGAAGAGAGTCGAACGATCCGTTTTGGAGAAGTCCGTTGCTGGAACGTTTGTGTTCAAAGACATGGATACTCCGCGGGAAGCATTTGTGATGAAGCGAGGGCAATACGATGCCAAAGGTGCGCCCGTGAAACCCTCAACACCAGCATTCTTGCCAACGTTAAAGTTAGCCAATCCAGAGGCTCGGCCGACACGATTGGATCTTGCAAAATGGTTGGTCAGTGAAGAAAACCCTTTGACGGCACGAGTAACGGTGAATCGATTCTGGCAACAAGTGTTCGGCAGAGGTATTGTTCTCTCCAGTGATGATTTCGGCACCCAGGGAATCCCTCCGACACATCCGGAACTGTTGGATGCATTGGCTGACGATTTTCGCAGTTACGGCTGGGATGTGAAACGACTGATGAAACAGCTCGTAATGACTCGCGCTTTTCAACGATCTTCAACAATTTCCGACCGATCGATGGAAGTCGATCCAGAAAACAAGTTCTTATCGCGTGGCCCTCGAATGCGATTAGATGCGGAACAGATTCGAGACAGCGTATTGGCAGCTTCTGGGACCCTCAATCCAGCTATGGGGGGACATGGATTTCTAACCTATCAACCGCCCCAGATTTGGGAACCGGTCGGGTATGGTGACTCCAATACACGATACTATCTTCAAGACCACGGACCCAGCATTTATCGAAGAAGTGTTTATGCGTTTATCAAACGAACAGCTCCTCCACCGTTCATGACGAACTTTGACGCTCCAAACCGTGAACAGTTCTGTACGAAACGCGAACGAAGCAATACTCCACTTCAAGCGTTGCAGCTCATGAACGACATACAGTATGTCGAAGCAGCACGCGTCATGGCAGAACGCGTGTGGGCAGCGAATCTTCCATCCGATCTTGCCCGATTGGAATACATCATGGAGCAATCACTTTCTCGAAAACCGACTGATAGCGAAACGAAGACGTTGCTCAATGCCTATCAACTTTTCAGGAATCGATTTGCGGTGTCACCTGAGGATGCGAAAAAACTATCAGTGGTTGGAGAGACATTGATCAAACCGGATTTGCCCGCGACCGAAGTGGCTCCTTTAGCTTTGATCATTAACTTGGTCTTCAACCTCGATGAATTTGTGAATCGCAACTAGTCCATGCAAGCTTCCCGTTTCGTTCCTCCAGATGGTTTTGTCGCTGACGCTCGAAAGCTCATTCTGGCCAGCGGCTCTCCGCGTCGAAGTGAACTGTTGCTGAGATATGGTTACGATTTTCAAGTGAGAGTGCCAGATGAACATGCTGAGTGTGGTATTTGTTCTCGCGAAACACCACCGGAGTTGGTCGCACGACTCGCCTATCAGAAAGCCGCGAATGTCATTGAGAAGATCGAAAGTGGGTTGGTGGTCGCTTGCGACACGGTAGCAGAGTGTGTGGCTATCATTCTGGGGAAGCCAGAAAACGTGGATCATGCCAGAGAAATGCTCAAACGCTTGCGAGGTCGAGAGCACTCTGTGTACAGTGGGTTATGTATCTGGGACAAAGAGTCCGCTCGCCGGTCCATACGTGTGGATGTTTCTCACCTCAGAATGGAAAATATTTCGGATACAGAGATAGAGGCCTATCTTGAGACGGAGCAATGGATGGGTAAAGCAGGTGCATTTGGTTTTCAGGATGGTCCAGATTGGATCCGTCTGATAGATGGAAGCCCGACCAACGTAGTTGGACTACCGATGGAACTATTGGCGACTATGCTGCAAGAGTTTCGGTAGCTGGTTCGTCATGGATCTACAAAAATCTACTCAGTCTTCGGTGTTTCGATCGCCCGCCCGCATCTTGGGCTTGATGCTTGGCGTTGTCTTCGTTGTGGAAGCGGCGGTCATGGTGATGTTGCCATTTCTAGTACCCGATAGTTTAGGAGAAACGAACCGAGCGATGGTCGACGCTTTTTTGTTGACCAGTATCTGCGCACCTTTGCTATGGTGGGTGATTGTTGGTCCGCTTCGTCGCATAGCGATACAGGAACACCAGCGTAGTGAGACAATTGTCGCAAACGCGAGCGAAAGCATTCTTACATTTGATCGCGATGGAAACATTCTCTCACACAATCGTGCAGCTTCTACTCTTTTTGGAGTTCCTGATGATTCGTGGCATCGAAGACATTTGCGAACGGTCATACCAGATTTCCCGGAGGAATTAGGCCGATTACCGCAGGATCTTCGCTTTTTTGGAATACGATCCGATTCCAAACAATTCCCGGTTCAAGTTTCGATCAGCGAATATCCCAGCGAATCAATGAGGATGTATATCGCGATCATTCGAGATTTGACGTGGTCCGAACGTGCTGAACAGGCGAATATCGAAGCGGTTCGCGAGAAAGAGGCACTGCGTACTCAGCAAATGGCGACTCTGGCGCAGCTCGCCACAGGTGTGGCTCACGAGATTCGGAATCCCTTAACATCCATCAAGATGTTGATTCAAGTCAATCGTTCGAAGTTCGCGAAAGAAGGGCTTCCAACCGATGACCTTGAGTTGGTGGAAGGAGAAATCCGAAGAATGGAGCGATCCGTGAATAGTCTATTGGAGTACGCTCGTCCCGAAAGAAGTGAATTCTGTGAAGTCGATTTGAGTCATGTTATACAACGAACACATCAACTGATTGTGGGTCGAAGCCAATCGCAGAATGTGATTGTCTCGATTCAGCAACCCTCGCATGCCATTCGCCTCAATGTTGATCCGGCACAGATTCACCAGTTGCTCCTGAACCTATGCCTCAATGCACTAGATGAAATGCCCTCGGGAGGTGAATTGACGCTCTCAGTTCGAGAGCACGAAAACTCTGCGGAAGTTGCTGTTCGCGACACAGGTAATGGCATTGACGAAGGAATTATGGAAAAACTATTCACTCCATTTGTGACAACCAAGCCTGGCGGAGTTGGATTGGGGCTAGGCATATGTCGTCGTATCGCAGAATCGCACCAAGGGACACTCGTCGCATCGAACAATAGTGACCGAGGTGCTAGCTTTGTACTTACCTTGCCACTGATTGCCAAATCCGCGTCCGCCGATAAATCGCAAACGGATCGATTGTCTTCCCCTTCGGCCGTACCACCGGACCGTTCACCTCTAAGCGAGTACTCATGAATCGTTTGCTGGTTATTGATGACGAGGTATCCATTCTACGCGCTTTTGAACGTGCGTTTGCTGATGAGCATACCGTGGTTACGACGGCAAAATCTGGTAGCGAGGGCGAAGAACTATTCCTTACCTCCAAGCCAGATGTTGTGGTGCTCGATCTCAGCCTACCCGACGTTTCTGGAATCGAATGCTTTAAGCGTTTGAGAGCTATTGATGCCCGAATTCCAGTGGTTTTCATTACAGGTCACGGCACTGTTGAAACCGCCATCGAAGCAACCAAATTGGGCGCATACGATTATCTTTTCAAGCCGCTCGAGCTGGATGAGATTCGTGAACTTTTGTCCAAAGCATTCAATCTTAGCCGAATGGTGCGAGTGCAACCCGTCCTTTCCGAAGAAGCAAACAACATCGATGCGGATGCGATTGTCGGTCGATGCAAAGCGATGAAAGAAGTGTATAAATCGATCGGTCTGGTCGCATCACAGAACATCGCTGTTCTGTTACAGGGGGAGAGTGGAACGGGCAAAGAAGTCGTTGCCCAAGCCATCTATCATCATAGCGACCGAGCGAACGGGCCATTCCAAGCGATCAATTGTGCGGCAATTCCCGATGCATTGCTCGAAAGCGAAATTTTCGGGCACGAGAAAGGTGCCTTTACCGATGCACAAAGACAAAGGATCGGAAAACTGGAACAGGCCCACCACGGCACTTTATTTCTCGATGAAGTTGGGGATATGTCCCCGCTTACACAAGCCAAATTGTTACGAGTGTTACAGGACCAAACCTTTGAACGAGTCGGTAGCAACACTCCAATCACGGTGGATACACGCATCATCGCGGCTACCAATCACGATCTCAAGAAGCTCGTTTCCGAGGGATTATTCCGACTGGATCTGTTCTTTCGCCTCAGCGTGTTTTCGATCCAGCTACCTCCCTTGCGGGACCGAGGTGATGATCTTGGAATTCTGGCCGACTACTTCGTGCGCAAGTACAGTAAAGCCTTTGGAAAGGAACTCAGAAGTGTTGCCCCGGACACATTGAAAAAGCTGCAAGAGTACCATTGGCCAGGAAACGTGCGCGAACTCGAAAGTGTGATCAAGCAATCGCTCCTCAAGGCCCGTGGAAGCGTACTTCTACCCGAGTTTCTGCCGTCGCTAGCTGTTAATGACAACGTCCACTCTACATTCGTTCGTGGCGATAGCGGTCTGTCCTCTGATTTCGTGGCAGCACTGCTAAAGAATGGTTCGAATAATCTCTATGCTGAAGTCATCAACAATACCGAACGACAACTCTTGACCCAGGTGTTGGAGTTCACGTCAGGCAATCAGTTGAAAGCATCCAATATCCTCGGCATTTCACGCGTGACTCTAAGAAGTAAACTGAAAATCCTGGGGATCCAAGCAAGCAATTTTGGATAACCACGAATCGTGGATCGTCACCAAGAAGTCGAGAATTTCTGAGGCTTACGGATTGCTTATCGATAGAGCAAATGCGGTTCGCGACGCTTCATAAAATCAGCAATGCCAGAAAGATAGATAGCCTGCAAATCGATCCAGCTTTTGCCTTCGAGGATCGCTTGTTCCATCGCTTTGCATCCCAAGAGTCGATTCAGGTTTTTTGTCTCCCAGGTATCCGCGTGAAGCATACGCAACCCCAATGCGATCGTAAGTCCGGTCCGAACCGTTTGGAATTTGCTTCGATCCAGCACATCGATCTGAATTCCTTTGCATAGCAGTTTCTCAAACTTGCTTGACGAAGGGGTAAATTCAACCGGAACGAATGCAACGCCTGGCAGTTGTTGCTCATTCAGCCAGTTGGACAACTTTAGGTTGTCAATCCAGGGAGCCCCGACCCATTCGAAAGGTGTATCTGTTCCCCTTCCTACAGAGACGTTCGTCATCTCCAGTAATCCAACACCGGGATAGATTAACGCTTGCTTCATGGATCGCATGTTCGGAGATGGATTGATCCACAATAGACCGGTGGAGTCCCACCATTGTGATCTGCTCCAACCTTCACAGCGGATGACATCGAGTTGAACGTCTAGTTTCAGTTCTTCGCGTAGCATCATGGCAATTTCGCCAACCGTCATTCCATGTCGAACGGGTAGCTTGTGATACGTCACGAACGACTCCGTGTTGTCATCGAGCATCGGACCGGCAACATCAACTCCATTGATCGGATTGGGCCTGTCGAGGATGACAAACCTTTTCTTGTTCTCGGCTGCTGCTTTGAGCGCTTCCCCCATGGTCGAGATATAGGTATAGAACCGCGTCCCGATATCTTGAATATCGAATACCACGGTATCGATTTCGGAAAGCATTGCGGCGGTCGGTTTACGTGTTTCCCCATACAAGCTGTAGATCTTAAGTCCAGTTTTCGAATCCCGGCTATCGTTCACCTTCGCGATGTCGAGCTTTCCCTCGAAGCCATGCTCTGGACTAAACAGAGCTTTGAGTTCTAAGTTTTTCGCGCTTGCAAATAGTTCCACAGCACTCGCGCCCGATCGACTCCGACCAGTGTGGTTCGTAATCAAACCGACATTTGCCCCGTCGAGTGTGCGAAACCGGTCCCGCTGCAAAACATCCAAACCAGTCAATGTGGAATAAGTCGTTGGCTCAGCAATTGGCATCTCCGCTAGGTTGCTCGCGACGACGTTCAGGATTTTGCCTGCCAGTGGATTTACGAGGCCTTTCCCGTTGGGATGAACGCGATTGCTCAAGAAAACAAAAAACAGATCTTGAGCGGGGTCCATCCAAAGAACAGTCCCAGTGAAACCTCCATGGCCAACCGCCGACTCAGATAGCAGGTCACCTTTATTCGTTGAAAAGCCCGTCCTTTTGTCCCAACTCAATCCTCGGATTCCACCTGGCACGGGAACCCCTTGCGACATTAGCTGTAGAGTTGTTGGAGCAAACACTTGCACCGATGAACCATCAGCCTTTACGGCTTTACCCATTCGTAAAAACATCTGTGCATAAAGAGCCATATCATTAGCCGTGGAAAAGAGTCCTGCATGACCAGCGATGCCGTTCATCAAATGTGCCCGGGGGTCATGCACTTCGCCTTGAATCCATGCGCCATCGCGTTGCTCTGTTGGAGCTGCTCTCTTTCTCAAGTTCTCACCGGGCAAGAAGCCCGACTCCTGCATGCCGATTGGTTCGAAAATGTTCTTTCGTGAAAAAGCATTGAGATCTTGCCCGCTCAGCTTTTCAACAATCTTGCCGAGGACGATAAAATTTACGTCCGAGTATTTGAATGCTGTTCCAATGGGAGCAGTCAACGGTAAGTCACAGATGCGTTCCCACGACTTTTCGACTCCATTTTGATAGTCGGCCAACGCATTGTCTGGGATGAGCCCGCTTCGATGAACCAGTAGATCGAGGACGGTAAGTTTGTCTTTCTCTTTGGAATTGAACTCAGGCAGGATGTCGACGACTTTGTCGTTGATCCGCAGTTTCCCCATCTCGACGAGTTTCATAATGCTCGAGCCAGTTGCAACTGGTTTTGTAATCGACGCCATATCGAAAACCGTGTCTACCGTCATCGGCTCGGTCTTGGGTTTCAGAGCTCGATTTCCATAAGCTTTCAAATGCAGAATTCGATCGTGACGACCGACGCAAATGACGCAACCTGGCATCTTTTCTTCCAAGATGGCAGTCTCTACGAGTCCCTGGATCGTTTCGCTGCACGGGAGACCAGGAGTGAGCTCAGGAGTGAGCTTCCGTGCTGGAGTTATCTCTTGTGCATTTGACACAGAGGCACAGCAGAGCCAAAGAAGCAGAGATAAATTGACGAAACGCATAGAATTTCGATGAAGTGGTTAAAACGTGATCAGTGTTGTTCGTTCACTATACAGTCACGCAACCATCCGCTCAATCAGAAAGAAATTGAAAGGAAATCGCAAAACTCAAGGTCGTGCATCAGATCGTTCGGGTTCTTCTAATGCACCCATCGGCATTCCGAGGCTTGCTAAAGCTTCCATGTCATAGGCTGGCAGCGATGGCAGCCTGTGACAACGGAGCAAAACGGCCTGGATTACTTTGTCGCTTGGATGCAATCGGCTATCGATTGGCAAAGAGTCTCCATGGTTTGTGGTGCCATGCCCGCGACGTTGATTCGCCCCGTCCCAACGATATAAATCCCGCGTTCATTCTTCAGCCAATCCGCTTGCATGCTATTTAGGCCGCTGTAGGAAAACATCCCCTTTTGGCGCTGCAAAAAGCTAAAGTCGCGGTCGATACCTGTTTTCTTCATCCCTTCGATGAACATAGATCGCATCTGAGAAATTCGGTTTCGCATGGCATCCACTTCGGCGTTCCATTCCGCACGTAGAGAGGCATCATTCAAGATGATCGCGACGGTCGAAGCACCATGTCGCGGTGGATTGCTGTAGTTGCAACGAATCGATTGGCGAATTTGACTGAGAGCCGCCTCAGTCTTCGAGGCATCGGCACCGACGAGCATCACCGCGCCAACCCGTTCGGAGTACAAACCAAAATTCTTTGAAAAGGAGCTGCAGACAATGGCTTCCGGGTTCTTTGCGAGAAGAGCGTAAAGCGGCTTCGCATCTTCCATGAGTCCATCACCGAATCCTTGGTAAGCGAAGTCGACGAATGGAATCATTTTCTTCCTCGCGAGCAAGTCAGATATCTGAGACCATTCCTCGAGAGTGGGATCAATACCCGTCGGGTTATGGCAACACGCGTGCAAACAGACGAGATCCCCAGGTCGACCATCTCGTTCGAGGTTCTCAAGCATGCCAGAAAAATCCAACGATGTTTTGTCCGCCGAAAGATACGTATAGACCGGTGTTACCAATCCTGCCGCTTGGAAAATCGAACCGTGATTGGCCCAAGTTGGATTGCTAAGCCAAATTCGGGTGCCAGGGAAATGCCTCGCGACCGTATCGGCACCGACACGAAGTGCACCAGTTCCGCCTGGGGTTTGAGCTGCTGCGACTCGGCCGTGATCCAATTGATCGGAGAAGACGAGGCCTACCACAGCCTTGAGATACTCTAGGTGCCCTTCGATAGGCATGTATCCTTTCGTATTCTCGGTATTGAGCAATTTGACTTCCGCTTTCTTCACGGTTGCCAAGATCGGCGTGGAGCCTTCTTCCGTCTTGTAAACCCCAACCGTCAAATTGATTTTGCCAGGACGAGGATCTTTTGCAAAGGCATCGCTTAAGCCGAGGATGGAATCGGGAGGAGCAATTGGCAAGAACTCAAACATTCGACACACGCGTTTCTGGAAAATGGTAAGTCAGCAGGATATGACCCTTCTGTTTGCAGGCAAAAAGGTTACTATGAATTTCGATTCATGAGGAGTCTGGTTTCGCATGAATCGAAGAAACTGATGTTGACGTCGCAGGGCGAATAGAACCATACTCTTTCCCCGAGTTACGGATGACTCAAGTGCTCTTGCGTTGCCGCCCCCCATTTGCTCCGCAGGTAGCTCAGGAACCCACTCCTAGAAGAAGCTCGCGAATTTTTGCGGTAGTACGTCAACATTGATGGTAGATTCAATAACTTGAATCCATCCCATGGTTGCGTTTTGCCCTCGGTTCGCTGGGAGAGACTAGTGTCCTTCGCTATTGACAACGAAGTCAAAGATAGAGTTCGCTTGGCGGTCAATATTGTCGATTTGATCGGCAGTTATGGCGAAATTCGTAGGCAGGGGAGAGGCTTTGTCGCTGCGTGCCCATTTCATGATGACCGTCGCCCCAGTTTGCAAGTCAATCCAGACCGCCAAACATGGAAATGCTGGGTTTGCGACATTGGCGGCGACGTCTTCAGCTTCGTCATGAAGAAGGAAAGCGTAGGTTTTCCTGAAGCATTGCGGATGCTGGCGGATCGAGCGGGTATCGTGATTGAAAGCCCGAAAGAACGAGGTTCTCGAGACGACAAAAAGCGACTTTACGAAGCCATGAAATGGGCGACGCAAGAGTTTCACGAGTGCCTCTTGTCCGCACCCGAAGCAAATGCGGCCCGAGAATATCTCGAAGGACGTGGCATTACCGACGAAAGCATTCGCAAATTTCAAATCGGATTCGCACCCGAAAGCTGGTCCTGGCTGCTGGACCGAGGAGGTAGCAAGTCGTTTTCACCGGACGTACTGGAATCGATCGGATTAGCGGCGCGAGGCGATCGCGGGTCACGATACGATCGCTTTCGAAATCGAGCTATTTTTCCGATTCGCGACCCGTCCGGACGACCGATCGCCGTCGGTGGGCGAGTCTTGCCAGGCGCGTCGCCGGATACGGCAAAGTATGTGAATTGCAACGAAACACGTCTCTATCACAAGAGCCACCAACTCTATGGCCTGGACTTGGCTCGCGAATCCATCGTAAAGGCAAAACAAGTTGTTGTCATGGAAGGCTATACCGATGTGATCATGGCCGTTCAGCATGGAATAGGAAACGCCGTCGCTTGCTGTGGTACAGCACTGGGGGAGGGGCAGATCAAACTGCTGCGGCGCTATTGCGACTCGGTGGTACTGCTGTTGGATGGCGACGAAGCAGGACAAAAGCGAACCCGAGAAATTCTCGAGTTGTTCGTCTCGGAACAAATGGACTTGCGGATTTTAACGCTGCCCGATGGCCTCGACCCGTGCGATTACTTGCTCAAACACTCG
>Ga0315899_10009013_pt1 | contig 10698 bp, 12 predicted proteins | sample LakEriMetagenome_2_FD_203518 | JGI IMG/M metagenome (GOLD analysis project Ga0315899, IMG submission 203518) | Freshwater fungal communities from buoy surface, Lake Erie, Ohio, United States - Buoy 4 MA112 | ecosystem: Environmental > Aquatic > Freshwater > Lake | place: USA: Lake Erie, Ohio...
ATATTTATTATTAATGAGAAGAAATATTAAAAAAATATTACGTGAATATTTTGAAAATCCTTCTGAAACAAAGGATTTTATGAGAAAAGTTGATTATGCTCAAGAAAAAGCTATAGAAAATTCAGACTATCCAAAAGAAACTGAGAAAGTGGATAAAATGAAAGATAAAATCAAAAAAAGAGTTGAAAAGGCTTATAAAGATGTAACTGGTGAAGAACCTGTTAGTGATGATAACATCGTGATTAAAATTGACGATAAAATCAAAGCCGGAAAAATAGGATCATTTAAACATCCAGAAAATAAAAAAGACCTTGGAATTATGAAAATTCATCCCAAGGCCTTAAATGATACTGATTACGTTGAAGATATTATAAAACACGAATTAATTCACGCTGCTCATGGTTTAGAAGATGAAGAAGCTAGAAATCATAACGGTGTTTTTCAAAAAGTTGCTGACAAAGTTGGATTACCAAAAAAATATCGTCATTAAGCTTTTACTGTTACCTCAATAACGTCCTCAATCGGACTTTTTGTTGTACTCACAATTTCAAAATCCATTACAGAATCTTTTAAATAACCTCTTGTACGAGCCTCAGCCTCAGTACATGTCATAGCATCCACAAGGTATTGTGTTTTAATTTTTTTAGGTTTACCGTTACTTTCGTTAATCGTTTCAAATTCTACTTTTACCAAAAAGTATTTTACTGTATTATTATCCATAATTTATTGTTTTAAATATAAATTAATTTTAGACAAAAAAAATGAATATGTAAATTATTTTATTTGAAATGTTCCGGCTATAGTGGCTTTATAGTAAAAAGGTCCTGCTTTCTTAAAAAACTCCTGACCAAAAATAATATTACTTTTCTTAACCAAATTTTCTAACAAAATATTTACCGCACCATATTTTTCATTAGATAACATAATTTGATTGTGATTTTTACTAATAAACCAACCGTAAACAGCTTGAGTTGCACAAAAAGTGTTAACATCTTTTAGAACACTATCACAAGATAAGTTATAATATTTTTTAATAAAAGACCTGTAACCATCGGTTATTAATAAACCACTATTTTTACCATAAGAAACATTTTCAGAATAAGTATAACCATGACTATGATATATACTATCATTGATAACCATATTATTGGAATGTTTAATACAAGTTTTGTGTAAGCCTTCAGACCATGTTAAAGATTTTTTACCACATTTAATACGATATTGATTAATGTAGTAAAAAGTTAAAGAATCCAAATTTTGACTTAATAAAAATGAACTAATAAAAATGAATATTGTTGTTACTATTTTTCTCATAAAAACAAATATACAAAAAAACCACCGTAGTTGGTGGTTTTTACTAAAAAATTTTTATTGGTGACCGAAATTTAAAAATTTTCGTATTTTTTTACCGAAACTTTTTCGACAAGCTGTGGGACCTGAAACACCTAGTTTACATGATTTTCTATTTTTAATTCTAGGTGCATTTTTTCTTTTAATTTTTACAGTTTTACCCAGTTTTTTATTCACAGTTTTAACTAACGTATAAGTGTTTTTTTCAATAACTTTTTCTTCTGGTAATTTAACATCTGTAATAGTGTCTTGGTAAGTCGCGTTAATAGTAATTTTAACAAATCTATACTGTGAAGTTTCTTGACGTGCTTTCTCACGACCAACTTTTTTAACTAATGTACTAAAATCTGGACCCGCATCTGCAGCATCTGTATTTATAGAAACATTATCAACATCGGTAAAATATTTAGAAACACTTTCAGCTCTTAATTCAGCTAATTTTTTATTACCCATATTTATAGGTTCTTTATCCGTTCCAGCTTCTATATTAACAGATTCTATTTGACCACCAACTTGTTCTATTGAATCTCTTATATCTTGAATGGCTTTAATACCTTTAGTTGAAAGTTGGTAATCACCGGTTGGAAATAACCCATCACTGTTTATAGTAAATTCTAAAGATTCTGTATACAAAATTACTTTACCATCTTTTTTTACAGTATCACTACCTGTTTCAACATCAGTTAAACTATAACCTTGTTTTAATCTAGAAGCTAATTGTTTTTCACCTTTAGCTTTTACGGTTGATGAGACTTTCCCATATTCACTCTCTAAATTTTCTAAAGCCTCTTCAGTATTTTTAAAAATTTTATTTTTTATTTCTGGTGATAAATTTTTTGTTATTTTATTTAAAGTTGATGTATCCTGTAAGGTACTTTCTATTTTATTTTTAATATCAGTGTTTGATAAAGATTGTTTTGCTGTTTGTGCCTGACTTTGGTTTAACCCAACGCCTGTTAATAAGGCAATACCTAATAAAACATCTTTCCAACCTTCATTTAGTTGGGTATTAATTAAATCTTGTTCGGTAAGAATAATTCTAGATTCAGTATACTCTCTTAAAATTATTTTAATTTTTGATCTATTCATTCTTGATCTTGCTGCTTTGCTTGCTGCTTTGCTGCTGCTGCGCAATTATTTTAAAAATTTATTTAAACTGTTCAATAATTTATCATTCATCACGTCTGTAATATCATTGAACGATACAGTTTCTTTTTTAGGGGATTCTTCAATTAAATTCCATTGACATGAATAACCATTACAACCTTGAGTAGATTCGGTAAATGTTTTTAAATCACCTGCGTCAGTTGAAATCCAAGAACCTGGGGTTGATGGAGATGTTACAATATCCCAACAAATTAATTCAAAGTCTTCTTGTACGACATTTTTACCATCTTCTTGTTTAAGTGAACCAACACCACGAGATGAAATACCAACAGTCCAACCTTTTCTAATCATGTTAACCACTTTATCACCAACTGAAGAAATAATACCTAATTTGTGATAACCTGGAGTTGTATCCAATTCCATTTCACCCATAAGAGTTCTACCTTCCCACCAAGTTTTAGTGATTCTATGAGAAACTCTATCAGCATCTATAATTGAAGATTCTGGGTGATTTAATTCACCAAGGGAAGTACCCATTTTAATATATTCTTGATACCTTTTGTTTTCTCTTTCTAGAATTTCTTTTGGGTATATTCTACCGTTTTTGTTTTCAACACCCCATTTTTGGAGTACCGCGTAAACTATGATAGTATCTGGTAAACTACCATCTTTACCAATGTTAGTACCCGATTTAAACTCTCTAATCAAATCAGCGTTTTTCGTACCGTTATATGTTATTTCAGGGGAAATATAACCCGCGTCATATTCGACTAAAATTCCCCTACCAGATTCGTTTGCTTTTAAAATTTTCATTTTGTAAAAGTTTTCTTATATAAATATGTAATTAAATGAGTTATTAATTATTTTTTTAAAAATTTGACTTTTTAAAGGTTGATTTTTTGCCAATAAATAAAATTACCCTATATTTGTACTGTTAAACAAACAATATAAAACTACAAAATATGGCAACAAATCTTTTTAATAAAGCAAAATCAAAATCTACTGAGACTAAAACTTCTAAGTCTAAAGATAAATCTCATGTTATACCTAAGTTTGATTCAGCCGTTGAGATGGCAGAATTTCACGCTAAACTTGTTAAGTTAGCAACACTTAAACAACAAATAGATAAACTAGAGGCTGAAATTACTGACGCTGACAGTTATATCCGTGAAATGGGTATGTCAGAATTTTCAAACTTACTTGAACGTACAGGTAAACGTGAATCATCTTTTATCATGGCATCTGAACAAGGAGCTTCTGTGATGGTTGTAGTCCAAGATAAATACAAATCAATCAATGAGGAAAGAGCTAGTTACCTTAAAGAAACTTACGGCGAAGACATCGTAGACGAAAACACGGAATTTAAATTCAACGGTGAGGTCTTAGAGCGTAATCAAGAAATTATCTCTGAGTTGATTGAAAATTGTGATAAAATATCTAATCAAGATAAAGAAAACTTGATTGTTGGTGTAACAAAATATTCGGTAAAAAAAGGTTTAATAGATGGTATCTACAAACTATCCAAAGATAAAGGTGTAAACATAACAACCTTATTAGCTGAAGTTGAACCACAATTACAACTTAAATCAGCTAAAGCTTGATAACAAAAAACCCCTCAACTGAGGGGTTTTTATTAACTTTTTCTTCTATAAAAACTAAAATCTTCATCCTTTTCAAAGATATCTAATATTATTTTTTCTGATATCTTATTTAATGTTGGTAATAACTTATCTGAAGTTATTGGTAAAGGATTTTTTTGAAATAAAGTCATTTCAACTGACATATAACTTCTCTTTTCATAAGATATTCCTGAAGATGCCATATTAAAATCGACTATCACATTTTTTAAAAATTGTTCGGTATCTAGTATCTCAAATAATTTTTTCTTAACCCTTTTTGATTTTTGTTTAATAATTGAATCAAAATTTTCTTCTTCTTTATTCTTAGGTTTACCCCAAGCTGATATTTGTATGTAAATTGATTCTGGGTTTCTATTATCGACAACCCCTGAAATTACGTTATATTCATAAGGTAAATTCAATTTAATTTCTTTGCCTCTTTTCATAAAAATTATTTCTCCAACACTGTTATTCCGGCCTTATCAAATACTGTTTCAATCATTACATTAGAAACTTTATAAGGATCACAATTTGCTGCCGGCCTTCTATCTTCAAAATAACCTTTTTGATTAGTATAAGTTTGAACAGGTATTCTAATACTTGAACCTCTATCGGAATTACCAAAACTAAATGATTCCATACTAGAAGTCTCATGTTTACCAGTTAAACGTAATTCATTATTTTCACCATAAACTTCAATATGTTCTTTATGCCTTTCTTTTAATTTTTCACAAGATTCAAGAATTTTATTAAGTCCACCTTTTTCTCTCATTTCTTTTGTTGAAAAATTAACATGACAACCACTACCATTCCAATCACCGTTAACAGGTTTTGGGTGATAAGAAATTCCTAAACCTTTTTTCTCAGTAACTCTTTCTAGGATATAACGTGAAACCCATAATTGGTCAGAACCGTTTAATGCAGTCACAGGGCCTATTTGATATTCCCATTGACCTATCAACACCTCAGCATTAATTCCACCGATGTTTAAACCAATTTCTGCACATTTATTAAGGTGTTCTTCTACAATGTCTCTACCTATAACATTAAGACCTCCTACACCACAATAATAATCACCTTGTGGTCTTGGTCTACCAGGTTCACCTAAACCAAAACCTAAAGGGATTCCACCGCCATATTTAAAATGTGAAACCTCTTTATTAGGTGAATGGGTAATTACGTATTCCTGTTCCCAACCAAACCAAGGAACTTCTGATAGGTTAGCATCATATTCTTTAAATTTAAGGTCAGTTAATAACTCCCTTAATTTACTTCTTGTGTTTGATTTATGTGGTGTTTTACCATCGGGATTGAAAACCTCACATAGAACTAATTTATGACCTTTACCTCTAAAAGGATCATCTACAACATAAACAGGTTTTAAAACACAATCAGTGCCTTCAAAACCGTATTCTTCTTTACCAGCCTGTTTTGTTGAACTACCATCAAAACTCCAAAGTGGGTATGATTCAGGATAACCTTGTTTGGAATTACCATCTCTTTCGAGAATATCCGAATTATCAACAACTTTTGTTTTACTTCTTAGATTTTGAGGATTATTACCGTCCAACCAAATGTACTCTAAAAAAATTTTACTCATATTTTTTTATTATTTAAAAAATTTTATTATATGGTTAATTATAGTAAATTAAATCACGTTAGAAAACCGCTAAAAACAAAAAACCCTCTTTTCAGAGGGTTGATTTTAAAAAAATGATTTTAGTGAGACTATAATACCTATTATTATCTGTATAAATAATAGTATTGCTATTGTCGCTGTCCAACGATTTTTTTGTTTATAAATCTCATCTTTAGCTTCTTTCATTTGAGTTGGAGACCAGATCTCATTTATTTTTTCTTGCCACACCTTAATATCATTAACATTTTTTTCAGTGTTCTTTACATCACTTAATTTAGAATTAATGTCTTTAAACTTTTCTTCAATATTATCTCTTAGAGACTCATAGTTATTGTTCATCCTATCCAGTTCTTTAAGAACTAGTTTAGAATATTCAGCCCAAAGTGTTTTAAAGTTATCTTCGTTATCAGACATTACAATATGTGTTTAGCACCTTCGATTAATCCTAATATAGATGTAAATAAAGCCTCGTAGGATTTTAATTTACAATCTTTATTTGATTCACAGTTAATCTTACCTATTTCTTTATGTATTAAATTATCAATACTTTCAGTTAATCTTTGATAATCATCATCGTCAGAAAAATTGAATTTTTGATTCTCAATCTCAATTACTATCTCCCTTAACTTTTTTAAATTTTCGGATTCAGTCTTAACCATATAACAAATTATTAAGATAAATTATTTTTTAAATCATAAATTTTTAATATATCTTCTTTAAAAGAATTTTTATTATATTTCATATCACGTATAACATCTTTTGTCTCTAATAACTTAACTTTAATTTCGAGGTTACTACCGAAACTATTTAAAGATTCGTTTATCAGATTAATGACGTTAGTACGTAAATTTTCTAATAAAGATTTTTTTTCATCTTCGTTTTCAGATAATATTGCTTTTATAACTTTTTTCTCTTCTTCCGATATGGTTGAATATTTTTCGTTATATTTTTCAACTACTATGTTTAAAAATTTATTTGCGTCAACTGGGTTTTCAACAACTTTATTTTCAATATTTTTAGGTGTTGTTAACCAATTTTTAACCTTTTCAAATGATTCATGTAATTCATTTATATTAGTAACATCTTTTTCGAAAGTGGTTAATTTATGTAAAGATTCATGTAATTCAGAGGTTTTTTCGGTTAGTTTATAACCGTGTTTTTTCAATAAAGAAAGTAATTGGTTATTACTTTCTTGAATACTTTTAACTTTTTTACCTCTAGTATTACGGTATTTTTCTAATAAACTTAAATTTTCTTTAAGATATTCATTAGCCTCAATTTCAGATTTAGAAACTTTATTTTCTATATTTTTATAAACAATAAAATTAGATCTTAATGTTTCATTCTCTTTAATTATTTTTAAGAATTCTTTATATAATTTTTTACCCTTCTCATTACCACTAACATGAGATTCAATTAATATTTGAGTGAATTTATTTTTTAGTGTACCAAAATCCATTTTGTCTTTTTATATATAAATATTATTAATCTTGTAATAAATCAAAATCATCGTTAATATCATTTTCCTCATCACCGATTAAATTTTTAATACCTTCAGTCATCATCATTATATCCTCATTTTTTTTACGACCTTCTAATAATAACTTATCTATTATAGATTTATCTTTGTAACGGAAACTCTCTCCAAAACCTCCACCAGCTTCTTCACCTCCAGCTTCTTCACCCCCACCTAATCCACCTCCTACTTCTTCACCCCCACCTAATTCAGCTCCACCTCCTAAATCAAATCCACCTCCACCGAATGAACCTCCACCTCCACCGGCTTCAGCACCACCAGTTTCTCCACCGGCCTCAGCACCACCAGCCTCAGCACCTGCTGGAGCCCCAATCTCACCATATAATTTATCAACACGTTCAAAGAAACCTGTCTTCTTAATAACTTCAGCGGTATTTTCTAATTCCTTAGATGCGGCTCTTTCCATTCTTTGTTGTTCTAAATCAGTTTTAATTTCTTCATCAGTCCAATTAAAAACATTTTTCTTAGCCCAAGTATGTGAAGTAGGTGCCATACCACTATCTATTTGTGAAACTAAATCTTTATATAATGTAACTTTTTCTTTCCATTGTTCAACCTTTAACATCTCACCTTGGGTAGAAGGGTTGGTTAAATTTAAAGTAAAATTGTTTAAATCATCGTGGAAACCTAAAATATAAAGATGGATTATAGCCAATTTATTTAATTCCTGTACCATTGATTGTTGGATACGATTTATTGTTCTGGCAAAACGAATATCTAATAAAGCTAAATTTTTACCTTCACCAGGTGAACTATCATCTGAAAAACCTAAAAATGCTTTCGGTACTCTTAACGCTGTTAACAATTTTTTCTGTACATATTCAATATCAGCTATTTGGTCTAGATTACTAGCACCTGCCAAGGTATCTATTGGATTCGGTGCGTTTTGGTCACGTACCGGTACAAAATAATCTTGGTCAACCGCTAATGTATTATAACGTAAATCTACTTGCCCAGATTTTTGGTCGACTATCTGTTGTCTTTTAAATTTATTGGCAACTTTTTGTACATAAGCATCAACATCTTTATCATCTATATTACCAACATAAACCTTAAATACTCTTCTTTCAGGTGCCCTAACAACACGATAAACTAACATCGCATCTTCAGATAATAATAATTGTTTCCAAACACGTCTTGCTTTTTCTAAAACGGACGTACCATAAGGTAAACGTCTATCATCACCTAATAACCTAAAATGAGCAATCTCCCAAGGGTTAAAATCCATATTTTTTTCACGCCAATGAAAAACAACTTGTCTTTTTTTACTAGGTTCACCTTTTGTGTCACCATCTTTAAGATTACCTTCTTTAGTTGCAAATAAATTTTCTTCTTTACGTTCTATCTCGATGTTAGTTAACTGAGAAGTACCTAAAATACCATTTTCACGGTCTATTTTTAAAAAGACAAAATTATCACCATATTTACATGTGTTTCTAGTCCACATTGGTAAGTTTGTCTGAATATCGATTACGTTGTAAAATAAATCTTCTAAAACATTTTTTACCCTTTTAGAATTTGATTGTATGGTTAATATTTTACCCTGTTCACTAGGTGTACAAGATTCTTCTGCCATAATATCTAAAGCGGCAGCAATTTCTGGTGTAAACTCCATGGCCTCATAATCCATATAAGAGGCTATCCTAGAGGTTTCGTAATAAACAGCTTTTTGATAAAGTTCATTATCAACCCTCTGCCATTGTGCCTCAAGATAATTTTGTTGTTGAAATTCTAATTTTTGTTTATCGTAATCTTGTTTGGATTGTGTTGTAATCAAATCACCGTCACCAAAACTATATTTAGGTGTTGTTTTTTGTATTTTTTGATTCTGTCCAAAAAGATAGTATAACTTTTGATATATTGTTAAATTTTTATTGTCAGCCATTTTTTAATTTATTTTATGTAAATATTTAATTTAAATTAAGTATTATAAATGTGAATACTTATACAACGTAATCACAAAAGACATATGCTAAATGATCGTTGTTTGGTAGTATGTTATAAACATATGTTACCACATTATCTATTTTATTATCACATTTAATTGTTTTTTGGTTTACATTACCAGTTTTTTGAAATGGTAATGGTTTCCAAGAATAGTAAACGGGTCCCGAACCACGTCTAACATTAGGTTTATTTGCCATTTATTATTTTTTTATTTTTTTCTTTATCTTTAAATCCTGTCATACCGAAAAAAAGCCAATTGTGATCAGAGTTAGCTAATTGAACTTGCTTTGATATATCTTTTTTTAGGTTATAATCAGAAACACTATTCAATTCGTTAACACCTTCATTTGTTTGGGTGGAAACAACCCAAGAATCTAACATAGCTTTTGTTTGACCCTTACTTTTTTCAAAATCTTTGAAAGAAGTTTGAGAAACGTAACAACACATTGCGATTGCCATTAACAAATCATCGTGGTAACCTTTCATATGGTCAGGGCGACCATTTTTAAACACAAAGGTATCCATCTCAGCAATTGCTCTGATAGAACGAACTTTAAATGAATCCAACCTAACACCTTCCTCCAATTTGTTTACAATCATATTTCTGTTTTTTTGGAAATTTAACCCAGGTAATTTTCCATCTCTCATATGTCGCTCCAAATTTTTATTGTTAGTAATTGAATCTATACCTAAAACAACATCATAATACATTTTTTTAGAAGAATAACCTAACTCAATCATCTTTAAAACAGAAGTACCACCGTAACCACCAGTAACATCAATAACAACAAAAGCCTCATATCTATTACCGTATTCTACCGCAATTTCACCTAATGTATCAGGAGTAACCTTACCGTGATACTCAGCCACTTGACACCCTGTAGTAAAATCCATGACACAAATAGAAGCAAAGTCATCCGCGGAACCAGAAGCAGCATCTACTGATAAAATATATTCGTGACCTAATTGTGGGTCTTCCCATACCCACATGTTACCATCTAACCATTCGGTTCTAATTGGGTCTTTAACGTTATTTTTCTTTTGATATTCAACATATTTTGAATTAATAACGTTATCACCTGAACCATTAAAAGCACATAATAACTCTTGTGCAATGGTTCTAGGGTTGTTATTTAACTGACCACACATCATTTCAAACCAAGGAGCGGTTGGTTGCCAACCATCATTTTCCAAATCTTCAAAATGTGAATAATCCATATCCACCTTTTCCTCTATAACTTCACCTGCTTCATCCTTTTTTTGCCAAACCATACCTTTGTTATAACGCGGATCTTGAAACCATCTCATTTCAACAATATTAAATGGATTGTTTGTTTTATCTTTAGTTTTGGCCGACATATATGTTTTATAATACAATGGGTCCATACCATTTGGTGTGCTTATGAGGATTGCCCCACCACCCGTTGATAAAGCTGGTTGAGCTGCCGCATAAACTTCTTCACCACCCTCAATGTAAGCAGCCTCATCCATGACAAGTA
>Ga0315899_10009014_pt1 | contig 10697 bp, 10 predicted proteins | sample LakEriMetagenome_2_FD_203518 | JGI IMG/M metagenome (GOLD analysis project Ga0315899, IMG submission 203518) | Freshwater fungal communities from buoy surface, Lake Erie, Ohio, United States - Buoy 4 MA112 | ecosystem: Environmental > Aquatic > Freshwater > Lake | place: USA: Lake Erie, Ohio...
CTCAAACTGTAAATCTTCCGCTTCTATGGTCTGATCCGGCACCATGGCGAGCGCGCGCTCGAGGATATTCTCCAGCTCGCGCACGTTACCGGGAAAATCATGGGCGCATAGCCGCACCATGGCGCCCGCGGATAACTGAGGCCGACGATCTGCGGCTAATCTGTTCAAAATGGCGTCGCAAAGCAGCGGGATATCTTGGCGGCGGTCACGTAATGGTGGCAAACGCAATTCAATCACTTGCAAGCGGTAGTACAAGTCCTGACGAAACTCTCCACGCCGTACGGCATCTGAAAGATCACGGTTAGTTGCCGACACAATCCGCACGTCAACCGTTTCCTCACGCTGACCACCTAGCTTACGCACGCTGCGCTCCTGCAATGCGCGCAATAACTTCACCTGCATAGACGGCGGTAATTCTGCAACCTCATCGAGAAACAGCGTGCCGCGATGCGCCGCCTGAAAAAAACCGCTGCGTTCTTCATGGGCCCCCGTAAATGCACCACGGCGGTGACCGAAAAACTCCGACTCCATCAGCGCCTCGGGAATCGCACCGCAATTCACTGCAATGAAGGGGTGCGCGCTTCGCTGGCTATGGCTATGCAAGTCACGCGCCGCAAGTTCCTTACCGCTACCGGACTCTCCGACAATCGCGACTGCCGCCTCGCTGTCCGCAATCCGCACAATCTGTTCGCGCAATGCGCGCATAGAGGGTGCCTCGCCAATCAGGCGAAAACGGGATATTGCAGACGGGGATGCAAAGGAGGCGCGCAACATGCACTCGGCAGAAAACGAAAACGCGCAAGGGTAAGCGAATGAGAGGATCGACGCACCTGGGTGCGCGCTGAATGCAACAGATCCACTGTGTATCAGCGCAACTCGCCAAGCGGCGGCTGATCTACAGCTCGGCAAAACAGGCCGGCGCGCAACTAGAAACCAATGATTTTTGCTTGGAGGCGAAAAGCTCAGCCGCCGGAATGACGTAAGCGATGCTCATCGCCACAAAAATGCAGCTCACCCGTGCCTTGAACGGATTCGGATAAAGGCAGGTGGATGCCGCAATGGGCGCAAGACACCATTTTTTCGGTTGATGCGCCCGCCTCGGGGGATGGCTCAGTTGCCGCTGATGCTTCCTGCGATGGCGAAGCGGGCGGTGATTTTTTGCTCAAGTACCAGCGCCAGCCCACATAAAGCAGTAGCGCCCACAGCACATATTTCACGTCACGCTCCGTTGGAGCACTACTTCCAGCACGAAACGGCTACCAACGTAAGCGAGCAACAGTGTCGCAAAACCGGTCAGTACAAAGGATAGGGCGGTCTTGCCACGCCAGCCTCGCCACTGACGGCCGGTCAGCAAAGCACCAAACAGTAGCCAGGACAGTAGGGTGAATACCGTCTTGTGCTCGAAACGGAATGGTTTGCCGAATACCTGCTCGGAAAAGAAAATGCCCGACAGCATGGTGAGCGTCAGCAGTACAAACCCGATGGTGATCATTCGGAATAGCAAACGCTCCATGGTCAGCAGAGGCGGAAGACGATCAATGGCACCAAGCAACCAACCACGATGCATCGCCGGTGCTGTCAGTGCATGCAGCCGCGACTCCTGCATCGCCATTAGCACGGCCTGAAACGCGGCAATAGTGAGCGAGCCATAAGCCAGCGTCGACAACACGATGTGCCACGAGAATAGGGGCGTCTTGTCCGCCAGTGAGATCAGGGTGCCGGGAAATGCGAGCGGCAGAGCGGCAACTGCCGCAGCACTCGGCAACACCAGCCGACGCAAACCATCGACCGCACGCTGGCGATTTTCCAGCCAGTAGGCCGCCACCGACAGCCACAACGCAGCGGAAAGCATTATGGCGAAACCCATGCGCAAGAAATTTGGCTCGATGGCAATCAGCGCCAGAGCGAATCCGTGCAAGCACCATGCGACCACGGTGCCAATTGCGACGACACCTCGGCGCTGCTCGGGTAACAGTGCACAGATCAAATACAGCAGCGCCGCAGCCGGGATCACGAAGACTTGCATGCCCTGAGTGTACACCAAGGCATACCGTGATCTGCCAAGGCGCTAAGGTAAAATCAAGCAGCGGCGCCCATTGCAAACAACTTGCTTTTGCTGGCGCGACATTCGTCCCATCCTACTCATCTCCATGCTCAATAATCTCACCCAGCGGCTGTCGAAAGTAGTCAAGACCATGCGCGGCGAGGCGCGTCTGACCGAAGCGAACACAGCTGACATGTTGCGCGAAGTCAGGCTCGCTCTGTTGGAAGCGGATGTCGCGCTACCGGCGGTACGCGACTTCATCGCCAGAGTCAAAGAAAAAGCGCTCGGTGAAGAAGTGATCGGATCACTCACCCCGGGCCAGGCGCTGGTCGGCGTGGTGCACGATGAATTGGCCAAGCTGATGGGTGCCGATCTCGGACCCGACGCTGCGCAGCTCTCGTTTGCAACACAACCACCCGCAATCATTCTGATGGCCGGTCTGCAAGGTGCAGGTAAGACGACGACCGTCGGCAAGCTTGCCAAATATCTGCAAGAACAGAAAAAGAAAAAGGTACTGACCGTCTCGACCGACGTCTACCGGCCTGCTGCTATCGGGCAGCTGGAAACCGTCGCCGCACAAGTAGGTGCCGACTTTTTCCCCTCGCAAGCGTCACAAAAACCCGTTGATATCGCGCTCGCTGCGGTCGACTGGGCGAAGAAACACCACCATGAGGTGCTGTTGATTGATACCGCGGGTCGGCTTGGTATCGACGAGATGATGATGGCCGAGATCAGCGCGCTCCACGCAGCCGTGAAGCCAATTGAGACACTATTCGTTGTCGATGCCATGCTCGGGCAAGATGCCATCAATACCGCGCGCGCCTTCAATGAGGCCCTGCCATTGACAGGGATCGTGCTCACCAAGTTAGATGGCGATGCACGCGGCGGCGCCGCACTCTCGGTACGCCATATCACCGGCAAACCGATTAAATTCGCTGGGGTCGCCGAAAAGCTAGACGGCTTGGAAGCGTTTGATCCATCTCGCATGGCGAACCGCATCCTCGGCATGGGCGACATCCTCGCACTGGTTGAGGAAGCAAAGAAAGGCGTTGATCTCGCTGCTGCACAGGATCTTGCCCAGAAAATCAAGGTCGGTGGCAAGTTCGACCTGAATGACTTCAAGGCGCAAATTTCGCAGATGAAGAAGATGGGTGGGCTGTCTAGTCTGATGGATAAGCTGCCGTCACAACTACAGCAGGCTGCCGCAGGCGCCAATATGGGGCAGGCCGAGAAGCAGGTGCGTCGTATGGAGGGCATCATCAATGCAATGACCCCCCAAGAACGTGCTAAACCCGAGCTGATCAAGGCCTCGCGCAAACGACGAATCGCCACCGGTGCCGGCGTTCAGGTGCAGGAAGTAAACCGTCTGCTGAGCCAATTCGACCAAATGCAGTCGATGATGAAGAAGTTCAAAGGTGCCGGCATGATGAAAATGATGCGCGGTATGAAGGGCATGCTGCCCGGTATGCGCTAACGCCCAGCCCTCTCCTCGCGCCGCCTCGTCGGCGAGACGTCGTGTTGATCCTGCCGCAGAAGATGATTTTTCACTCCGCTTCAGAGGGAAAAATCATTCGATCCCCCCAAAAAACACTTGCATCGAAAACAAAACCCTAAGACCATTGGCGCTGCGTTGATTAGCGCAATTTCTGACCACGAATGTAAAGGAGGTTCATCAATGGCTACAGCCAAAAAAGCGGCAGCGAAGAAGAAGCCTGCTGCGAAAAAGCCAGCAGCGAAGAAAGCCGTGAAGAAAACGGTTGCCAAGAAAGCGCCTGCGAAAAAAGTCGCTGCCAAGAAGCCTGCGGCAAAGAAAGTCGCAGCAAAGAAAGTCGTAGCGAAAAAAGCACCTGCCAAAAAAGCAGTCGCCAAGAAAGCAGCGAAGAAGACTACTGCTCGCAAGCCGAACGCAGCCTTCATGAAACCGATGACACCTTCCGCAGCACTGGCCGCCGTCATTGGTGCAAACCCGTTGCCGCGCACCGATGTCACCAAGAAGATTTGGGACTACATCAAGAAGCACAAGCTGCAAGATGCAGTTAATCGCCGCAACATCAACGCCGACGACAAGCTGAAAGCCGTGTTCAATGGCAAGAAGACTGTCTCAATGTTCGAGATGACCAAACTCATCTCTGGCCACTTGAAGTAAGCTTCAGGGACCGAACAAAAACGCCCGCAACATTGCGGGCGTTTTTGTTTTAAGGCCGTGCCAGCGGCAAAACCACCGGCAGGACGAGATCGGTGCCTAGTTCGATTTTCCGTATTTTTCGATAGCACGCGCTAGGTCTTGATACTCCTCACAACCCTTGCCGCAAATCGACTCCAGCACCGCTAGGTGCTCAGCGGCTTTTTCAGGCTGCTTCGCCTTCAGATACGCCTGCCCAATGTATTCATGTGCGCCGCGATGCTTGGGGTCAATCCGCAGTGCTTCTTTGTAATGCGCAAAAGATTTATCGAGATCGCCCAAGTGCCGATAGGCATAGCCGAGGTTATTCTGAACGTCGGCATTACCCGGCATAGTTTGCGCCGCCTTGGTAAACGAATCCACTGCGGCCTTCCAGTCACGCCGACCAATCGCCTTGCTACCCGCCACAAAGTCGGCATTCTCTTTATTGGCGGCGGGCGTGGTAGCGACTATATTCGCCATTAAATTTGGCGACACGCTTGCCAGCGACAAAACAAATATCAGCTTCTTCATTACGTGCTCCTAAAAAGCGTTCAACGTACGGCGAGGGTGCAGCAGGAAATTCGGACTGCATGCAGTCCGCCTGCGGAACGGCACTGGCTTGCAAGCCGGTGCGCGCCCTGCAAAGGCTCCCAACAACGCCAGCGACCCCTTTTAGCACGTCTAGTGTTGCCAGCGTCGCCAGGCAGCCCTAACCGCATTCGGATACTCCGCCTTGCCCCGGCTGCCATTGTAGCGGCCGAGCGCTAGGAACAGATCGCCCTTTTCCAGATCGAGATAGAGCCGCAAAATCGAGCAGCCGTAGCGCAGATTGGTCTGCATCTGGAACAGCTTGGCGGGTTGGCCGTCGCCGATGGTTCGCGTCCAGAAGGGCATGACTTGCATGTAGCCTCGGGCACCGGCACTTGAGATCGCATATTTTCTGAATCCAGATTCCACTTGAATCAGGCCCAATACCAAGCCGGGCTCCAAGCCGGCACGACGCGACTCGTACCAAACGGTTTGTAGAAACTCGCTGCGTACCATGGCGTCTGGCATACGGCTTTGCAGACGCGTTGACATCATGGCCGACCATTGCCGCCATGCGTCCCGATCAGCGTCAGTGGCGAATCCGAGTTCGGGCGGACGTGGATCACTAATTGCGCGTGATAGCGCGAGCCGAACGGCATCGGCCAGCGCTTCTTCTTTCTGCTTGCCGGCGTGCGTAACCAAGCAAGCGCTGCACAACAAGCACCCCACTAGCCAGCGGACCACTTGCGTTGGCGAGCGCTTGCTGCGCATGGTGATCAGGCGAATTTCGCCTTCAAAAATTCGGCCATTTGCGCGCGCGGCACAGTGGTCGCGCTTGGGTCGCGCCTGCCTTGGTACTCGAGCTGATCATCTTTCAGTCCGCGCTCACCAATCACGACCCGATGCGGCACACCAATCAACTCCCAATCGGCAAACATGACGCCGGGGCGCTCGCCACGATCATCGAGAATCACATCGATGCCCGCTTGTTGCAAGGCTGCATACAACTCATCAGCGGCAGCTTTGACAGTCTCGCTGCGGTCATAACCGAGTGGGCACAGCACGACTTCAAACGGTGCAATCGATGCTGGCCAAATGATGCCTTTGTCATCGAAGTTCTGCTCGATGGCGGCGCCCAGAATGCGCGTGATACCGATACCGTAGCAACCCATCTGCATGAGTTGCGGCTGGCCTTTTTCATCGAGATAGCTTGCTTTCATATCCGCCGAGTAGCGCGTACCGAGCTGGAATACATGCCCTACCTCGATGCCTCTTTGAATCTCGAGCACACCTTTACCGTCTGGCGAAGGATCGCCAGCCACGACGTTGCGAATATCGGCGACCAATGGCTCGGGCAAATCGCGGCCCCAGTTAGCGCCGGTGTAGTGAAAACCTTCCTCATTCGCGCCGCAAACAAAGTCGCTCATGAGGGCAACACTGCGATCCGCGACCACCTTGACTGGCTTCGCGGTACCAATCGCGCCGAGATAGCCGGGCTTACAGCCGAAGTGCTCGAGAATTTCTGCTTCACTGGCAAAACGGAACGGACCGATACCGGGCAGCTTGCTGGCCTTGACCTCATTCAGCTCGTGATCGCCACGCAGCAGCAGTAACCAGATTTCACGCCGGCCTTCATCCTGCTCAACCGAGAGCACAATGGATTTCACTGTCTGCGTCAGCGGCAGGCCTAATAGCTGTGCGACATCTTCGCAACGCTCTTTGCCAGGTGTGGACGTTTTCGTCAGCGCTTGGGTTGGTGCTGCACGCGAGGTGGTTGGTGGCAAGGCCTCAGCCGCTTCAATATTGGCGGCATAGTCGGAAGTGGGGCAATAAACCAGTGCATCTTCGCCGGTATCGGCAATCACGTGGAATTCCTGCGAGCCTGAACCACCGATTGCGCCGTTATCGGCGGCGACCGCGCGAAAACTCAAGCCAAAGCGCTGAAAAATTCGCGTGTAGGCATCAACCATCAGCGCATATGAACGCTGTAACCCTTCGACGTCACGGTCGAAGGAGTAGGCATCTTTCATGGTGAACTCGCGCCCGCGCATGAGGCCGAAACGCGGCCGACGCTCGTCACGAAATTTGGTCTGTATATGGTAGAAGTTGACCGGCAGCTGGCGGTAAGACTTGATCTCGCTACGCGCGATGTCAGTGACAACTTCTTCCGAAGTTGGTTGCATTGCATAGTCTCGACCGTGCCGATCTTTCAGGCGCAGTAGTTCTGGCCCCATCTTGTCCCAGCGCCCGGTCTCTTGCCAAAGCTCGGCCGGCTGCACCAAGGGCATCAGCAGTTCGATGGCGCCGGCGCGGTCCATCTCCTCGCGCACAATGTGCTCCACCTTGCGGATCACGCGCAGGCCGATCGGCAGATAGTTGTAAATACCAGAGCCCAGTCGCCGAATCATGCCAGCGCGCAGCATCAGTTGGTGGCTGATGATCTCGGCATCGGCGGGCGCTTCTTTTAGGGTAGAGATAAAAAATCGGGAGGCGCGCATGAGAAAAAATTTTTTAAAAAGAGAGGGTTATAATCTGACGCAATTCTAAAGTATTCGCGGGTTTGCGCTGCGCGGATCGCAGCACCCTGGCGCCGTCCACTTTCCCTCACACGGAATTGTTCAGCGCCGCCGCGACCGCAACGCGCTGCTCGCAAACCATTCGAGGTGGAACATGCTGGACCGTGAAGGCTATCGCCCGAACGTCGGCATCATCCTGCTGAATCACCAGAACGAAGTCTGGTGGGGTAAGCGGGTGCGTGAACATTCGTGGCAATTCCCGCAAGGCGGCATCAAGCACGGCGAGACGCCGGAGCAGGCAATGTACCGTGAGCTGGAAGAGGAAGTTGGCCTGCGCGCCGAGCACGTCAAGGTCATTGGTCGCACGCGCGACTGGTTACGCTATGACGTGCCTGATCATTTCATCAAGCGTGAGGTGCGCGGACATTATCGCGGCCAGAAACAAATCTGGTTCCTGCTGCGCATGATCGGTCGCGACACCGATGTCAATTTGCGTATATCGGAGCATCCGGAATTTGACGCTTGGCGCTGGCATGAGTACTGGGTGCCACTGGATGTAGTGATCGAATTCAAGCGTGATGTTTACATGAGAGCGTTACAGGAGTTATCGCGTTTTCTGCGTCCGGTGCAAGCGGGCAAACGTCACTCGCGCGGGCCGGGTGCGCCCGCGATCATGGATCCGAGTATTGATCCACCCATTAATCTGAGCGAACCCAACCGCCCATGAACATGTTGACGCGCCGCTGGCTCGCACTCGTGCTGGGTTGCTGTTGGTCTGTAAGCGCTGGCGCTGGCCTATTGAGTGACGATGAGAACAAGGCGCCACCGAAAGAGGAAAGTGCGCTGGTACTGCCCGCCCCACCCAAGTCCGAAAATCTGCTGCGGTACGCGGTAGGTGCAAGTGCATCAATGATATTTACCATTGATGCGAAGTCGGTAAGCGTTGGTGATGATGAGATCGTGCGCTACAGCAGTGTTATCACCAGCCCGAGCGGCGCAATGAATATCAGCTACGAGGGCATCCGTTGCAAGACGGCGGAGCGCAAGCTGTTCGCGACCGGGCGTCCGGATGGTAGCTGGAATACCTTGCCCGCTGCCGAGTGGCGCCGTATCTCCACTGTTGGTACTAATAGCTATCAGGCGACGCTATCCAAGGATTTTTTCTGTGATGGCGACACGGTGGCAGGTAAAGCAGCCACGATCATCGATCGTATACGCGGGAAGAAGCCACTTCGTTAAAGCTCGAAACTACTGCATCTCTGCCTGCGCCGGGATGACCCTCTAATGACTGGCGGGATTAAAACCTCGTCGTTTCGGCGCGGGCCGGAATCTAGCAACTGTGTGGATCGTAATCAGAGAAGAACGAGATTGTCCCGGTGAATAAGCTCATCCTCATCGACGTACCCGAGAATCGCTGCAATCTCTGACGATGGCTTGCGCAAAATTCTGCGAACCTCTGCACTGGGGTAATTGCAGATACCGCGCGCAATTGCACGGCCCTCGCCATCAACGCAAGTTACTACATCACCGCGCCCGAACTCACCCGCCACACCGACCACACCAATTGGCAGCAATGACTTGCCCTCACGCGCGATCTTTTGTACTGCGCCGACATCAAGCACTAACTGACCTGCGGTCTTGAGATGATCCGCCATCCACTGCTTGCGCGCTGTCAGCTGAGCAGTCGGCGCGATGAGTTGGGTGCCAATCATTTCGCCCTGCGCAAGTCGCACCAGCACATTTTCTTCACGACCCCAAGCGATAACCGTATGGGCGCCCGAGCTTGCAGCACGACGCGCAGCGAGTATCTTGGTCAGCATGCCGCCACTACCAATACCGGTACCAGCGCCGCCGGCCATGGTCTCGAGCTTGGGGTCGCCTGCGGTGGCCTCGTTAACGAATTCTGCATCGGGCTGCTTGCGTGGATCAGCGGTGTACAAGCCCTTTTGATCGGTCAAAATAATCAAGGCATCAGCTTCGATCAAATTAGCGACCAAGGCCCCGAGCGTGTCATTGTCACCAAACTTGATTTCATCAGTCACCACGGTATCGTTCTCGTTAATTACCGTGATCACGCCCAGCTCAAGCAAGGTAAATAATGTCGAACGTGCGTTGAGGTAGCGCTCGCGATCTGCTAAATCCGCATGCGTCAGCAGCACCTGCGCGGTGCGCAGTCCATGCGAGCGAAAACTGGTTTCGTAAATCTGGGCTAATCCCATTTGCCCGACAGCGGCGCACGCCTGTAGCTCATGAATACCCGTAGGACGCTTGTCAAACCCGAGTCGCTGCATGCCTTCTGCAATTGCGCCAGAACTCACCAGCACGACCTGTTTGCCCATTTGCCGCAGCTGCGCAATTTGATCAGCCCATTTTGCAATCGCGGCGTGATCCAATCCTTTGCCCTCATTCGTCACGAGCGAGGAACCTACTTTGACAATGACGCGCTGTGCCGACTGAATGACGGAAGACATGAGGAGGCTTACAGAGGTAATTGGAAAAACTCAGGTGTGTATTTTGAAGCGCGGGTCATCGGCATCAATACTGTTGATGCCAAGTGCTTCTTCGGCGATACCGGTCTGCGCGCGTTGCACTTGCTCGCGCTGGGTCGCAAGATAGTCGTAGATCTCCGTCACCAGCGCATCGCAGCCCTCACGTGTTAACGCCGAGATGCGAAACACCGGCCCCTTCCAACCGAAGCGTTTAACGAAATCTTTTACGCGCTGCTCGCGTTCTTCATCAGACACCATGTCGAGCTTGTTCAGCACGAGCCAACGCGGCTTGTCAAACAAGGTCTGGTCGTACTTTTTCAATTCTTTGACGATCGCCTTGGCTTCTTTGACCGGATCGACGTTCGCATCGAAAGGCGCTAAATCGACGATATGCAGCAGCAAGCCGGTGCGCTGCAAATGACGTAAGAACTGCACCCCGAGTCCAGCGCCATCGGCGGCACCTTCGATCAAACCGGGAATGTCGGCAATCACAAAACTTTTTTCGTGGCTGACTCGCACCACACCCAAGTTGGGATGTAGCGTCGTGAATGGGTAGTCAGCAATCTTCGGGCGCGCATTAGACACGGACGCGATAAAGGTCGACTTGCCCGCGTTCGGCATGCCGAGCAAACCAACATCTGCCAATACCTTCAGCTCGAGGTGTAGCTCGCGCCGCCCACCTTCTTTGCCATCCGTTTTTTGGCGTGGGGCACGGTTGGTCGATGACTTGAAATGAATATTGCCCCAACCACCTTCGCCGCCTTTGGCCAGCAGTGCTACCTGCCCATGCTCTGTAAGGTCGGCGATGATAGCGCCATCGTTCAAATCCGTTACCAAGGTGCCGACCGGCATGCGTAGATGAATATCGTCCGCACCTTTGCCGTAGCAATCCGCGCCACGGCCATTCTCGCCTCGCTTGGCGCGATGTAGCTTGGCGTAGCGATAGTCCACCAGCG
>Ga0315899_10009015_pt1 | contig 10696 bp, 2 predicted proteins | sample LakEriMetagenome_2_FD_203518 | JGI IMG/M metagenome (GOLD analysis project Ga0315899, IMG submission 203518) | Freshwater fungal communities from buoy surface, Lake Erie, Ohio, United States - Buoy 4 MA112 | ecosystem: Environmental > Aquatic > Freshwater > Lake | place: USA: Lake Erie, Ohio...
AGGTCCTTATAGACAACCCCTAACATACGGAAGCAACGCATATAAAGCTTATATTAATTCTTTAACTTCAGGTATTGGATCAATTAGAACATTGAACGTGTTTACTGACGGTCAAGGTGTTGATCAAAGTATAAATGTTGAAAACCGAGATTTAAGAGAAGGCAGTATCATTAAAGGATTAGGAAGCGGAGCTACAGGTAAAGTAATAAACTATGTAGGAGTCAGTGGTGTTAACGATCAATATATTGTAGAATTACTACATGATACTAAAGATATAGTTTATTTTCAAACTGGCTACATAGATGCTGCTTCAAAATTAGAAAGTAATTTAGAATTTATAAAAAACGAAGTTGTTTTGTACATAGATTCTAAACTTACTACAGTTGATTACGATCAAGTTAAGTGTGCAAGAGATGTAGGCTATATTGTAGAAGCAGTTAAAAAAGATGTGCTTTACGGCGGAAATTCAAATGTTATCAAAGCTGCAAAAGCTTATAGAAGAGGCGCAGCTTCTGCATTACCTACAGAGCAACTTTCTCAAACATTAGATGGTATTAATTACATAAAATTGTTAATGCAACAAATATTAGTGAATAATACAATCAGTTCAACTACAACTGCCGGAGCATTTGGAAAGAGGGGAACTATTAGCCAATCTACAGCTGGAAACGAAGCAGAAGAAGGAACATTACCTTTAATAACTAAATTTTTTGCATCGATAAGCGACATTGTAGCTAACGGAACAGCGCAACCTGGAACTCCTTTAGAATTTATTCCAGGCGAAGAATTAGAGTACGGTCAGCCTGTTCCTGAACAACAAGTGACAATTAGAATAGAAAGTGGAGTGTATTACGAACAATTGCCAATTAGAATAGCTACTAACGTATCTATCAAGGGCGATGAATTTAGACGTGTAATTATTAGACCGGCTGCAGGACAAAGTTTAAGTCCATGGGCTAATATCTACTTCTATAGAGATGACGAGTTTGACGGCTTGTCAAGAACATTCTTATCTCAAACAGCAGCAGCATCTTCAAACGAATTAGTTAGTACAGGTGCAACTGGTACTGGTAGCATTGCAACTTTGTCATTTGCTCCGCAAGCTAGTATTCCATTCCCGGACGGTACTACTATAACCGTTAGCGGTGCAGTGCCATCTGCATACAACGGTACATACACTGTAATAACTGGAACAACAAGTTCTGTCAGCTTTAGTTGTGAAGCGATTGATGCTCAAACGTCCCCTGGCACAATTAAAGGAAATGTAATAACATTGTCTACTGGAACAGTAAACAAGTTAACCGTTGGCATGTACTTAAGAGTAATGTCAGGCACAGGCCGATTCCAGAATTTAACCAGAGTGACTAGATTTAGAGATGATACTAGTTTTGAAATTGATAAAGTTCCGCAAACTAAATTAGTTGGGGCAACTATAAGAGGTTTAAACAGTTCAGGTCTAGCTCCAAAAGACAACAAATTTGGATATCACTATCTATCTGACCCAACTGGACTCAGCGGTATTTTCGATGATACTATTGCAAAAACTGGCGGCCATACTGTTGAGGCAGGAATCTTATTGGCTGCTAAAACAAATATTTCCAATCAAGTTGTGTCTTATATAAACGCAACTTATCCAGATTTAGATTATGACAGTGTGTTGTGTGCAAGAGATGTAGGCTATATTGTAGAAGCATTAGCTGACGATATAACCGATGGAGGTATTGAACGATCTTTAGGAGCAGGTTATTCCTACAAGAGAAACGCCAGTTCTAGAATTGCAATAACAGCTCAACTAACAGAAACTCTTGCAGGCATCGGACGCATCAATACTTTGGTACAACCATTGCTTTCTGCTAGCCCTACAGTTGCAGCTATTGTAGCAGATTTAATTGCAGGTATACAGAACATTATTATAGGAGTTAACAATCCTCCTAAAGAAAATAAAGACATGGATGTGTTCTTAATGAACGACGGAACTATCCTGCGTAACATTACTTGCCAAGGTCACGGCGGCTTTATGATGGTTCTTGATCCAGAAGGTCAAATTCAAACTAAATCTCCATACTGCCAAACTGCAACCAGCTTGAGCGGAAGCGTTAACGAACAAAGCTTTAGGGGAGGAATGTTTATTGACGGATTCAGTGGAAATCTTCCTGCCAAAGTATTGTCAACTACTGATCAATACAATCTAACTATAGGCGGACTTAATGTTAGAGAGATTCAAGTTCCTAATGCATTTTACATAAATGGAGAAAGATATCAGATTAACGTATCTACTTACGATCCTGGCACTGCTACTGCTGAAGTAATCTTAGATGATTCAACTCCATTTATAGATTATTTAGGTTCTGAAATAACTCCAGATGCAACTAATTTAACATCTAATGCAAACATTACTGTTGGTCAATTTACCATTCCTATGGACAGTACGCTTGGGCTAGTTAAAGGAATGCGATTAACTAAAGTTAGCGGAACAGGTGTTCTTGCAGCCGGAGCAAAAATTGTTTCTGTTACAGAAGATTTTATTACACTAGACAAAGCTCATACAACAACAGGTTCTATTACTTTTGATATAAAAGGAATTGATATAATTATCGAAACTCCTGGAAACAGAAGTATGTTGGCTAACGACTATACACAGGTTAACGATTTAGGCTACGGAGTAATTTGTACCAACAACGGTATTGCAGAACTTGTATCTGTGTTTACCTACTATAACTGGACTAGTTACTATGCATTAAACGGTTCTCAAATTCGAAGTGTTGCAGGTAATAGCTCATACGGTAAGTACGGAATGAGGGCAGCAGGACGTGATCCTAATGAGGTTCCTGATCCAGTAGCATTAGCCAATGACACTCAACAAGTTGCTAAGATATATAGAAGAGGAAGTTTTGCTGCTAAAAACGTAGCAGGAGAAATTAGTATATATGTTGACAATTATAGTTTTGCACCTCAGAATGTATCTGAAATTGAAATAGATACTTCAAATACTAGATCAGGTGCAGTTGTTAATACTCCAACTAATCCAAACAATGTAACTATTGTTAGCGGAGGTTTAGGATATTCTAAGGAAGAATTTATAGATGTAGTAGGCGGCACATTATATCCTAATGGAAAAACTACTAGAATCAGGGTAATAGAAATTGATAATGATCCTGTAAAACTAGCACCTACAGGACCTAGCGACGGTATAATTACTAGATTTGAAATTATTGAAGTTGGAGATTACAGCATAAATCCCGTTGGTGGATACCCGACTGTCAAAGGAACAGTAACTACTCTTTCCGATGGCGGAACCGGAACTGGTGCAACGTTTGACATAACATACTTAGGCGACATTGTTAGATATGAAGTAAGTAATGTTGAACTTACTACTTCTGTAGGAGAAGGTGTTGACACAGGTGGTGTATTAGGTACTAGACCTGTGCTTAAATTAAATTTAAATGCTGATGCGGTAACAGGCGGAATAAGTGCTCCATTAACTGACGGACAATTGGTAATTATAAGAAGTTTACAGAATTTTAAATTTACCGGAATAAATGTAATTAGACCTACACGACCTTCGACAGCATTAGAATTTACTGACCCTGCTGAAGAAGGAACAGTATATAGAACACTTGCTTATACTAGAAATAGCCCAATTGAAGGAAATTTATTAATCCAAAAGGCAATTTCAACTGTTTCACGTGCTAGTAATACTGCAACAGTAACAGTTTCAGAACCCCATGGATTAAATCCTGGAGATTCTATTGACGAAGTTAGATGTACAACAGATGATACGTTTAATGATGTTTCTATAACTATTATTTCTGTTCCGACTCCTAACAGTTTTACATACAACAATCCCGGTGATAATGTTCTTGCTGCAACTCCAGGAACAGGTACTGTTTCTTACGGTGACACAGCAATATTAACTTTTGATACAAGTTATAATTATGCCATATTACAATCTAATGAATTAAAATTAAACGACGTTGACTATGTAGACGGTGGTTTAAAAACTATGGGCTCAAAAGTAGGCGATACTAGAATTGCTATAAAAACTATACAGAGCGATTTTACCAAAGGAAGATTAAATTCAGGAAATCTTATTTTAGCACATGCTGGAAAAACATTTAGAATTACAGGTTACACTGACGAAAGCGGAGCAGAGTCTGCATATGTTGATTTAGAAGATATAGCATACGGATCCGGAAGTGTTGTTACTGGCACCGGCCTCTATCAAAGTTTGCCAACAGTACAATCAACTGTTTTAAGAGCAGGTGTAAAAGCAGAATCTCCTGCAGAAATTACTGTTAATATTAGTACTTGCCGTGCAACAGGACATGACTTTTTAGATATTGGTACTGGCGGTTACAACAGTAGTAACTATCCTAACAACGTGTTTGGTTCTCCTGCTTCACCTCCGGAACCTACACAAGAAGTTAGAGAAGAAACACAAGGTCGCGTATTCTATGTAAGTACAGACCAAGACGGTATATTCCGTGTAGGACGATTCTTTAGCGTAGACCAAGGAACAGGCACTGTTACTTTTGCTGCAAGTATTGCTCTAAGTAACTTAGACGGTATTGGATTTAAGAGAGGTACTACTGTAAAAGAATTCTCTACAGATGTCACTATGACTGACAATGCTGAAGATACTGTTCCAACAGAAAGTGCAGTTAGGGGTTATATTGATCGACGTTTAGGTATTACACACAACGGAGGTGTTGTTACTGACAGTCAAAGAATACCTGCTGGTAGCGGATTCTTAGATCTACAAGGTACTTTACCAATGGGCGGGGATCTAAATATGGGAGGCGGTGATCCTCCTACTCCTCATAGAATTATTAACCTAGCATTACCTTCATCAGACACCGATGCTGCAACAAAAGGATATGTTGACAATTTAGTTGAACAGTCTGATACTTTTGCAGAATTAAAAGATGTTGCTGTAATATCTACTAACAAAGGTCAGTTACCAGTGTTTACTGGAGCTGGTCCTGCAATTATTAGTAGCACAGTCGGAGGTGTGCTTAGTGCAACTGTTGACACTACTGTAACAGCTTTACTTGTAGGAGGTATTACAGTATTGCCTGTTATAGATTCTGGAATAATAGGAACTACTCAATCTAGCGTAAGCGGAGGTATTGTTGTAGACGATGTTACAGGATTCCCTAACAATGGATTCTTAAGAATAGGAAATGAAATATTTTCTTATGGGGCTATTACTACTGTTGCTAATAGATTTGATAATGTTACAAGAGCTAAATTTGAGACTGCTGGCGCTGTACATTCTACTGGTGCAACTGTTGAAAGTCTAAACAATTCTTATATCGACTTCCAAATAGCCAATAACAGCATTGTCAATGATGACATTAGTGCAACAGCAGGAATAGTTCAATCCAAACTTTCAATGCAACTGTCTGCAACTGCTGGCGCTGCTCCTACAGGTACAGCAGCACAAAAACAAGCATTAAGTGGCCTAGCAAGTTTTGACAGTGCAAACTTTGAAGTTACTGACGGTTGGATAGGCATTAAAAATGCAGGTGTATCTCTAGCAGAAATTCAAAACATCAATGCTAACAGTTTTGTAGGTAATTTAGGAACAGGTGCAGCGGCACCTGCACAAATAACTACTGACAGTCTAGTGCTAGCAGGTGTCAATCAATTATTTGAAGATTTTGAAGATGGCGCAACTGTTCTTTCAAGAAGACAAAATGCTTTAAAATTATCAACTACATTTACAATAGACAGCGGTGTTCCAGTTGCTGGTGTTGGAACGGTTCAAGCTGCTGTTACTACAGTAACAGGAAATGGTTACGGTGCTGTAGTTAATGTGTCTTACACAGATGTTCCGTTGTTCAGCGGCGGTCCTAACGTTCCTAGGTACACGGGAGTCGTAGTAGTTAATGGCGGCAATGGATACACTGAAGGAGATCAGTTAATAGTTTACGGAACTCAGCTTGGAGCCAGCGGAGTTAGTCCAACTAATGACATTAAATTCACTATTCAAACAACAGGCAACAACATAGATAACAATGTCTCTGTTGGCCTACAAAAAACTAGTATAACTGCTCAACCTAATACTATTGTTAAGACTGACATTGAAAGTAACTTAGGCACAGGCGGAACTAGATTTAATAAAATATTTGCAAATATTTTTAACGGTAACTTAACAGGAAATGCTGCAACTGTTACAAACGGTGTTTATACAACTGACACTGGCACAGTAACTAACACAATGTTGGCTAACAGTAGCATTACAGTCAATGGTCAAGTTATAACGCTAGGTGGTTCAGGAACATTTACCGCAGCCGCAAACACTCTAACCGGTAATACATTAGCTGCTAATGTACTAAATTCTAGCTTAACTAGTGTAGGAATTCTAGGAGAATTAGAAGTCTCTGGATTAATAACATACAGTGTAGAAGACAATATTACAGCATCAGGAGCTACTCAAGCAGGAGCCTATCAACTAACAAAGAGTGTTAGTGTAATTACTAATGTAAGTGCTCCTGCTCCGGGAAATCCTGCTCCAGGAGTAATTTTACCTAACGGTGCTCCAAAGGGGTATAGAATTATCGTTAGAAATGATAGTCTTTTAAATGTAAGTGTTTATCCTAATGACGGATATGAAATTAACACTCTAGGAGAAAATATTGGATTTAGACTAAGCAGTCAAACTTCACTAGAATTTGTTTGCACTAGAGACTCTATTCCTGGTGTTCAAAGCGGCAAATGGTACACTCTAAATGCTACATTCGCTTAAAGGATATTTAAAAATGGTGCATAAATATAGTACAACTAAGGAAACATATGACGCTGCAGATTAATCTAGTTGATTTAGGCAGTTACCCTAATGACGGCACGGGTGATGACTTACGAACTGCTTTTGAAAAATCAAATCAAAATTTTCAAAATATAAAAAACAATGTTGTTTTATATGCAGAAAATTTAGGCAACGGCAGCCCTATTTTTCTTGATAAAGTTCTTAATACTCTAAGATTTAGAAGTATAGCAAGTGCTAACAACAATCTGTCTCTAAGTTATGATTCTAACAGTGTAACTTTTAATGTACAAGATTCTATCAACAGTTTAATAGAAGATCCTAATCCTAGGCTTGGCGGCGATTTAACTTTAAATGGTTACAATATTGAAGGTGTTGGAGATATTGTTATTAACGGTGATATCACTGCTAATATAATCACAGGAACTTTTGAAGGAAACTTTAGCGGAGATATCTCAGGAAATATTACTGGTAACTTAACTGGAAACGTTATTGGTAATCTAACTGGAAATGTGATTGGTCAAGTAAGTGATATAAGCAATCATACTTTATCAGATTTAGCAGATGTCACTGCAAGTATTCCTAGTAACGGTCAAGCACTAATATGGACTGGCAATTCTTGGGCTCCTGGAAATATTATAGCAACCAACGGTGTTACTAAGATTATTGCAGGCAATAATGTAACAATAACTCCTACAGAAGGTACAGGCGAAGTTACTATTAATGCAACCGGCGGTGGCGGATTTTCAATTACCAATTACGATTTTGGATTACTTTCAGGAGTAAGAGATCCGTTTGACCTAGTAATGCAGTTTACTAACGTAGACTTTGGTCCTATATACGACGGAACTTCTATTAAACTTGATTTAGGATCTATAGATGCTAATGCATCGCTTTATGCTTTAGAAGCGTCAACATCTAGTGTAGTTGAAGGAAATACATTTACTATATCGTTAACAACAATCAATGTTGCAAATGGCACTTCTATTCCGTACACTATCACAGGCGTTAGCTCAGATGATATTAACGAAGCAAATTTAAACGGAACATTTGTTGTAAACAACGGATTTGCAAGTTTTACATTTACTGCAACATTAGATGAATTTATTGAAACTGAAACATTTGTATTGACTTTAGATGGAATAGTACCTGTTGTTTCGGTATCAGTTACAATTTTAAATCCAAGTAATCCATTAATTGATGCAAGTATAGACGGGGGTACACCTAGTTCTACTATGACGGTAACTGTAGACGGAGAAGGTCCTGGTTCTGCTGTTACAGTGATTGTAGAAGGTGGCGGCCCAGAATTTACTGCTACTATTACAGACGGTGGTGCACCTGGAACAGTGTTCTTAGAAAGTTTAGAAGGTGGTAACCCTTCTAGCAGTCCTACTGAAGTTTATGACGGCGGAATAGTTACTTAAAACAAATAAATATATTATCAAAGGAGTTTTTTATGGCCGTGCAGATTTTATTAAGAAGAGGACTAGCAGCAGACTGGACAAGTGCTAATCCTACATTGGGCGCAGGCGAATTAGGGTTCGAAACAGATACTAAAAAGTTTAAAATTGGTGATGGAACTACAGCTTGGAATTCTATTACTGCGTATGTTGCAGGCCCCGAAAGTCTAAGATTACAAGATTTATTAGATGTTGCAGGTACTGCACCTTCTACTGGGCAGGTACTAAAGTGGAACGGTACTGCCTGGGCACCTGCTGCTGACGCAACAGGCGGCGGTGGTACTGGTGCAACATATGCTATTAGTGCAGAAACTGTATCAGGAGGTGCTAATTTAACACTAACAGGTAGTGATAGTTCTACAGACAGTGTTAAACTAGCAGCAGGATCTAACGTAACTATTACTAGAACTGACGCTGATACAATTACTATTGCATCAACTGCTACTAGTGGTGCAACTACGTTAGATGGACTAAGCGATGTTGTCATTACTGGCACACCAACTACTGGTCAAGTTATAAAGTTTGATGGTACTAATTGGGTTAACGGAACTGATGCTGTTGGTACTGGCGGTGGTGCTGCTGCACTAGACGAACTAAGTGATGTTGTTATTACTGGTACACCGACTGACGGGCAAGTATTAAAATATGATAGCGGAACTAGTTCTTGGGTTAACGGACAAGATCTTTCTTCTACTATTTTTACTAGACAAACGGTATCAGGATCTACTAGTTCTTTAGCAGATGCTGCAACTGGCCCTATTAATATAGTAGGATATAAGTCTTATACTTTACTTAAATTAGAAACTAGTGCAGCAGCATGGGTAAGAATTTATGTTAGTGAAGCAGCAAGAATTGCTGACGCTAGCAGACTTGAAGGTGTTGATCCAACACCAGGAAGTGGAGTTATTGCTGAAGTTATTACTACTGGAGCAGAAACAGTTTTAATTAGTCCAGCAACAATTGGATTTAATAACGAAAGCCCTGTAACAACTAATATACCTGTAAGAGTAACAAACAAAAGCGGTGCTACTGCATCAATTACTGTTACACTCACTGCAATTCAACTAGAGGCTTAATTTATGTCAGACTTTCGTCAAGAATTTATTGTAACATTAAAAAATTACAATGAATTAGAAAATTTTTATCTAGACATGGAAACAGAAGGAACAACAAAATCGTTCATTCCTTCTGCGGCAATTCCTTGTGTTGACAGGCGACCTGTAAGTAGAAATACGCATTATTTGCTCACAAGGCATGAAGCTAGAGAATTAATTAAAGACGAAAGAGTTCAATCAGTTGAACTAAGATTAAAAGACCCATCAATTAAAATAGAACCACATGCAACCCAAACTGGTGATTGGAGTAGGGGCGACAATATTTCAGTAGGAAATAAAAACTGGGGATTGTATCGCAGCCTTGTAACTGAAAACGAAGCTCAATGGGGTTCTGATGTAATTCTTAACAGCACTATAACTAGAGATATAACCTTAGATGCAACTGGTAAAAATGTTGACATAATTATAGTTGACGATACTGTTTGGCCAGATCATGCAGAATTTGGAGAAAGATTTGTACAGTATGATTGGTTTGGTCAGCATGATGCTGCTGTAAGAGGAACTGGCTGTGTGATAACGCACATTTCAAGATCAGGAACTACAGCAACTATAACAACTCAAACTGCACACAATATAAATCCTGGCGCTGTTATCAATGTTGTATGCACAACAGACAGCTCATTTACAGCAACAGGTGTAACTGTTACTGCGGTTGGAGTAACATCAATAGGAAACGGCGGAGACGGTCTTACTGTCAACACCATAAGTTATATCAGTGTCACTTCAGGTAACGTAACAAGAACTACCGGAGAAGGATTTTGGAGAGGTGTTTACCAATACACTGAGTTCACTCAAGAAAATAATCACGCAACTCACGTAGCAGCTATTGCTGCGGGCAACACACAAGGTTGGGCTAGAGATGCAAACATATATAACTTAAAACATAATGCAATAGGAGTAGATGCAGAAACGTCTATACCTAATGATTTAATTTTTAACTATATAAAAGAATTTCATAATAACAAATCGATCAATCCAGAGACTGGAAGAAAAAATCCAACAATTGTTAATAACAGTTGGGGCTTAGGTATAACTTTATACACTAGGAGAAATCCCTATACAGGAACATCCAGTTACGATTTTCCAAAAATTAATTACAGAGGAGCTGACATTACTCCTACAACTAGTCCTGTAGATACAGGCATTAGTGGAATTTTTACATCAAATGCATTAATTGCTGGATTGTCTAGTGTTGCACCTGGTACAGCTTGTACGATCCAGACAACGGGTATTGAAACTGGAACTGTAACAACTACTACTTATTCTCCTAATGGAAGAACTGGCCTTACACAAGTTGCCCCTACATTTGTTAATTCCGGAGTTAGTGTTAGTGAAAATGATGAAGCATACTG
>Ga0315899_10009016_pt1 | contig 10696 bp, 8 predicted proteins | sample LakEriMetagenome_2_FD_203518 | JGI IMG/M metagenome (GOLD analysis project Ga0315899, IMG submission 203518) | Freshwater fungal communities from buoy surface, Lake Erie, Ohio, United States - Buoy 4 MA112 | ecosystem: Environmental > Aquatic > Freshwater > Lake | place: USA: Lake Erie, Ohio...
AACGGATTCAGCAATACAATCGTAGGTTGTGAAGACCTTACAGGTACTATTGGTTCTGCAGCGCCAGGCCGCAGCGATGCATCTTGGTCAGTAACCACTCCGGAAGGTTGGAGATTCATCCCACCGGTTGATTACAGCTTCTCATGGTTGCCAACTGCCGGTATCAACGGTCAAACTGACCTTTCTGCAGCAGTTGCTCAGCCGTCTGCTACAACCCAGTATCAGTTGGTTGTTACAGATAACAACACAGGTTGTGCAAACGACTTGAACAACCAAGCGTATGTAACTGTAACCATTGCATCAGCTCCTCCGGTTGCTGCATTTACTGCCAACGACCTTACTCCATCGACCGGTGGTGTATTGCAGGTAGTTACGTTCAACAATACTACTCCGTCTTTGGGTGGTGATACGTATGTGTGGACATTCAGTCCAACTTCAGTTCAGTATGCGGGTGGTACCAGTGCCAACTCACAGAACCCACAGGTTCAGTTCCTTGAGCCTGGTAATTACACTGTTACCCTCAATGTAACCAGCTGCACCGGTACGGATGATTTGGTTCGTAACAACTACATCACGGCTATTCCTGAGTACTGCTTCCCAAGCTTTGGTTCGGGTAGCGGATTCGATGGTTGTGATGATGGTGATGCGGTAGGAAACGTAGTAATTACGAATCCTGCAGGTATCAACATTATGCAACACTTGAACACGGGTTGTACAACCGAGCCTGGTGCATACGAAGAGTTTGCTCCTGTAGCGGGTGTTACTACTGCAACTGTTTACCAAGGTACTACCTACAACATGCAGGTTACCAGCGTTAACCCGGCGTACACTGAGTTCTTCGCTGCATACCTCGATGTGGATGATGACGGTGACTTCAACGATCCGCTCGAATTCTTGGGTGGTAATGCTGCTGCAGCTACCTCTGCTACATTCGATATCGGTATCCCAACATCGAACGTAACCTATGGTCCTCACCGTTTGCGCGTAATCGCAGCATTTGGAACGGGTCCATTGGATGCTAACGATGCTTGTATTGTTACTGCATATGGTGAAGCGCACGATTACATCGTAAACATTCAACCTCCGGTTGTGTTGAACGATATTCCTGCTTTCGCTTCTAACGTTGCTTACTCTACCAACTTGAACTACCCAACTTGTTACCCAATCACCGGTAACACTTCGTTGGCTTCCAACTCACCTGAGTCGGCTACAACGGGTAATGATATTTGGTATCGCTTCACTGCACAGTCAACTGGCGTGTCGATCACTTTGACCAGCTCTGCATTTGACGATGCAATTGGATTGTATAGCCGCGATGCAGCAGGTAACTACAACTTGGTTGCTTCTGAGAACGTTGGTACAGGCGCAGGCGACTTCGAGCGTCTGAACGTAGGTGGTTTGACAGCGGGTACTCAGTACTGGGTTTCTGTAGGTTCGGCTTCTGCCGGTGCCGGCGGAGCATTCAGCTTGTGTATCCAAAACTTGATGCCATCGAGCTGTGCTTACACTATTCCTGCCGGAGGTTTCCGTTTGTGTGATGCCTTCAAGGCAATCTACCGCGGTGCACCTTCACAAGGGGTAACTTACAACTTCAGCTTCACTCCAGTTGCTCCAACACCAGGTGTTACGACATCGGTTAATGGTACCAACGGTTTGATGGTGTTGTCGAATCCTGCTGCAGCACTTCGCTATGGCGGTGTATACAACGCTAAAGTTGATGTTCGTTATACATTGAACAACAGTGCAGGAACCGCTGAGCCAATTCTCATTATTGGTAACTCATCAAGCGTAAACTGCACCAACGTAACAATCCAGGCTCACCCATTGATGGAGGTTCGTTCTACACAGCGTTGTCCATCTACTTTGTTGCGTAGCAACTTCTTGGTAGGTACAACTGTTGCTGGTTCAACTTCTACAGCGGTTTGCGGTGCTATCAACTATACCTATGAGTTCACTCAGGTTACAAGTTGCGCAGACGGTACCGTGATTTCAGTAGTTCCTGCTACTTACAATACCGCCGGTGCTACTCCATACCTCGGTCTTGGTGTATTGGGTAACTTGCCAAACGCAGGTGCTTGGGATGTTCGCATCCGTCCTAATTTCGCTTACGGTCCTGGTACATACGGTCCGGTTCAACGCATCAACGTGAACAATACTTCGGCTAGCTCAACGCTCGACGAAAGTGCTGCTGAGATGGATGCCAAGGTTGATAGCTTCATTGCTGCCAACTTGTATCCAAATCCGAACAACGGTGAAATGGTGAACTTGAACGTATCAGGTATCGAGTCAGACAATGTATTCGTTCGCATCACTGATGCAATGGGTCGCATTGTTTACACCAGCCGCTTCTCTGTGGAAGGTTCTTTGAACACCATTGTAACATTCTCTGAGCCATTGGCTGCAGGTATCTACAATGTAGAATTCACAGCTGACGGTCAAATCATGACAGAACGCATGATTGTTGCTAAGCAATAATCACTTCTCGTCGAGATACATGAAAGAGGGCTCCGCGCAAGCGGGGCCCTCTTTTTTTAAGGGCTAATGACTAGTGGCGAGTGGCGAGTGGCGAGTGGCGAGTGGCGAGTGGCGAGTGGCGAGTGGCGAGTGGCGAGTGGCGAGTGGCGAGTGGCGAGTGGCGAGTGGAATAAGGGGCATATAAGTTAGAGAATTTTGGAATAAGGTTTTTCTGTGAGGTCTCTTTGTTTTGCACTCAACTAATCTGATAGAACATGAAGCGTGATTCGAAAGGTCCCTTGCAGTTTAAGTCGTTTGAGTTTGGAGCCCAAACCTATCGTGTTTGTGCGGTCCTTTGGAAAAGCGAAAAGGAGTGGGTCTTGACACGCCAATTGATGCGTTCTTCTACTGCCGTTGGTGCGCTGTGTGCTGAGTCTGAACATGCACAGAGCAAGTCGAATTTCATAAATAAATTATCAATCGCCCGCAAAGAATGCAATGAGTCCAAGTATTGGATTGCGATGATGTTGGAGGTTGGTTTACTCAATGAATCAACAGCACAGAAACTCGGGATCCAGGCTGAAGAACTCATGCGTATGTTGACCTCCAGTATTCGAACTGCTCAATCTAATCTCAACAAGTCGAAACTTTAATTCCCACGAATAAATTCGTGGGCTTCGTATAATTCGCTACTCGCCACTCGCCATTCCCCATTCGCCACTCGTCATTCGTCATTATTTTCGCATCATGATTCTCCCCATAGTAGCCTACGGTGATCCGGTGTTAAAGAAGCGCGCAGAGGATATCGATGAAGATTATCCGAACTTAAAGCAGCTCATAGAAAACATGTTTGAAACGATGTATCATGCCAACGGTATTGGCCTTGCAGCACCTCAAATTGGTAAGGGGATTCGGCTTTTCGTGATTGATGCAACACCTGTTGCGGAAGGCGAAGACGGAGATCCGAGCTGTGAGGATTTTAAGCGGGTGTTCATCAATCCTATCATCGTGGAAGAGTCGGGTGATGAATGGAGTTGTGAGGAGGGCTGCCTTTCGATACCCAATCTCAGGGAAGAGGTGAAGCGTAAACCCATGTTGAAGATTGAATATTACGACGAGAACTGGGATTTGTATGAAGAGGAGTTGGATGGTTTCGCCGCTCGCGTCGTTCAGCATGAATACGACCACATTGAGGGTGTTTTATTCATTGATCGTATTAGTCCGTTGAAGAGAACCTTGTTGAAAGGTAAATTGAACGATATTTCGAAGGGGAAGGTGGATGTGAATTATCGCATGCGCTACCCGAAATAGTAATCTTGCGTTATGAAATTACGAGTTGTCTTAGTTTGCTTATTTGCAATTGCTTTGACAGTGTCATGCTCGACTGATACGGGCAAAAATGGTTCGGAAGAATCAACGACATTGGCGAGTGTTGATGACGCTGCAAGCGGCACAATCGATCCGTTGATGCTGGAGATTCGGGCCATGGAAGCGCGCACTCGAAAGGACTCCGTTTTAGATCGTGCAACCGGCTTGCGATTGTTGCGTGCCTACCAGGATTATTACAACAAGCATCCGCAAGATACTGCTGCATTAAACTACATTTTTGAAGCAGGCAGGGTTGCGGTATCGATAGAGAAATACCAAAAGGCCATTGAGTTGCTGGCCAACTTCCATGATGGATCTGCGAATCGCCAGCGCAAAGCGGAAGCCGCCTATTTGGTAGCTTTCATTTATGACACGCATTTGCACTTACCTACCAAGGCCACCAATCAATACAACAAGGTTATTGAGCTTTATCCGGAATCGCCCTGGGCAAATCAATCGCGTCAAGCATTGCACTTGGTTGGTAAGTCGGAAGAAGAATTACTGGAGTTTTTGAAGCAGAAAAATCCAGCTTAAAGTAAAACACCTATGCGTGCACTTCGATATCTGATGGCTTATTCACTTCCGGTTACGGTGGCCATCAGTTTTTTATCGGAAGGTTGGTTGAGTTTTCTTCCACTGCTTTATGGGTTTGGAGTTATTCCCTTGCTTGATCAAGTTATCGGGCCTAAGCCGTCAAACATGTCTTCGGAGGAGCACAACTCTGCATCTCACAATCGTTTATACGACGCGATAATTTACATGGCTTTGCCTGTGCAGCTGATTATGCTCTGTTGGTTTTTATGGGAGGTGCAGCATCCGATGGCAACTTCTGATTTAGTTGGGCGCATTGCTGCTATGGGAATGATGTGCGGTGTGCTAGGCATCAATGTCGCTCATGAATTGGGTCACAGACCCAAATCGTATGAGCGCGCCATGGCGAAGACGCTACTGGCCACTTCTCTATACATGCACTTCTATATTGAGCACAACAAGGGGCATCATCGCAATGTGGGTACTTCGGTCGATGGAGCCACGGCGAGGCGTCATGAATCACTTTATGCATTTTGGGTGAGAACCATAGTGCAGTCTTTTCGCTCTGCCTGGCAGATTACATCGAAGGAATTGAGTCGGGGAAAAAAGCAAGTTTGGAGCTTGCACAACGAGATGTTGCGCATGCTGTTTATTCAGGTAGCGCTGTGTTTCGCGATTGGATTTATCTTTTCTTGGATGGTGCTTGCATGCTTTGTCGGAGCCGCGTTAATGGGTATTTTGTTGCTCGAAACGGTCAACTACATTGAGCATTACGGATTATATCGAAATAAGGTGAACGAGTTTCGCTATGAGAATGTGGAGCCGCGCCATTCGTGGAACTCAGATCACGTTTTAGGACGAGTGGTGTTGTTTGAGTTAACCCGCCATAGTGATCACCATTTCGAGCCGGCAAAGCATTATCAGCTGCTCGATAGTATGAAGGATGCCTCGCAGTTGCCGGCAGGTTATCCGGCCATGATGCTACTTTCGATGTTTCCTCCGGTTTGGTTTCGGGTGATGAATCCACGAATACCTAACTAGCGATAAGGGATTTTAGACTATTGAGCTAACTTTGAGTTGTCATTCTTCTATTACTGAAAAATTAATCTATGCTTCGTTATTTTCTATTGCTGGGATTACTGAAGGTTTCCATGATGAATGCCCAATTCACAGAGATTCAGCATGGCTTCTTGTTGAATGGGATACCTTCGGGCACTACATCCGGTCTTAGCTGGTACGATTATAATCGCGATGGTTGGGATGATTTGACAGTTGGTCAGGGTAGCGCTGAGATTCTTCTCTTCCGAAATATCCAGGGTACTCTTCAATTGGTTTATGCATTTCCAAACACAACCCAGGTGAAGTCATTTCAATGGGTGGATTACGACAATGACGGCGATGCTGATTTGTTTGTTTGTGCTGTGAATGCCAGTTGCCGTTTGTGGCGCAACAACGGAGGTTTGAATTTTACCGATGTAACGGTAAACCTGAATTTACCTGCTCCTGGGGAAGACACAATGGGTGCTTCATGGGGTGATTATGATCGCGATGGCTGGCTCGATGTGTATGTCTGCAATTATTTTGGAGTGAATTGGTTGTTGCGCAACAACGGCGATGGAACATTTGAAGATGTAGCTCCCGTGCTTGGTGTCGGCAATGGCGTAAAGCCAACGTATATGTGCAGCTGGGTCGATTATGACAACGATTGTTTGCTCGATTTGTATGTAGCCAATGACCTCAACCAACCCAATGAAATGTATAAGAACACGGGCTCGGGCTTTGTTCCGGTGGGCGCCGAAATCGGATTGGCCTATGCCATTGAATCGATGGGCGTCAGTTGGGCCGACTACGATAACGATCTGGATCTTGATCTCTACATAACCAATGCCGCCTCCGGCAATAAGTTATTGCGAAACGACAATGGTGTTTTCATCGATGTTGCTGTTGCCTCAGGCGTCGCGGTTAATGCGCTTTCCTGGGGGTGTTTGTGGATGGACATCGATCATGACGGGCGCGATGATTTGCATGTTGGAACGCAAGCGCCGCTCGTGCAACAGAATGTGAATTTCTTATTGCGGCAATTACCGGATACCACCTTCACCAACATCAGTTTGCCAACCGATATCGGTAGCTGTTTTGCATCTGCTAAGGGCGATTTGAACAACGATGGGTTCTGGGATTTTGCGGATTCATTTGTGTTGCCCGCCTCATTCAAAGTATGGCGCAACAATGGAGTGGGAGGTAATTGGGTTAAGTTGTCGCTGCGAGGCGCCAATGGTAACACCGATGCCATTGGAGCTAAACTCTATTATTCGCATGGGGGAGAGACTCGTTACCTGCACACGTTCTGCGGGGAGAGTTTTTTCGGTCAGGATTCTCAATATGAAATTGTGAGTTTAGGAACCTCAACATCGCTCGATAGTTTGCGTATCGAATGGCCTAGCGGAAGAATTGAAAAACACTATAACCTTCCGATTAACTCCGTTTATGCAATAGTGGAAGGTGAAGGTCAAGGTGCTTCGCTCACCGTCAGCAAGGACTTTCTCTGCAATGAACTGGATGCCGTGCAGCTTTCGGCACCGGAAGGAATTTCCTATCTGTGGTCGACGGGCGAAGTTGAGCAAACGATAGCCATCAACTCGGCAGATGAATTCTCCGTTGCCTATGCGAATACCTGTGGGTTTGAGGATACGTTGAGTGTGACAATCGTGCAGTTGCCACAACCCGAGATTCAGGAAATCGCGCAGTCTCCTTCGTGCAATGGTTTTTCGGATGGCTGTGTTGGGCTCCTCATTGATGGCGTTGAACCGTTGAGCAGTGTCTGGTCGCAATCGGGACAGGTTGTTTCAAACTGCGCGTTGGAGGCGGGGAACTATACGTTTGAAGCAGTTGCCGCTTCGGGGTGCACCTACACCGGGAATGTAGAATTGATCGACCCTGCTTTACTGGTGCTTTCGGCTCAGTCGGCAATGGTTTGTAACGAAGCTACAGCAGCGGCATTATGGCAAGCGCAGGGTGGCACTGAGCCCTATACTTTTAGCATTGCAGGTGGAGCTAATGCCCAGAGCTTATCGCCCGGTGAATACACCGCTTTCATAACCGATGCAAATGGTTGTGCCGCGCAAGACAATTTCACGATAGGCGTTTATCCAACGGTAAACTTTATCGCATCGGTTGATTCAATCTGTGAAGGTGATGTGGCTGCGTTGCAATACTTCGGATTTGGTGGAGCATTGCCTTACAGTTACGATTGGCAAGGTCAAAATCCATCGGCGCTAACAGCAGGCGTGTACACATTCACGCTGACAGATGGCAATGGCTGCGCTGATCAAGTAGAGGTTGAAGTCGCGACGTTTCCTGCACTGGAAGTTGCTATTAGTGATGTCACAAATGCCAACGGTGACGATGATGGCGCCATCGCGCTGTCCATTAGCGGCGGTGAACCGCCTTATTCTATTCTTTGGAATACCGGAGCTACGGAAGTTGTTTTGGATAGTATCGGTCCCGGAATTTATTCGGTAATCGTTACCGATGCGAATGGTTGTGAAGCGACTTCATCACAGAATATTATTGATCTTGGTTTGGATGAACTTGCGGATGAAGTAGAGCTGTATCCGAATCCGGTTGAAAGTGACTTTTCAATTCGCTTAACACAATCGGCGCACTTCGAAATGTATGACGCTGCCGGCGCTTGCGTGTTGGCAGGAAGGTTTTCATCCGGGATGAATACTATTGATATGCGCACATTATCCAGCGGACTTTATATGGTCTGTATCAAGAGAGAAAACTTCTCGAGTTCATTGAAAGTCGTGAAGCTGTAACATTGTTTCATGACAAGAACCGCCTAATTGCGGTACGTGTGTAAATTCGCGCCATGCCTTTATTCAGTCATTTAGTGTCGTCGCGATTGCCCTCAGCGTATGGGCAATTTTCCATGGATGCATTCGATAGCGGAAGGGAGGAGCAGCCACATCTTACGCTTCACAATTCAGGAAAAGAGAAGGAAGTAGTGAATGTTCGCATTCATTCGGAATGCATTACAGGTGATGTGTTTGGTTCTACTCGTTGCGATTGTGGAGACCAATTGAAGACCTCCCTAAATTATATTTACGAGCATGGAGGCATGTTAATCTATCTGCGTCAAGAGGGCAGGGGCATTGGGCTAGTCAACAAACTCAAAGCATACAATTTGCAAGACGAAGGGTTTGACACCATTGTCGCCAATCATCAACTGGGCTTCGCCACCGATTTGAGAAGCTATGAAGCGGCCATTGCTATCTTACAGCACTTCGGAATACAGCGCATCAACCTCATGACGAACAACCCGGAGAAACTCCAAGCATTCGAAGATTCCGGCATCCACATCGAATCTCGTATTCCTTTGGTCATCCAATCTATCCCGGACAACGAACGCTATCTGCAGACGAAGAAGGATGGGATGGGGCATATGATTTAGGGGGAAGGGGTGATCGGAAAAGGGGTAATCGGAAAAAGTATAAATTATAAGGGGTAAGGTATGAGGTATAAGGTATAAGGTGTGATGTAACTCAAACCTTACCCCTTACCCCTCATACCGTATCCCTTTTCCGATTACCCCTTATCCCTTTTCCTGAATGCGCATCGTAAGCACTCCCGCCAAAATGAGCAACACACCGCCCAGGCTAATTGCCATCATACGGTTTTCGTGAAGAACGTGTTCCATCACCCAGCCAAAGGAAAGTGCTGCAATGATTTCAGGTAATACAATGAAGAAGTTGAAGATGCCCATGTACACTCCAATCTTATCGGCCGGCAAGCAATCGCTCAGCATGCTGTAAGGCATGGAAAGAATACTGGCCCAGGCAATACCCACGCATGCCATTACGACGAATAAGTAATTCGACATTTCAGGTCCGTGAATGAACTGGAGCATGATGAGCGCAAGACCACCAATTGTAAGGCAGAGTTGATGTGTGAATTTTTTTCCGATACGTCCCGCCAGCACTGGCAGGGCAAGAGCGAACAAAAAAGTGGTGAGGTTCTGCATGCTGTAGGTTAAGCCGGCGAGCTCATTGCCTTGCTTGTAGAGAGCGCGCAAAGCCGGGTCGGCATCATCGGCTGCCACACCGCCGAAGATGTCTGCACCAACCGCTGTAGAATAGTAGAACCACATGAGAAACAATCCGGGCCACGTGAGGAATTGGACCAAGGCCAATTGCTTCATTTTTTTCGGCATGTGTGTGATTGCGTGCGCGATTTCTTCGACACCTGCTACAAAGCCACGTTTGCGTTCAGCGACTTTTTCTCTTGCGGGAATTTCTTGTGGCGGATATTCTTTGGTCGTTACAATGGTGTACAACACGAAAAGGAAGAACGCAGCTGCGCCAATGTAAAAGCTCCACTTTACACTTGACGGAATCCCTACATGATCGGCGCTATCTTGTATACCTACCCAATGTGTGAAGATCCAGGGTAACGCGCTTGCAACGACAGAACCCAGCCCGATGAACAAGCTTTGCATGCTGAAACCGAAGGTGCGCTGGTTTTCGGGAAGCTTATCGGCCACGAAAGCACGGAAGGGTTCCATAGAAATGTTGATGGAAGAATCGAGGATCCACAGCAATCCCGCAGCCATCCATAGTTCGCTGCAGTTGGGCATCATCACTAAAGCAATGGAGCTGAGCACGGCACCGACGAAAAAGTAGGGGCGACGACGACCAAACGTAGGGTGCCATGTGCGGTCACTCATATAACCGATGATGGGTTGCACGATGAGTCCGGTTAAGGGAGCTGCTAGCCATAGCATCGGAATTTCATCGGGCTTTGCGCCGAGAAACTCGTAGATGGAACTCATGTTGGCCATCTGCAAGGCCCAGCCAAACTGAATTCCCATAAACCCGAAACTCATGTTCCAGATTTCCCAAAAACCTAATTGCTTTTTTTCCATAATCGTGATGATTGAAGCGCAATATATCGAAAGAAGGTTGATGGTTGAAAGTTGAAGGTTGAAAGTTGAAAGTTGTCCACGGCACACCTACACACCTACAATCCTACAATCCTACAATCCTTTCCCATATACTTGCACTTCAAAACTCACAAACACTCAGTGCCAACTCCACTATTAGATTCAGGTCTCGCGCAAACCACTCTTTTTCCTTTTGGACTTGAGGTTGAGCGCGCCGAAGGAGTTTACATCCATACTACGGATGGAAAACGGTATATGGACTTTATCTCGGGAATTGGTGTAAATAATCTTGGGCACGGACATCCGTACATCAAGCAAGCATTGCACGAACAAATAGAGAAGCATTTGCATGTCATGGTTTATGGGGAGTATTTGCAAGCTTCACAGAAACGAGCCGCA
>Ga0315899_10009022_pt1 | contig 10691 bp, 11 predicted proteins | sample LakEriMetagenome_2_FD_203518 | JGI IMG/M metagenome (GOLD analysis project Ga0315899, IMG submission 203518) | Freshwater fungal communities from buoy surface, Lake Erie, Ohio, United States - Buoy 4 MA112 | ecosystem: Environmental > Aquatic > Freshwater > Lake | place: USA: Lake Erie, Ohio...
TGATGACCAGCTTTGCTCGCGCTGCTGTCACAGACTCCAGAAGAAACTTTTCGGTCGTACGCAACGTGACCACGTAATCCGCCTGAAGCTCTGAAGGCGGATCGATTGCCCACACCGAAGCCGGCTCGTCGAACTGCTCAGGTGAAGTCTGCGTTGACAATGCGGGATCGGGTACCAGGGCCACCATGACAACGTCTCCCGGCCGCAACGTTGGGGGCACGTCACCGGCGGCAACCGAAAGTGGCGCAAGAACCTCACCCTCTGCGAGTGGTTCCATTTGCGACGTTGCCGAATGCGCCAGCGGCATCCCTGCTGCCACCGCCATGACCGTGCTTGTTCCCAGAATTTCGTGGGCCGTCTCGGCAGAGATGAAATTTCGGGCCGCCTCGATATTCATCTCCATGGCAACCAGGTCGTCTGCCGTGATTCGGTGTCCCACGGGAATGTTCTGTGCCGCAGCAACTACCTGGGTCATCTCCGGACCTTTGCCCGCAAGTGAGGCCGCGCCGAGTGCACCGCCGACAACCAGACAGACCCCCAAGGCGAGTTCTGGTGTTCGCCAATCTCTCCGTCGCGCCCCAACTGGGCGCGGGGGATTGCCACCGCGTTTCACGCGCGACTGACGCGACGACTTCGTTGTCCCTTGTTCTGACTCGGCAGTCCCCAAGAGGTCACGAGACAACGCCGAACGGCGTTCATAGAGGGCATCTCGCGACCCACCCAAGGTTTCTGCAACAGACCGCTCTACCACGGCTGTTCCTTTCCCCTGATTGTGTCGTGTTTTTTCACACCCCCTATGTGTGCACTCGACAGTTGAGCACGGCAATCGCCAGAAATCAACAGGTCTCCCGGAACGCCCCTAGCCTTTGGGGTGATGAGCGTGACAACCCCTCCCGAGACCCTGCCTGCGGCAGGAGATCCGTGCTGGTGCGGCAGTGGACGCAAGTACAAGCGTTGCCACAAGCCCCTCGAGGGTCGCGTCATTCCCGGCGTGGTCAGCCCCATGCGGTCTGTACCCGAAGGAGTGGAGAAGCCCCCCTACGCCGAGACGGGCAATGTCCCGAGATGGGACGAAGACAGGGTCAAGTCGCCCGAGGTGATCGAGCGGATGCGGTATGCATGCGACATGGCGGCCGACATTCTGCGACTCGCCGGCGAAATGGTGCGTCCGGGTATCACCACCAACGACATCGACATCTTCGTCCACGACGAAACAGTGCGCCGCGGTGCGTACCCCAGTCCGTTGAACTACCACAACTACCCGAAGAGCGTCTGCACCAGTCTGAACGAAGTGATCTGTCACGGCATTCCCGACTCGACCGTGTTGAACGATGGCGACATCATCAACCTCGATGTCACGTGCTATGTGAAAGGTGTCCACGGCGACACCAATGCAACCTTCTTCGTGGGCGACGTGAGCGACGAGAACAAGTTGTTGGTGAAAGTTGCCGAAGAGTGCATGTGGAAGGGCATCGAAGCTGTGGTGCCCGGTCGTCCGCTCAGCGACATCGGCAAGGCGATCGAAAATCATGCCAAGCAACACCGTATGGGTGTCATCCGTGCGTTCATCGGTCACGGCATCGGCGAGCAGTTCCACTCCGACATCCAGGTGCTGCACTACTACGACGCGCGCAACTCCATGATCATGAGACCCGGAATGACCTTCACCATCGAGCCGATGATCAGTTTGGGCACATGGCAGCACAAGATGTGGGACGACGACTGGACGGCGGTCACTGCCGACGGAAAGTGGACCGCGCAATTCGAACACACGGTTCTCGTCACCGAGACGGGCGTGGAAGTCCTCACCGCCAAAGGCGCTGTGTCGCCTTCGGCTCCTTGGGCACGTTGAAGAGATCCGGGGGGATTTCATGCTCGACAATGACCGATACATTCCGTTCACGCGCGACGAGTGGGCCGACCTGCGTGCAGCCACGCCACTCACCATCCGAGAAAAGGACTTGGCAGCGCTGCGTGGCATCAACGAGAGCATCGACCTCGACGAAGTGGCGGCGGTTTACCTGCCCCTCACGCGTCTGTTGAATCTGTACGTAAGCGCCACGCAGAACCTGCACAAGGTGTCGGCCACCTTCCTCGGAACGATGTCGCCCAAGGTTCCCTACGTCATCGGCGTTGCGGGAAGCGTTGCGGTGGGCAAGAGCACGTTTGCCCGTATTCTCCAGGCTCTTTTGGCTCGTTGGCCCGAGCATCCCAAGGTCGATCTCATCACCACCGACGGCTTTCTCTTCCCCAACGAAGTGCTGGAAGAGCGCGGCATCATGAATCGCAAAGGTTTCCCCGAAAGCTACGACACCAAGCAGTTGCTGCAGTTCTTGCGCGAGCTGAAGGCCGGTCATCCCGAAGTCACCGCGCCGGTCTACAGCCACGTCGAGTACAACATCGTTCCCGATCAACACATCACGGTTCGCCAACCCGACATTCTGATTCTCGAAGGATTGAACGTGCTCCAGGTGGGCACCGACTCCAACGAGTTCGTCTCCGACTACTTCGACTTCTCCATCTACGTGGATGCCGACGAGCAGGACATCCAAGGCTGGTACATCGAGCGATTCCATGCCCTTCGACAAACGGTGTTCCAGGATCCACAGAGTTTCTTCCGTCACTTTGCAGATCTCACTGACGAAGAAGCGACGCAGGTGGCCAAGGGCATTTGGGCAGAGATCAACGGATTGAACCTGCGGGAGAACATCGATCCCACAAAGACGCGCGCTTCTTTGGTGATCAACAAGGGCCCGAACCACCGTGTCACCAACGTGGCACTTCGCAAACTCTGAATCGCTGCGCGCCGGCACGGCGCCGAAAGATCAACGGTGAATTGCGTTGAGGTAGTTGTACACCGTGATCCGCGACACGTTCATCGCATCTGCAACGTCTTCCACGGCTCTGCGGAGAATGAAAGCTCCGCGGTCGTCGAGCAACCGAATCGCCTTCTGCTTGTCGTTGCGCGACAAATCTTTCAGTGATCCGTTGAGCTCTTTCTCGACGTTCTCTATGAGGCGATCGAGCGCCCCATGAAGTGCGGGCATGCGAACGGCGGCAACAACACTGCCATCCCATTTCAGCGGGATGTCACTGGGCAGCATGTCTGTCTCACCAACGAGTGTCGCACCGACTGCCTCGAGGATCGGACGAACCGCATCGATCAAAGGGTGTGCAGGAACCGTCATGTGCCGGAGTTCTCCACGTGGACACTCACATGCGTTGCACCGTTCTTGTAGGCGGCTTCGAGAAGCGCACCCACCATGGCCGGAACTTTTTCTACTGGCGCCGTGAATGCTGTCCCGAACGGCCCGAACTCGACACTTGCGCCGAGTGCCTCGACAGCAGCCACAGCGGCGGTCACGTGCGGACCCGGGACGCCCTCGACAAACGGCTCGATGGTGAACTCGACGGTCAACATGTCTCCTCCTCGAACCCGATGGTACTCAGTCAGGAAAGACGGGCGAAAAGGTCCGGAAGGAGCAGCGAAATGCTGTCGGGAAGGAACCTGTCACGGCCCAGGCGTAACCGCAGTTCCGACAGGTCGACCCACAGAAACTCGGCCACTTCCCCGTCGCGTGCCTCGATCGGCCCGCTGTGAACCAAGTGGTAACAGTGACCGATCAGCGACACATCGGCATCGTCATACGCACCCGAGCCCAGAAACACCGGATCACCGTTGTCGATGCCGACCTCTTCGGCAAGCTCACGGCGGACGGCATTGCCGTAGGTCTCACCTGCAGCCACCACACCCCCAACTGCGATGTCCCACCAACCGGGCCAGAGATCCTTGGTATCGCTGCGCCGATGGATCAACAGTTTCCCATCGGTCGATGTCACCGCGACGAAGACCGCACGGTGTCGAAGGACGCCCGCCCTCATTTCGCCACGGGTGACACGACCAACGACGTTGTCGTCGGCATCCACAAGATCCACGTATTCGACAGGACCATCAACAGCCACCCGAGAATTGTGCCAGCATTGCGTCATGTCCGTAGACGCATTGATCGAACAGCACGGCAAGAGTGACGAGCTGAGAGAGCAGGCCCTCTCCTTTCAGGAAAATGCCGTGGCTCTTCGCCGCTCCCTGCACCGGCACCCCGAGATCGGGAACGATCTTCCAGTGACCCGCGAGCAAGTGCTCCAAGAACTCGAAGGTCTTCCTCTCGACATCACCTTGCACAAGACCACCAGTGGCATCGCGGCACTGTTGACGGGCGACAAGCCCGGGCCCACGGTTCTGCTGCGCGGAGACATGGATGCGCTTCCGATGCCCGAAGACACCGGGCTCGATTTCGCCTCAGTGAACAAGAACATGATGCATGCCTGTGGCCACGACACCCACACGTCGATGTTGGTACAGGCCGCGCGTGTACTTGCCGAACGCAAGGCCGACATCACTGGTCGGGTTCTCTTCATGTTCCAACCCGGAGAAGAGGGATACGGCGGCGCCAACTTCATGTTGGAAGAAGGATTGTTGGACGTGCCACGACACTCCGACGGCAGTGAGTCACCCATCACGGGCGCTTTTGCAATGCACGTCACGCCGTCGATTCCCGTGGGGATGGTGGCGATCAAGGGTGGCTCACTCATGGCATCCAGCGACGAGCTCAGCATCGTGATTCGCGGCTCGGGCGGCCATGCCTCAGAGCCTCACCGCACCGACGACCCGATTCCCGTTGCTTGCGAGCTCGTTCAGGCGCTCCAGACAATGGTGACACGCCGAATCGACGCCTTTGATCCTGCCGTTGTCACTGTCACGAAGATCTCTGCCGGCACTGCCTTCAATGTCATTCCCGAAACGGCGAAGATCCAGGGAACCATTCGCGCTGTCAGTGCAAAAACGCGCAGCAAGGTGCACCAGAACATCACCCGATTGGCCGAGGGAATCGCCGCTGCACACGGCATGTCGGCCGAAGTCGAGTTGAACCTCGGCTACCCGGTCACGGTGAATGACTCAGGTTTTGCATCGTTCGCCACCGACGTGGCAACAACCATTCTGGGCGACGGAAAAGTCGCCCAGTTGCCCCACCCCGTCATGGCAGCCGAAGACTTCAGCTACGTACTCGAACGCATCCCGGGTTCGATGATGTTTCTCGGAGCCACGCCCGCTGGAATGAGCCCCGGTGCAGCTGCTCCGAACCACTCGAACAAGGTGATGTTCGACGAAGATGCAATGGCTCTCGGTGTCTCCATCTATGCAGGTATGGCACTGCGCCACCTCGGAGTACGACTCAGCTGATCGTCACTTGATGACGAGCGCGTTGGGAGGTGATGCCACTCCCGACGGCAAGTTCAGTGGAGCCGACGTGAAGAATCCGCTGTAGCGGCCGTCCTCCGCGCAATCCTTCGCCAGTGCATCGAGCACGAACATCTCTCCGAGAGGCAAACCCAACATCGGAAGAAAAAGTGTGTGGGTGAAGATCTCGTGCATTCGACGTTTGTCCCCACGAACCGCGGCGGTTTCGTCTTTCGATCGCAACGCGCCGGGTGGCCACACTTCAACCGCGGGATTGTCAGCACCCAATGCGGCGATGTGCAGGTCCCACAACACCTCGGCCGTCGCCTCGTCGGATCTGAGACCCGGTGTTGCGAGTTCACTCACCACCGCAAGACGGGTGCGCTCTGCTTCCGACTGTTGTGAGTACCACTCCATCCATCCCGTGCGCATCAGCAGAATGTCACCCTCACGCAGTTCGGTTCCCTGATGCGCCAAGCATTCCGCAATCTCCGTTGCTTCGATGGGGTCAGCCGTGTCGTATCGAAGAGGCCGCCCGATTGATGCGCGCCATCTTCCGATGTCGGCCAGCACCGCTCGCCCGACGATGCCCCGTTGCGCCCAGTGGTGCATGCCATGTTCGTCGTCGGGCACTCCACCGAAGTGGCCGGTTCCGGGTTCGTCGGCTTGGGCTGCGAAGTTGCGAATGTGGCGGAATCCGTCCCACTGGCTCGACGACTGCGTGTTCCAGTTGTGGAGAACATCATCGTGGCTGGTGGCCCGGTCGTCCCCCGTCACCTCGTGTTCGAAACCCTTGCGGCCGAACAGTGGCGGGTTGGGTTCCCGCATGCTCCAGTTCATTGCGAACACGGCCCCCTTGCGCACTTCCGTCGCGGCTTCGGCTACACGCTCGGGCGTGAGCAGATTGAGACAACCGAAGTACCGCGCGTCGGGTTCGGTCCACACGTCCCAGGCTGACGGCAGGCCACCGCGCAGTGGCAACTCTCGGTACGAGGGCAGGGTGCTTCTGGTCATATCGCAGACCGTAGTTGCCCTGTACGGTGTCACTTTCAGTGGGTGGTTCAGACATGTCTCCAAACGATTCTCCGCGCGCCGAACGACCTCTCGACGGTCTGCGCGTCCTCGACTTCAGCCGTGTACTCACTGGCCCTCACGCCACGCGCATGTTGTGCGACCTGGGCGCCGAAGTCATCAAGCTCGAACCGCCCGACGGTGACCTCACGAGGTTCTCCAACCCCCGCCGCAACTCGTTGTCGACATACTTCATCCAGCAGAACGTCGGCAAGGACAACATTTCTCTCGACCTCTCGCGTCCGGAAGCCATCGACATCGTGAAGAAACTGGTCGAGCACGTCGACGTGATCGTCGAGAACTTTCGACCCGGAGTGATGAACAAGTTGGGACTCGACTACGACACGTTGTCGGCCATCAATCCCCGATTGATCTACGCCTCGATCACCGGTTACGGCAACACCGGGCCGTGGGTGCAGCGGCGTGCTTATGCACCCGTGATCAACGCCGAGTCTGGCTTGACTCATTATCAGGGCGCTGCCCGTGGCGATGTTTTTGCCAACGATCCCTACTCCCATGCCGACGTGTACACGGCGATGGAATGCTGCACAGCCGTCTTGGCTGCGGTGATCCAACGTGGTCGCACCGGTCGAGGACAATGGATCGACATCGCCATGGCCCAAACCATGTTGTACGTCAACGAACACGCCCACGACGCCTTCTGGACCGACCCCACACCGCCCGAATGGATTCGTTCGTTCCAACCCGGGAACTACCCGATGCTCACAGCTGCCAACGGCGACATGGTGATCGTCAGTGGCCATCCCGCCGAGCGCGGTACGTTCGACAACTTCGTCAAAGGCATTGGCCGGCCCGAGTTGGTGGGTGACCCGAGATTCGTCGACGTGCCGAACCGACTGCGCAATCTGCCAGAACTGCAGCAGATTCTCCGCGACTGGGCCGCCACCATTCCCGATGCCGCCGCCATCGAAGAAGCGCTTGCCAAGCACAACCTTGCCAGTGGCAAGATCCGCACACCGAAGGAACTCGCCGACACACAGTGGGGCCTGGAGCGCCACGTCACCGTCGAGGTGACCGACCGCGGTGACGGCACCGTGCGGATTCCCAATGCACCATGGAGATTCTCCGACGCCGACACCACCACCGAGGGAGTCACCAAGTATCCGGGCGAAGACAATGCGGCCGTGCTCGGACGACTGCTGGGATTGACCAATGCCGCGGTAGAAGAACTCACTGCCAGTGGAGTACTTTTGAGTCGCGTTCCGAAAGGAACCTGAAGTCCGGCATTCGTTGCCGAAGGGGGAAGTGGGAAACATCATGGGTTCACTGTCACGACCAACATCACCGGAGCAGGTCACCGCGGCGTGGCTCACCAGCGCACTTCAAGCCAACGGAGTGATCCCCGCTGATGTCGAGGTGTCATCGGTGCGTCGCGAGGCTCTCGGTGGCGGAACCGGAGTTTTCGGAACTCTCGCTCGCCTCGTTGTCGACTACACCGAACCACTGGCCGGCCCGAAGTACATGGTGTTGAAGATGCCCACCTCGGCGCCAGAAAACAAGGCCGTGGGTCTTGCCCTTGGCCTGTATCTCCGCGAAGCCCAGTTCTTTGCCACGATGGCCGACCAAACACCCGTCGACACAGTGAAGTGCTTCTACAACGACATGGATGTGGAGAACGGCGAGTTCATCTTGTTGATCGACGAGATCCGCAACATGACGGTGGGTGACCAAACGGGCGGTGCAACCGTTGCCCAGTTGGAGACGGCTCTGGTCGAGTTCGCCAAGTTCCATGCAGCGTGGTGGAAGAACCCCGACCTTCAGAAGTTGGATTGGCTCCCCACCAACGACTCCCCCGCCAACATGGTGGTTGTTCCGGAGATCATGCGCAATGCCATGACTGTCATCGAGAAAGACTGGGCCGATGTGATCGGACCCGAAGCGGTGGCTCTCGGCAACGAACTGGCCGCACAGTTCGAGTCAATTCTCACTCGCGTGGGTGAAGTTGCCCACACGCTGTGCCATGGTGATGCCCGTCTCGAAAACGTCTTCTTCAACGACGACGCCTCGAGAATGAAGTTCATCGACTTCCAACTTGTGATTCGGGCAACTCCCGCACAGGACATCGCCTACCTGATGGGATCCTCCGCGGACACGAAGACATGGGACGAGCACGGCCTGCGTCTCTTGCACCACTACCACGATGCTCTCGTGGCCGCCGGCGTCTCCGATTACACGTGGGATCAGTTCTGGTACGAGTTCCGCTTGCAAGCGCTGTGGGGAGTCGTTGCGCCGGCATCGATGGTTGCCAGCTTCGACGTGGGCGACGAGAACGGCAAGCTGCTGTCGCGTCGCTGGATGGAGCGCGGCTGGCACATTCCCGTGGCGATCAACGCCAGGGAAATTCTCTAACGACCGGAATGCCCGAAACCGCCACCGCGGTCGAATCCATCGAGTGACTCCACCGGGGTCCATGTCACGTCTTCGACGCGCTGGATCACCAACTGGGCGATGCGATCTCCCCGTTGCACCTCGTAGTCTGCATGCCGATCGGTGTTCAACAAGACCACCTGCAACTCACCCCGATAACCGGCATCGATGAGGCCCGGGGTGTTGACGAGAGTGATCCCGTGCTTCAGCGCCAAACCACTGCGGGGAAGAACGAAGCCCGCGTAGCCCTCAGGGATTGCCACTGCCACCCCTGTGGGAACCAACGCTCGCCCGCCAGCCGCGGAAATCGTGGAGCCTTCACGCGCGTAGAGGTCGATTCCCGCATCGCCGCGATGGGCCGTGACGGGCAGGGGAAGATCCGGGTCGAGTTGACGGATTGCGATGTTCACCACACCCCGACTCTAGATTGAACGTCGTGATGGTATGGATGGATCTCGAAATGACCGGACTCGACCCCGTCATTCACCGCATCGTCGAGATTGCCACCATCATCACCGACGACGAACTGAACATCGTGGCCGAGGGCCCCGATCTCGTGGTTCATCAACCCGACGAGATTCTTGCCCTCATGGACCCCGTCGTGGTCAACATGCACACGGCCTCGGGGCTGTTGTCCCAGATACGTGAATCCACGATCTCGCTCGAACAGGCGGGGGCCGAGACGCTCGCTTTCATCAAGTCCCACATCGGCGCTCCGAAAAGCGTCCCCCTCTGCGGAAACAGCATCGGCACGGATCGCCGATTTCTTGCGGCCTACCTTCCGGACATCGAGAACTACCTGCATTATCGGTCCATCGATGTCTCGTCGGTGAAAGAACTGGTCAAGCGCTGGTACCCCGGCGTCGACTCGGCAAAGCCGAAAAAATCGGGCAATCATCGGGCTCTCGACGACATTCGTGACAGCGTGAAAGAACTCGCCTACTACCGCGAGCACGCCTTCAGACCACCTGCACCGTGACAACTAGATTGTCTTTGTGACCAACCCCGAGACTCCTCGACCTATGCGTCAGGAGCAGATGCCCGCCACCAGCGAAATCGTCGAAGTTGCTCCACGCATTCTCCGCACGCAGTTGCCCATCGACCTGCCAGGCCTCGGCCACGTCAACATGTACGTGCTGGAAGATGATCGCGGCGTCACGGTGGTCGACCCCGGTCTTCCCGGCAAAGAGTCGTTTCTCGCTCTCAAGTCCCGCCTCAAGGACATTGGCGTACCGCTGAACCGAGTCCACTCGGTACTGGTCACTCACAGCCACCCAGATCACTACGGCGGTGCCGGCAAACTCCGCAAGGATTACGGCGCACAAATCATTGCCCACCGACGCTTCCGGCTTTGGTGGGACCCGCACGAGCCGCCCGACATTGACGTGGAAGATTTCCCGCTGGTTGCAGCCGTCAAACCGAACGGTTCCACTCCTTGGGGTGGCGAGGGCTACAACATTCCTTGGCGTCGCCGCACACAGTTCCGCGTTCACGCCAAGTTTCCCCGCGTCTTTGGCGTGCCGCATCCCACACGTCGCATCGACGAAGGTGACCGCATCACCTTGGCCGGACGCGAGTGGCTTGCAGTGCACACGCCGGGCCACACCGAGGACCACCTCTGTCTGTTCGATCCCGAAGAGGGACTCTTCATCAGCGGCGATCACGTGTTGCCCAGCATCACACCCCACATCTCGGGTCTCACACACGCGGCGGATCCACTTGCACAGTTCTTTGCGTCACTCGACAAGGTCGCCGGACTCGGTGCGCAGATGAAGATGGCACTGCCCGCTCACGGCTCACCGTTCTCCAACGTGGTCGAGCGTGTCGAGCACATCAAGGAACACCACGTCGAGCGACTCGAAAAGTTGCGTGACATCGGTGCAGAGTTCGGTCGACCTGCCACCGTGATGGACATTGCCAAGCATCTCTTCTCGGCACGCGCCCAGGGGCCAATGGCCGACAGCGAGACTTTTGCGCACCTCGAGCATCTTCG
>Ga0315899_10009023_pt1 | contig 10691 bp, 10 predicted proteins | sample LakEriMetagenome_2_FD_203518 | JGI IMG/M metagenome (GOLD analysis project Ga0315899, IMG submission 203518) | Freshwater fungal communities from buoy surface, Lake Erie, Ohio, United States - Buoy 4 MA112 | ecosystem: Environmental > Aquatic > Freshwater > Lake | place: USA: Lake Erie, Ohio...
ACTAGACAATGTACAAAAGGTTTCACCCCATTCAGCACTTGGTTGTCTAAAATTATCTGTAAGAAGATTGTCTATATCTGCAACTTGTGCAAGATATACAGTCATTCTTCTAGGATCAGGACAACAATCTGCAACAGACTTTACAGCAAACCTTTTAAAATACAAGTAATTAGAAGGTAAAGTATTAGATTCATAATACGAATCATATTTTGTTATTACTATAGGACTTGTTAAAGTATCTGTAAGTAATACTTGAATATCATCTATATTCATCTTAGAAGATTCATCACCTTCTTTGAATTGGTTTGCACCATGAACTTGTCTACGCACCCACTCTAATTGTGCTTTATTAAATGCTTCACTAACTTGCCAGCATTCTATGTTATCATAGTCAAGACTGGCAAGCTTGTTTAAGCGTTCTTTTATCTTTATTTGTAATAAACTATTTGTCATGTCTTAACATTTCCATTTTTTTAAAGCTAATGCTTTTCTTGTTGGATCACCATTAGGTTTTTTCATAGGACCTTTTACACCAGACATTCTTGCACAAAATGATTCTTTTCTAGGACCACCTCCAGGTTGAGGAGCTTTAAGATTAGAACCAGGATTAGCTTTGTTATAAGAATCTCTACCTTTCTGGTTTAAACCACCAGAAGGAGATTTACCTTCTTTTCTTTGCCATGCAGGAGTCTTTGCCATTGTGTTTATTTTTTAGATTTTACTGAACCTCCTTTTTTCATACCACAACTGCCACCCATTTTCATTTTTACAGAGCCACCTTTTTTCATTGATGCTCCTGCAATTTTATCAGCAAATGTTATTGTATTCTTTGGAGCTGCTAAAGCAGCAAAGTCTTTTTGAGATTTTGTTGTAGGAGTTTTACCTTTTGCCATAATTTCTACTTTTTAGATTTTATTTTTTTCTCTTGTTTAAGCATTTCAGCTGTAGGTTTCTTTCCAGAACCTTTGTTAGCTCTAATGTTATCCCAAAGACCTCTTTGAGAAGTAGAACCATCTGCGCGTTTAATCATTTGTTTTGCCATGACTTATATAAATATTAAGAACCTCTACCAGTTTTTTTAATACTACCACCCATCTTTTTTACATTTGGTGTAGCAATACTTTTTGAAACAGGTATAACATATTGTGGTTTATTTACTTGTTTTTTAGCAAATTTTGCATCTGCATCTAATTGTTTTTTATTGAATGACATAGTATATAAATTTAAATTATGAGTTCCAATACTTTTCTGTATTTGTAATGACATCTAAAAGAATTTCTTCATTCAAAGGATTCTTAAGATACATTAGAATATCAGAAGGATTTTTACCTAACATAGAACCTGACTTCATATGATAGATGTTACCATCACCTCTTGTTGCAATTAACTTATAAAAATTAGCATCTTTGATAACAGCTCTTAATTTTAGAGTTTCCATATCTAATGCACATATATCCAAGAATTTTTGTGCAGTTTGACGCTTATTAACTTCTACAGTTTCACCACTTATATATTTATCCATGTTATCATACAACACATCAAGTGGTGTAGATTTTTTGTATTGTGTTGAATTTGGATCAACTACTTTACATACATAGAATAACTTATTAGTATTCTTATCAAACATTTTTTGCAATTCAGAGAATGCTTTGTTTTTAAGTTTTTTAAGTTCTGTTTTGATAGATGCAGTTTCTTCAAACTTATCTAAATAAAACTTAAACCTAGGAGCTTCAGCTCTAGCATGTTGTAATGATTTTGCAATAATGCTAAATCCTCCATGTTCAATAGCTCTTAACTTAATAAGATCATAAGGATCATTTGCAGCATCTAAATATACTGGTTCATTACTACATCTTAATGCAATCTTACTCCAAAACTCATCATTATTTGGTCTAAGTAATTTTACTTTATTCCAAAAGTCAGGATCTTTAGGATCAATAACATTTGCTGCTAATTCTTTTTCTAATTGTGCAACAGTATTTCTGATGTCTTTAATAAATGCTTCTCTTTCTTCTTCAGGTAAATTTTTTACTTCTGGAGCAAACTCATTAAGTCCTGTAACATATCTTTTGATACCATTATTTTCAAGACATATGATTTGTTCTTCATGAAAAATTCCTTCAAACAATACCATGTTGTACTTTTCTAAACCCATGTTTTCATTTATGTTATCAACAAAAGGTCTAATTGTAACGCTGCTGTTTCTTTTTAAAGACTGATGCTTGTCTATCATTGTGATTTCCATCTGTAATAATTTAAGTTGTTGTTTTTTTCTTTTCTCTGTTTTTTGTAACTACTAGTTTAAAGCTCCTAAACCACGTCAAGGTTGTTACATCTTAGGAGGAATGCCTACATTTCTGTAGACAAATTGAGTGTATTAACACTCAGGGGAGAGAGGGTATCTCTTTAACTTGCAATATTGCAAATTTATGCTTTTTTATACTTTGTTGGTGACACAGTAGCTTTAGCACTTTTCTTTACAGATTGAGGATTTGTAGCTTTCTTAACTACAATGTTATTACCCATTACTGCTTTATTTTTACCTGTTGCCATTTCTTTATTGTTTATAATTAATCAAATAATTTTGTAAAGAATCCTTTTTCTGTAAGATCTTCAGGATTTCTTTTTGCTCTTTCTTCTGCTTTTGCAATTTCTGCATTAGTAAATAGAATGCATCTTTCGTTTCCTCCATCTGCATCTTCTACTTGAACAGCAATATAACTTTCAGAAGAACCAAATTTTCTATCTGTATTCTCTACAGATATTAATCTTCCTTTAACAATTTTTGCACTCATCATTTTTTGGTTTAAAAAAAAAGACCTGGGAGCTGTTCTTATGGGAAGCACCCCAGGTACTATTTTTTATTATTAGAATGATCCACCAGTTACAGGGTTTCTCATTACAATTTTCAATACTTTGGTTGGATCTTTAACCCAGATACTTGGCATAGTTTGAGTCATAAATACTCTATAACCATTGAAGTTTCCAGAAGATGCAAATCCTTGAGATCTACCCATATAGTCCATAGTACCATTTTGGTAGAACCACTTTAATTGATTATCCCAGCTTAATTTCAACAAGAAGATGTTGTCATTAGTGTTATCAGTGATATCAAATACAATGAAGTTGTAAGATGATAATGGGTATCCATCAATGATTGGATTCTCAATATCATTAGTGTGAACATTGTCAAATGCAGGATTCAATACAAACTTAACATTTGCCAAGAATGGAATTGTGTAGCTTGTGAAAGCAAATCCAAAGTTCAAGTCCATTGCATTTTTACCAGAGATAGCACCAACACCAGACTGATCCATGTTAGCAATTAATCCAGTAGTACCACCAATAGTTCCTGAGAAAGCTTCTTTTTTGATAGCCTCATTAACCATTCTCATACCAGCCATACCAGTTTGAACAATGATTTGTCTGTTTGGATCTGGTCCTTTGAATTCAACTTTACCATTGTAGAAGTTGAAGATTTCAGATCTGAACAACTCTAAGTTGAAAGAACCTTTGTTGTAGATTCTCTTATAAGAGTTATCTAATTGAGACCAAAGTCCTACTGATAATCTGATATCATCTGGACCATCTTGTTTAATTCTACCACCTTGTCCCCACATTAAGTAAGTCTCAATGTCATTAGCTACTTTAGATAAGTGAGCTGCTTCAAGATTAGTAACAAAAGATCTAGTCAAATTACCATTATCATATGATTTTTTGATCCAGTCTTTACCCATTGATTTAACCATGTCATCAATCTTAGTGATAGATGGATCAAGGTTTTTATCAAATGATCTCCAGATTTCAGTTACAGGAACTGTACCATCTGCATTAAGACCACCTTTCATCATCATGTCAGCACGAGAAGAAATAGAATAGTGTACGTGAGCTTCAGCACCTCCTACAAAGTTGTAGTACTCTCTGAAACCATTTTGTAATTCTCCAATGTCAGAGAATCTTTCTCCATATTCCCCACGAGCAGAACCTTTTCTGAAGAACTTAGTACCTGGTTTAAGATACTTTTTGTCTAAGGTAGCTGTGTTGTTGTTGTTTACTAATTGTACTGTGTAGATGAAACCATCTCCTGAAGGAAGAATGTCTTCACTAGGTACAATGTAAAGCTCTAGACCTTTATATTTGTCATAAGTGATGATATCACCTGATCCAAATATACGTCTGTTAATTTTGATTTTGAAGAGTGTACCATCAGCTCCTAAAGCTGTTTGTGTAGGTTCAACATCTTCTACAATGTAAGGAAGATCTTGTACAATTGGTGTTTGCCATTTGTACTCTCCACGAGCATTGTCTACCATAATGGTGTTTTTACCACCAAAAGATGCCATCTGATAAAGAGGCATTTCTACCTTTTGCGTCATTGCCCATAAGTCAACAGGTCCTAAATCCATAGGCTCTGAAGTCTTAAGCATATTTTGCAAATGGTAAGAATCTACATGCGAGCTTACCTTATAGGTAGTGTCACGCAAAAAGAGACCATTGTTTAAAACTGGAGTACTCATTTGTAATAATTAATTAAGGTTAATGTTTATCTTTTAAATATATTTGTTTGTCTTGTAATCTTTCTTGTAGCTGGTCTTTGATCATCATCATCATCTCTTGTATAAGAAGAAATCTTTCTTGCTTCTTCTGTTTTAAGTTTTCTAACTGTATCTGCAACCACCTCATTCTTTGCTTGCTTTCTTACATTCTCTTTATAATCTTCTGGATCAGAAAGTAACCATAAAGTTTCAGCAATTAAATCATATCTTGGCTTTTCACCAAATTGATATTCTTCTAACAGTTTACCTAGCATGTTTGTAGGTCTTCCTGAAATGCTTTCATACTTTACAGTAGTCAATTCATCCCATAGCATTTTTTGTCTTTTACCATCAATCTTTACACCATTCAATTCACCTGGTTTTAAAGTCTCATATATATTGTGCATATATGCTTCTTTTTTAGCCTGCTGTTGTCTTTTAAAATGTTCTTGTTGTGCTAACTTAGCTTGTAACATTTCTTCTTGCAAATCATCTAATTTAGGTTTAAACTGATTTGCTTTCTTTTGCAAGTTACCACCCTCTGCCCATTCTTGAATCTGATCTTCAATTAATTCTTGATCACCATTACCAAATCCTGTAGCTTGAAGATATTGTCTAACAATCATCTCTTGGTGCTCAGGTTGTCTTACATCAAGATCACGAACTTCTTCAACATGTGCTAAGGCTCTAAATAAACCTTTCAAATCATTTCCACCTTTTGCAACATACTCTGCAGCATATTGTAATTCTTCAGGTAAACTTTCAAAGAACTCTTTTGGAGTTTTTGCAGCAACATCATTTTTGATACTATCAACATTTGCTGTCCACAATTCCTCAATATCTTTTTCTGACAGATTTCCTAAGTAATCATCTAATGATTGTTTAGTTTCATCATAATCATCAAAAGCAAACATTTCATTGTTTTCAATTCTTTTCTTTAAGAATGAAACTAATCCACTTTTATCTGTTTTAGTTCTACCACCTCTTTTTTTAGGTTCATCTTCATCATCATAATCATCACCTGTTTTAAGTGTTGAGTCTAATTCATCAAGAGTAGAATCTACAATTTCTTTGTCATTCTCTGTAGTATCATCATTCTTATCTAAGAAATCAAGATTAACAGGTTTGTTTTTTGCACTAAATAAGTTTGGCTTATCATCTTCTTCATCAGAAGTTACCACACTATCTGCACCAGGCATTGGTAAAAAGTCATCAATGTTTTCAATAACTACGTCTTCTACCTGAGATTTGTTGTTTTCTGTATTCATCTGTTTAATAATTATTAGTTCTTATTCTTCTTCATATATAATCTACCAATTAAATCTGAAAGATTTAACAGTAAGCTATTTTTATTTTTACATTTTTAACACTATAACGCTATGACTGTTTTTTGTCATATTTGTTTTTGTTCATTGCTGCAACTTGTACTTGTTTATTAGCAATACTTTCACGTACTTGTAATTCTTTATTCTTTAAAGAATTCTTTTCCTGATCATTTATTTGCTGATTAATTTCACGTGTTCTAGCTAATGATTGGTCAACTTGTTTTGCGTTTTTCTTATCAAGATATTCTAATGTATCAATATAATCTGATTGTGCATTAGCATTAAGATCTTGTGTTGCAGTATTAACAGATGCTCTAACTTCAGCAACACGCTCATTAGATTCTCTATTAAGTTGATTTTGCTCAGCTGTAAATCTCTGTTGAGATTCTTGTCTTTCAGCAGCAGCTTGTTCTTGCATTTGAATTTCTTGTTGTCTAGCTTCTTGTTCTTGTTGACGTTGAGCATTAACTTTCTCTTCAATGTTTTTAAGAGTATGATCAATTTCAGCAAGTGAATCAGCTTTGATAAGATTACCTAAATCATATATAGATGCTCCAGCAGTATTGTTAGATAATGCTAAAGATCTGATTTGTTCTGTAATCTGTTTTTGATTTACTTTTGTAGATGTAAATATGTTCAGCTCTCTTGCTAATAAATCTGTACCATTGATTTCAAAATTTATCTTTTCATCTAAAGATGTCATATATTGTAATCTTATGCTAGGTTTTGTACTATGATAATACTGAGCTAAGTCTGTACGCATCTGATGTACTCTAGGCATTAGGTATTCTGAGTGATTTACAAAATACATTTCTGTTTGTGAGTAACTCATGTTTATAGCTTGCTCTATACCTGTAGCAGTTTCTTGTGCATTTACTGCACCCATACGCTGAGGTGTAAGACCAATAACTTCAAATGCTTGTTGTTTAAAGTAATTAGATAATTGTATTCTAGACATTAACCTTTGAGTTTGTTCAAGGTTAAGTACTTGATAATGTTGAAAGTTTAATCCATTCTCAGTATTTGTAATAGATGTATCTAAAGGTAACATTTGGAAATCCTTCATTGCTACATATGCTTTAGCTAAATTGTTCTTGCCCCAGTCTTCACCCATTGAGTGACGTGGTAATGCATTCTGATCAAGCATAATAACTGTACCTAACTCATCTACTAAGATATCAGCAATCTGATTATTAGTAAGGTTGTATCCAATTTGAAATGGTTTCATCTTATCTACCATTGATCTTGATCTACTATTTCTATCATGGAATACAGAACCTTCAACAGGTAACTTACAACCATATAAGCTGTTGTCACCTTTAAACTGAAACTTCATTGGATGACAATTTAGGTACAAAGGTTTGAATCCCATGTTGTCATTGTTACCATAGAATGATGGTCTATTAGGACCTATCTTTACACCACCCCATACTTGGTTAATCCATATCCAATCAACATGGTCTCCAAATATAAGAGTTTCTTTTGTTTTACCTTTTATGACAGAGTTGTCATATATAGGTTTTTCTGTTGCTTTAAAGTTTTCATCTACAATCATTTGATGCATAATTCCTTCATCATCCATTCTTGTAAGATGTCCTAACATTCTTTGAGATTTCCAGTATGCTGTAGTAACACGTAACAAAGAGTAATTACTAAAGTCCATTAAATCTTCAGACTCATTTAGTATTCTATATATAATGTCATCTCCAGTATTAAGCACTGCATCTCTGTGTGCTAAGAATTGACGCATACCTAATGATGGACCCTCAACATTCCAGTCATGCGATCTTGTAGAGTCATAGAATGAACCATCATTTTGTACGCCTGGTAGTGCATATCCTGCAGATTTAACAGGGTATATAGCTTCTAACTGTTGCATTTGATCTTTAGTCATCATGTATCCATATCTATCTATAATGTCTGATATGGTCATTAAGTCTACTCTTCCTACCCAGTTAGATTGTGATATGTATCTTGCTTCAGGTGATTTATGATAGAATGTAAGAACAGGGTTCCATATCTCAATATCATAATCATCTTCATTTAATTTAAAATGCCAGAACTCTCTATCAGTAATAAGCATATCTCTGAAAGCCATATTCTCTAATTCTTTCATGTAGAATCTTTCAGTATCTACTGAGTGCTGATGTGATGCCCATTGTTCTACCATAGATCTATAATCCTTTTTAAAGAATTGTTCTATTTCTGGTAATGTTTTAATGCTATCTGGTGACATCATTTGTTGAGCTTGTTGAGCTTGCTCTTGATTGTTTGGATCTAATCCCATCTTAGCAATGTTCTCTTGCATTTTTTGCTCACCATATGCCATAAGAGTTTCTTCAATCATTCCTCTTTTAGCATCAAGCATCTCATTGAAAGAAGTATCGTCTACTGCTCTGTATGTAATCTTATCATTTCTTTTAGCAAATTCTCCTGTAAGTACATTGATAACATTAGGTATAATAGGAAAGAACTTTAATTCAAATGCAGACATGTCTTCTTTTGTAAGTGTGTCTATCAAGTCAGCATACTCATTATCTTCTTCTACTATATAGTCTGTTTTATCTATAATACCATTTGCTAATTTATAATTTTTCAACAAGCGTCTTGCATTACGTCTTAACTGTTTAAGACCTTGCATTTCTAACCAATCTAGATTCCATGCTGCCCATTGCTCATTTTTTTGTGAAGCAAGCAAAAACTGAATAGGCTGGGTAAGCGTACCCATTCTATTATATTCTGTAGTAGCACCTCCTTTAAGTTGAAGAGCATTATATAATTTTGGCATGTTGTATGTTATTTAAAATTTTTAAATGGATTGCGTGGCTTTGTCATGCCACTATTTATGCTTTTACTTTTTCCAATATGACGAAAAGGACTCACTTGTAATTTAGCATAATTATTTGACTTTTGCAAATTATCCTCTTCTCTTTCAGTACGTTTAGTATAACCTCTGTTAGATTGTTGTACTTGTGCAAATGCAACCATAGCACAAAATGCAACTAATCTATCCACGTTGAGTCCATCTCTATATGCTTGCATTTCTTTTAACAACATTATATCAGGTATTCTTTCAATACCATATGTTGTTTTTACAATTGTACCATCTGGTTTTGTCTCATGATCTAACTCTTCTTCTATAAATTGTTGTGCATATGATACAAGATTAGTCTTAAATAATGTGCTAACATTTCTCCAACCATACTCTTGAAATACATTTGTATTACTTTGCAATTCTTTTAAGAATAGTATCTGACTTTTAGGTACTAAATACTTTTGCTTTCTTTTTGCAATCATATACTGAATAAACAAAGATATGTTATTTTCTACTATTGTCCAGGCATTATACCACTCTATAATAAGTTCTAGTCTTTCATGTGTTTTGTTAAGATCATCAAACCTGCCACACCATGCTGCAACAATCTTGTCTCTTTCTACATATGAATCTATTGTACCATCAGCTTTATGCTTGGTAATTTCTTGTGATGTTTTGTACACAAATATAGAACACAATGAGTCTGAGGTAGTTGTCTTTCCTTCTGCAACAGGGTCAATAGATGCATAATACATTCCAAAGGTAGGATCTTTTACAGGTCTTTCCCATACAACAAGAACTCCTTCTTTGTTTTCTGTTTTTGCAGATATAGGAAATTCAGATATAGGAATCTTTTTAGATTCTTTTGCAGTAATTACATTAGCTTCATCTCTTGATAATTCTAAAAATTCTTTATAATATTCACCATCTTCTATTCTTCTAATCTGTGATACAACTAATGAAGGATTGAATTTTGCAGCTTTTCTACTTGCAAATGCTTCTTCAATAGTTATAGGATGCTGAGATATACGTAGTTGATAATCATCAGGCTTAAGATCTTTCTTCCATTGTAATCTTTCTTCTTTGATCATCTCTAATGCCTTCTCTACTAATGAGTTACCATACTTATCTATGCATGGTATCATTGACCATTGTTGAGGTATGAATAATCCACACTCACCTCTTGTACCTTTATCATCTAACAAGTTAGTTTCAACAGCAAGTATATCTTTACTGTTTGGCATCATTAACATTTCTCTCAAAGGTTCACATTGATCTAAATCTCCAACAGAACCAGCAACAACAAATTGTCCAGTATATACCATACCAGACTTCATTGCAGGAAGTAAGTATTCTAATGTTTGATTCATTTTAGGGGCAATACCTGCCTCCTCGTGAAAGAAAAAAGTACAAGGACCTCCTACACCATTTGTAGGATCTTTGTCTAATATAAGTCCTAATAATACAGATTTTAAACCTATATCTCTTTTTCTACCAGACTGATTTATTTCAATCTTTTGTTCCCAGTTAAATATCTTATCTGGTGTACAAGGTCTATACCAACCTGTATATGTATTAAGAAAGTTTCTATATTCTTCAAGAAAACGCCATGTACCTTTTTCTCCAATATAGTCTTTTAAAGATCCTGCCATCTTATTTATGGAACCTTCTTCAAACCAAAAGTAGTTTATCATTTTTCCTGCATGATAATAACTAGAAGCTATCTGACGTTTCTTTAATATAAGTGCATGTTTAGAACTATGTCTACCAATTTCTTCATACAGTGCCATATGATACTGTGCATCTCTGACACTAGCAAATCCAAACTTTGATATCTCTTTGTTGTATATAGGAAGAAAGTTTAACCACATGTAATAATCTCTTGAAAGATACCATGTGTTTTTTTTATTCTTATATATTACACCATTTCTACATTTATCTTTTTCATTTTCCCAATAGTTAATATAGTCTTTTGAACGCATAGGTGCATAACAATAGACTTTATTATTTTTCTCA
>Ga0315899_10009024_pt1 | contig 10690 bp, 6 predicted proteins | sample LakEriMetagenome_2_FD_203518 | JGI IMG/M metagenome (GOLD analysis project Ga0315899, IMG submission 203518) | Freshwater fungal communities from buoy surface, Lake Erie, Ohio, United States - Buoy 4 MA112 | ecosystem: Environmental > Aquatic > Freshwater > Lake | place: USA: Lake Erie, Ohio...
GTTCGGTGGCCGTTCCGCGGAGGTGCTGGACAGGTGGGCAGTCACTTACTGCACAGGCGAGCACGCCAAAGGCTTGGCGCAGTTCTGCCTGGACTTCGCTGCTCAGAGCTGGCAACAGCAACTGAAGATGGCATCGTACGAGTCCGCTTTGTCAGCGCCCGTCCACCTAGAAGTCACGTTTGTCTTCGACGGCTTTGGGCAAGCTATGAGCGTCGGATCCAAGTCTCCTCCGCCTCACATCGCAAAACTTCTGAGCCAAACCAAGACTCTGCGCCTGATTCTGGCCATCCGGCAAAGCCAGTGGCTCCCGAAAGGCGCTCGGCACATGGTTCTGCTTCTCGGAAACTAGCTTTCTCGCTGTCCTCCTTATAAAACTCTGTTATTAGCATCCCGGCGTTGCTCATCCCCCCGCTCGGTGCTTACGTTTGTTACGTGCTCTTCTTCCCTTCCTTGCATGACAGTCATGTCGTCTGACGACTCCGGGGTCGACAAGCTCAAAGAGATCCTGGAAAAGCGAAGAAAGATGTCCGAGGCGAGCAGAAAAGGCGACCCCGGCTCGGATGTCGAAGAGTTTGTATCCAACAAGGCAGTGAAACGCAAAACCTCTCGGATTTACTCGGACGGGGAGGAGGAGGATAAGGCAAAGACGGAGGAGGCGGGTGAGGCGCCGAAGAAGCAGTCGGACGATGCGAGGCCGACAAAGAAACAGAAGACCGATAGCCCCAAAAAGAAAAAGCCCAAAGGAGACTCTGGGAGCGGGGAGGACGATGAGATCGACGGGGGCGAGAAGGACCAAGACTATCAGCCCGATAAGGATGGCTCTTCGTCGTCTGAAGGAAGCGACGACGAGTTGGTTAGCGAGGTCGACGAGGACGGTAGTAGCGACGAGGAGAGACCAGGCTCTGGGGGCCACAACCGTCTCTCCGCGGCGGAAAATCTCGCCACGCTGCAAAAGATCCGCGCCGCGGTGTGCTCGGAGCTTCTGGATCTTCTGGACATCGAAGATATCGGTCTCACCAGTGAAAACTGGAAGGGTTTGGGCCGGGTGCTGGACGAGTTTACGGACGACGAGTTTTCCGAGCGGTGCAAGTCCATGGCCCGCGAGAAGCGATCCAAAAGCAAATCCAAATCCAAATCGTCCTAGAGACGCCTATGAACAATAGCGCTTTGCCTTTGACTCGAATTCGGTGTCCCCTTCTCGTGACATGCGTTGGACACAGTTCGAAAGAGAGTAAAACGTACCCGATCTCATTCTCCGTAGCGCAAGGGCGTGCAAGTCTTTTGTCTTTCTCTCTCTCTCTCTCTCTCTCCTTTGTCGGCGCCTGTTCTGTACAATACACACACAAACGACTGCTTACCGTCCACTGTGCTTGGGTAGCCGGTGACGCCGCTCAGATCGGGGTGATTCTTCTTGTCGTTCATGCTCAATTTCTTTTGCACTTCGGACTCGGGGATGACCTCGACGCGCTCCACGGAGTCGCAGGCAAGACGCTCCCTACCGCCGGGCGTCTTCCAGAGGAACTCCTTGATCTTTTTCACCAGCGCCAACGAGGCTCGCTTGCCTTGGGAGATGACAATGACCCGCAGTCTCGGCACGCTCATGATTAGAGCCAGGACAAACACACAGATAGATACGGTCTTGCCGAATCGGCGCGGCGTGAGAGCCATGACCTGATAGATGATCTTCGCCAGTTTGTGTTTCTGCAAAAACTGCATGGAACACTCTCTCCAATCGGTCCCGAACACGAGGGGCGCGCACGCATAGAGATACTCTTTCACAAAGAGTCGCTGGGCGTTGGAGAGAGAGAACCCGTTCGCCTTCGTGATGATCTCCACCATCGCGAGGACCCTCTTGTAGCGGGTTTCCCCGGACAGTTGGTTGGCAGTGTTTGGATCAAACGTGTACTGGCGCCTGGTGACTAGGCGTTCAGAAAGTTTTCTTTCCTGTTCCGCTGACTTGTACATCGCAGCGAGCTTTAGGATCGGAGCGTGGAGAGGCACGCGGGCGTACTTCTTTTGGTCTTCCCGCATCGCCTTTTGCTCTTCGGTGTCTTCCTCATCGTCTCGGTTGCCCGAGTTCAGCGACAGAAACTGCATGCGCAGCTCCGTTGCCTTGAAGTCCTCCTCCAGCTGTCTCTCCCGGGCGCGAAACAGCTCATCGCGTGTGAGCCTCACCTGCTTCTCGTCGAAAGGGGCGTTGGGGACAGCGCGGTATGACACGGCGGAGGAAGAGGAGGAAGAAGGGGAAGCGACAGGTTCGGCGTCCACGCGCTGGCGCTTGGATGGATGGAGTATGCTGTCGTCTCCGATGGCGATGTACTCGTCCGCTGGATGGGGAACGACGAGAGTGTCTCCGTTCTCGTCCTCGAGCCGCAAAAAACGCGACGGCTTGCCCTGAAGAGTTCCAGAGAACAGCCTCGAGGGGTCGACTGCGTCCTCGATGTCGTCGTTGGTCTTCTGGCGAGCCGGAGGCGAGCTTTCCTTCAAAGCGCCGTCGCGCGATTTAAATTCGAATCGAAACATGCGTTAGCTTTTGATTGAAGGGCCGACGCGAGAGCAACATACATACCACTCGTTTTGTATGAATGCAAAGAAGAAACGCGCGCTATATTGACACCAAATGTATGACAGGAGCGCAGTGTCGCGTGGCCGTGTTCCTCACTGTGTGTGTGTGCGTGTGTCTCTCAACAAGCAGATGGCGAGTGAAAGCTTCAAGGACAAGCTGAAAAAGCTGACCTGCCTTCGAACGGTCGGCAACAAGGACGACGACAACAGAGACTGCCACCTCTTCCGCTCTCAGGCGTTCGTGTTACTGCACGTGGCTCTGTTTTCCACCTGGTTTGTGCTGGGCTACTACGTGCTGATCCGGAAGACGTACACCTGGAATCTGTTTTACGTCAACATCTTCGCGTACGCGCCTCTGGGCGTGATGATTCTGAGCGCGGTTTCGGAGATGATGGACCGTCAAAAGAAACGCGGCGGGATGTCTTGGAGAGGCGTTTGGCTCGACCGCGCGTCTATGATGCTGTTCTGGGGCTCAGCCGCCGTCGTCACTGGCATCACGCTCCTGACTTGGTCGTACCAGGAGGGTTACAGCTACACTCATGAAATCACCGGATTTTGGTTCAGCGCAGCGGGCGTGGTGCTGTTGCTGCTCGCGCTGGTGTTCAACAACCGCTTCTATCCTCTGGCGGATGGAGACGAGTACGAGAGCCGCTCGCTCGTCGACCGCAACGACGCTGCCCTCAAAAGCTAAATCTCTCATGGGAGCTGTTCTCTGGAAGTGGATGGAGTCACTCCCCTTATGCTCTCTCTCTCTCTCTCTCTCTCTCTCTCTCTCTCTCTCTCTCTCTCTCTCTCTCTCTCTCTCTGTCTCTCTCTCTGCGTAGACAAGATGAAGGAAACACAAATCTCAGTCTTCTTTTTTCGTTTGTAACATACAACCAGAGATAAAATGTACAGATTTTAATCGCTGTCCGTTGTCGACCCGCCGTCCTGCTCTTCTTCTATCTCTTCTTCTCTACGCACGCTGGACGGCTCGGGGGTGCGGGATGCCGAGGGAGAGGCGTCTTCGGCCTGATCGCTGAGAACTCGCGCGATCTGATCGCGGACTCGACCAGCCTCTATTTCTTCCTTCACCAGCTGGGCCTCTGTTTTTTGTCCCAGACAAACGGCTGTGCGCAAGATGGTCAACATCCACACTGCTGACACTCGGAGGATGCAGAGTAGCAATTTCGAGCACCCCTTGATCGACAAGGCGTCCGACAGAGCGTCCTCCATTCCCTCCGATCCGCGGGTGACTATTTCCGAGACCGAGTACACGATGATAAAACTGTACTCGATGCTCCCGAGAATGATGTATGTCACCTGCTCGACCGCCCGCTGCTTTATGAAGAGACACCCGAGGACGACGATCATCACGGACGAGATGGCGATCATCACGTAGTTGCCGTACAGCAGACTCCATGCGAGAGCCATCGCGAGGACGATGAAGGCGATTCGAGCCATGGCTTCGGCTATGCTGAAGAGCAGCATGAAGCACACTCCGGCGAGCAGAGAGAGTAAAAGAGCAATCAGGTGCGCAGTGTCCTTGTCGAAGCCAGTCGCTTTCACCATGGACTGCGAGAGCAGAAGTTTCGAAAAGACCGTCCGAAGGACAGAAAAGGCGATGCAGCTGAACAGAAAGTGGTCCACCCGATCGAGCTCGCTTCGCTGGAAGGAGAAGTAGCAGAAAATCGACACCGCGATGAGTATGGAGGCGAGTAAAATCGGGGCGTACTCGATCACCCCGCGGGTGGTCTGTTGTGCCACTTCAGTCCAGTCCATCTGAACCGGAGAGTGGTCAATTTTGTGGAATTCTAGCCACTCCTAAATTCGGGGTAGTATAGTGCTCGCTATAAGTGTCCGGCCGCCCGGGCGCTAGTGTGTCATCTAGCGCCCCAGAAAAACCCTTTTGTATGAAGAAAGAAGATTTCCTCCTCTCGTTGCTACCTGTTCCGCTTTCTTTTGGCTCTTACTATCCTGCTATTTATAGTCGTTTTTTCAGATGAGCACCGGGGCCGTGCCGCGTCCCAAACGCGTAGAGAAGAAGAACGGCGGCGGCGGCAGCGGGGGCGATGCAAAGCAGCCGCAAAAGGTGTGGGTGCCACTCGTGAAGGAAGAGCTGCGAAACCCGATGCCCAGTATCGCGTATCGAGTGCCCAAGGAGCTGCACCCGTACATGCGCCGCATGGTGTTCACGGTCAAGTCTTCGGATATGAAGCCCAACGCTTGCACGTTCGCGGACGACGAGTTTTTGGACACGACGCAGGCCCGGGTGACGAAGAACCTGCTGGCGTTCTTCATGCAGATGGCGGCGCTGCTGCAGCTGAACGGCGCGCAGTTTGACAAGAAAGAAGTCGCCTTCTGTCTGACGGAAGTGGTGTACGAAGACACGGAGGGCGTAAACGAAAGCTCGCTGGTGCACGTGGACTCCAACTTGGACCTCGGGCAGTTCGAGGCGTGCGAAAACGAGAACCAGATGCCCGATGCTATCCGTGCGGCGATCATCGCCCAGCAGCAGAAGCACGCGGAGATGATGCAGCGAGAAGTGAGAAAGGCTGTTGCTGCCCGGCGCATCCACATCATGTGGTCTGAATGCGCGTACGAGAAGGCCAAGGCCGATCGCAACAAGCGTCTCGATCCGAATCTCGCCCGATCGAGCGAGGTGGAGTCGGAGGCGGACGAGAAGGGCGATCCCCTGGCGCCCGAGTCTCTGATGGCCGCTCGCAGCCGACTTCAGGCGGTGATGGACGCGGTGGAGGCGTTTGTGTCTGGACAGCCGCTGTTCAAGCCCGACGACCTCGAAGAGGAGGAGCCGGAAGACGCTGAGCAGGAAGATGAAGACGGAGAGCGTGGGCGGCTCAAAAAGAGACGCAAGACGGAGCAGAACAAGAAAAAGGCTGCTCGTCTGAAGGAGCTCGAGTCAAAGGAGAAAGCCCGATTCGCTCTGATCGATAGCCGGTTTAGCAGCGTTTACGATCTGTCCATGCACTTTGCTGCCTACAACCGCAACCTGGCGGAGGTGGCCGCCAAGAAGGAGGTGCCCAAGACGTTTGCCAATCTCGACGTCGACGACCTCAACAACGCGTACTCGCCTCGCTGGGTGTTTTCGCCCAGCTGGTCGCTACTTCTTGTGCGAAACGCGCCGTTGCAGCAGCGCAAATGGGACAACTACCGAGAGGGCAACCGCATGAGCTTTCCGCTTGGTGAGTGCGTGTACCTGCTCACTTCGAGAGAGATATTCGAGTACACTCGTACTCGGTTCCACGACCTACCCGCGCCGTCGGACTTGGGGCCGCAGTACCAGGAGGCAATGCGCTTCTGGGAGACGGCGAGCCCGGCCCTCGTGCAGCACCAGCGAAAGTACCACGAGCGACAGTTTGGAGACGCGCGTCAGCGTGCCGCGGCTGAGCAGCGAGAGCGCGAAAGCAAGCACCGGTCCGAGGACAACCCGTTTGGCATCGACATCAAAGACGACGAAGACATTCAGACGGGTCTGGAGACGGAAACGGCGGACGCTGCTCTCAGGCGTATGCGCGAAATCGAGCTGTTTCGCGAGCGAGAGCGTCGCATCTTCCTCTCCCGCAACCCAGTGCCGAACAACGAGCGAGCAGACTACACATGGGACAGCATCCGCGAGGAGAACGACGCGGAGGACCTGAAGGCGGCACAGCACATCGACTACATCAATAAAGACGAAAAGAAGACTCCAGAGCAGAAGAAGGAGGCGGAGCAGGAGATTCGTCTCAAGCTGAAGAACGCCAAGCTCAGTCGCTTTCGGGTCATGTTCGACGGAGCGGGACAGATGTCAGACACCTCCCGAATCATACTGAACAAACTGAAGAAGATCCTACAGTCGGAGGAGAACAAAGGCAAGAACTTCTGGCTGTACCGAGAGCTGAAGCGGTACTCGGACTTGAGTACGACCGGTGACATGCTGGTTTCGCTGGCCACCTACTGGCGGATCGTGCACGGCTGCCAGCGCAACTTCACCGCGGCTCTGCGTCTGTTCCTCGCGATGATGCATCAGTTCGGCAAGAACAAGTTCAATCCACACCAGCTCCTGATCGGAGACCACCAAGCGGGCAAGTCGTTTCTCATGATGATGGTGGTCGCGACGTTCCTGGAGGGCGTGATCGTCGATCTGCAGTCCATGACAAACAAGGCGCAGAACGTGAACGGAGACACTTCCGACCGCGGTTACGTGCTGCAAGAGTTCAATCCGGAGATCTTCGGAGTCGGAAGAGGAAACAAGGACACGACCTCCGAGATGGAGGCAAACTGGAAAAACAAGCTCACTTCCAATGAGATTTACGCGCTGGTGTTTCAGATCAACCCTGAAACCAAGCAGCGCGAAGCGATCGAGGTGTACAACAAGTGCAACAACACGTATGCGTTTGCCTGTAATGCCGATGGCCGCTCTCAGTTTCGCAACGCCATGGTCAGTCGGTTTCACGTGGTCGAGTTCCAGTACGACCAATGCACGGCCGACACGGACACTTCCACGGCACGGACGGAGCTGAACAAGTCGAGCTCCTTCCCGGCCATGGCAAACAAGACCCAGGAGATGTGGAAAATGGTGACCTGCCTGGTGTGGCTGGTCCAGAAACTGCTGTGGACCGGGGTGTTCCAGCCCATCGACATGCGTTACGCGGAGTTTATGGTGGGCAAGATCCTCAGCGAGGCGGGTCGCAACGGGGCAATCAACGTACACGAGGAGCGGCCGCGCGCACGCATCATGGCGTACTTGCGCGTGCTCGTGATTCTGTCGGCGGTGTTCAACTACTTCATTTACAATCCGGACGCTCTTCCGGGGCGCCGCTTTGAACTGGTGCATCTTTTTGAGCTTGAGCCTTACCTCTACCCAACCACGGAGCAGATCGCCATTGCGGTGGAACTGGGCGCCAACCAATACGAGAACGTCATCTCCCTGCACGTCATGGAGACCATCCAAAAGCTATACTTCCCGCAAGCCGGGGTACTCCGAGAGGAGCGCCCGGATTCGCATCCGAAGGAGAACGACGACAAAGAAAAGCAGCAGCTTTACGATCACGCACGAGCCGCTCACGCGTTCGTGACGGAGTTGGAGTATGACCCGAGCGAAGAGGAAAAGCGACCTCTTCCGGAATACCTAAAGGCGTTTGAGGAGCGGAAGAAACAACTCCAGTCGCAGCCCGCTGAGCTGGCGCGGTTCCTGGCAAGCTCCAACATCTCTCTATCGCTGAGGGTTCGAGGGAAAAAGGAGTATCGGGTCTACCGAGTCATAGACCCCGACCGACTTCAGACCAGCGTCCCCGGTGACCTGGAAATCGAAAGTGCGATTTTCAAGGAGCTCAAGGGACGGCGTTATAAGGAGCAACACGTGCAGCAGGCGCTTGAGCAGCTGAAATCGACTCGAGTGGCTCGAATGCAGGAAACGTCGGTGTTCAACGACCAGACGCAGTTCACCGTACCGGCTATTCAAATACGCGAAGAGCTCGGGACAAAGAGGATCGTCGTATCGAAAAAGTCCCTGCTCAATGGAGGATACGCCCCGGTCGAGGATGCGATCCGAAAGGTGATGTCTTACTCCGCGGCGCCCGACAACACCGTTTGGGTGCGACCGACGACGGTCCACCCGGCGAGTTCCACGTGGAATGTCTTCGAGATCAAGCCGCGCGCGAGCAACGAGTTGGTGATCAACTTCGAGTCTCCCAACTCGGAGGAGGATGAGTATCGCATCATGTGTGCTGCGAATATGAAGCCCGGGGATGTGTTTGACCCTACTCGTCACGCGTTCGACCCGAGGGCGGTTTTTGCCCGTTACGGCAAACAGCGCGTCCAGACGGACCTGGACGAAGTTTCGATGAACGACCGCCTGACCCGTCTCGGTCTTCGCGCGGCGGTGAATTTGGATGCCGATGCCGCTTCCTCTTCTTCTTCGTCGGTCGCTGCCTCTTCTGCTGGCGTCAATCTTCTCACTCTTTTGCCGACCACGGCTCGCTTGGTGACGCCCAAGACCGAGCGGCTGTACTGGAGCAAGACGTGTCCTCGCAACTACAAACCTCTGGCGCTTCAGGAATACAAGCGGTTCTACGGAGACGAGGATAAGAACCAGGCGCCGATGGCTCGTATGTACGAGGCCTTACATCCGCAAGCACCACTCGAGGAAGGAGAGCACCAGGCACACAAGCCCAGTCGCAAGTCCAAAAACGCCGCCGCTTCAAACAAAACAACGGGTTCCGGGAAAAAAGCCGCCGCTAAGCAAAGAGACCCGCGGGACTTGCGCGCCGCCCTGGCGACTCGGCAAAAGGGAGGGAGCGCGAGTGCTTGGCAAAAGAAGGCTCCGACAGAACAGATTCTCGCCTCCTCTTCCTCTTCATCGTCATCGTCGTCGTCGTCCTCCTCCTCCTCCTCCTCCGTGAGTGATTCTTTGGCTGAACTTATGGGCGGATTTACTCAGGAAGAGTTCGAAGAAGCGGTCGCCGAGCACGAACAAGCGTCGAAGAACGCGTCGGCCTCAAACACGCGGAAGCGCAAGACTCGATAGACTCTAAGAGAACTTTGGCATCTTGTCTGAGTGTCCATCGCTCTTCGACTGAACAGTTCTCTCTCTCTCCCTTTCCTTTTGGTCTTTCTAGAGGAATCAAACCAAGAAATCGATGAATCCAGCGCAGACTCGTGCGCGGGACCAAGAGCTGGAGTCTTGTGTGAAGTCGGTCATGCCTGTGGTGTGCTGGAAATGCAGCAGATGGATCGAGACTCCCGGTGATTCTTCGTGTGGACACCGAGCGTGTCTCGAGTGTTTCAACAAAATGCTGCTGTGCGGACTCTGTCTGGACACCAAACTGAGTCGCTACGTGTGGTGTCCAGCTGGAAGCTGCTGGGGAGTACCGGAGGACTGCAAGTGTGTCAAAAACAACACAGAAAGAAAACTGTCGACTACGGCAGAGGTCGGATGCGGCTTGGCTCCCTCGGAGGTGGAACTGGTCAAAGACAGACTCGCGACACTGGCCATGCATCAGCAGTGCGTGCCTAAGACGCCCCAGCAGCTGTTGGAAATCCAAAAGGTTCTCGACGCGAAGATAGCCGAGTCTAAGGCGAAGAACCAAAAGAAGCTGTATCTAATGCGGGTGTGCGCCAAAGCCGTGCTGGCGATCCAGCAGCCTCCCGCTCGTCTCACAGATCGCGTGCAGTACCTTAAGCGGGCATACAAGTGCAGTCTCTCCGAGAAGAGCTATACGAGTAAACTGGAGAAGGTTTACCCTTCCATGGCCGTTCTCGCGGCGGATCTCGCCGACTTCTACGGAGAGAATGGAGTGTTTTGCGCGGAGTTCGCCATCCCACCGGATGCCATCCGCGCGGCTTGCCGCATCGTAGCGGAAACACATGGCCTGCGAGTCCGCTTAAAGGAAGGAAAGCTGAGTCTCAAGTTTAGCGGCTGTCGTCTGTTCCGCGTGTCGGTCCTGGGTTGCTGAGCATAGTCAATAAAACACTGGATGCTCTCTCCAACTCCGCTTCTTTTTGTCTATTAACGCGATCCCTCCGCTTGTAGCCATGTCCGTCCCGCGATTCCGAATAAGCGTTCTCGGGCTGCGCCTGCGGTTGTACAAATCGGGGCCGGCAGGAATAGAGTCGCCGGCGAACATCACTCAAAAGAAAAAACCGCGCGCGTGGTTCAACTTTCTGACGATGAATTCGGGAAACTATCGCCTTGTGATGTCCATTCACGCGGCTCCTGCTTCGATCGGCATTGTCGGAGCCTTGGTCCTTGTACCTTTCGGGCTGGTGGGCTGAGACTGCTCCTGGGCGTTCCTGTCGCCCTTGAATAAAACATCCTCGCATGTGCGTCTTCTGTGATTAAGCTGTATGTGTCCTCCCCTCAGATGGCTCCGAAAAAACGCAAAGCGGTCGTGCCACTGCAGTCAGCTTCGCGGAAGACGCGGCTGTCCTCGCGGACGCAGGACTGGGTGCGAACGGGGCATATGTTGGAGTTTTTGGTGTCTTTGGAATTACACGAGGCGTTGATTCCGGAGATACTTTGCCTGGTGGTAGACTACCTGGTGTGCAGCGTGGCATTTACTGTGGGTGCCGACAGCTACCTCGCGGCGATCGACCTGACTCCACTCGGTCGGGCGTCCGCGTGCGGGAGGCGGAGTCTGGAAATACG
>Ga0315899_10009025_pt1 | contig 10690 bp, 7 predicted proteins | sample LakEriMetagenome_2_FD_203518 | JGI IMG/M metagenome (GOLD analysis project Ga0315899, IMG submission 203518) | Freshwater fungal communities from buoy surface, Lake Erie, Ohio, United States - Buoy 4 MA112 | ecosystem: Environmental > Aquatic > Freshwater > Lake | place: USA: Lake Erie, Ohio...
AGGACAACCTTCTTTGATCTGCCATTCGCAATCAAGCTTTGTAGATTGTATCGCGATTGTCATTGGGTGTCTGGGTGTGAAAAAATAGCTGTGTCCCCAGCATCGCTGGGATTGTCTCCATCGACTGGCTAGGTTCAATTTGTTCAAAAAGGGATTGATGACCAACTGTCTTCCTTGCCCTTCATGAAATCGGTCTCGTCGTGCCATCGAATCTGTGAGATGCGGGGGGATTCGCTCAGGATATCGTGAAACCGCAACAGGTTTTCTTTATAGAGTTCTTCGATTTGATGATTGGATTGGTCAGTTTTTGTTTTTCCGAAGAACAGAAATGGCTTCTTCTTTTTTGGCGGATCCCAAAAACACAACCATCCATCTTGGTCGCCATGCGAGGTTCCAACCACGTAAGAACCCAGGCCGATGCTTCCGGAGAATTGGCCGGTAGATATAGAAACCCACCACCCCCAGTCTTCCTGAAGCGGCTCTGGATCTGCCGAGATGTCCTCAAATTTCTTGAATTCAGCAATGAGCCAATGAGCCAAATCTTCTCCAAAATTTCCATCGTTAATGAAATTAGGCTTTTGTTCGGTTTGATTGAATCCGTCGGCGAGGAAGGTGACATGGGTTTTCATGTGCGATGGACTGCCTTTCTACCTAATGAAAGTGATCACTGAAGATGAGGAGCTTTCTTCACGACAAGCAACCCTCCGACCGAGTCCTCCGGTTCATCGACAGTTATGGCTGCTCTCCCTACTCGTATTCGTATTCGTATTCGTACTCGTACTCAGTCCGACAGGACGGTACTCGTACTCGATTCAGGTTCTGGATTGTACCACTCCGACCTGGTCGGCGCACTGCCCGGGGTTCGAGTTTCGATCGGCAACGCAAACCGAAGGCCGAGGAGGTAAAACGCCTTGCGAAGTGCCGTTTCGGTGTGTCGGGCCATTGCAACGCTGCCACGGACCCGCAGCCATCGAGTACGAGTACCGTACGCTTTTTCGTCTTTCATTCCCTATCAGATTCCTAGGGCACCCAGTTCTCTAACTTTGTTAAGCCAGGATTCGCGGAACGCATCTGTTGACATGCGAATTGGTCCGATTGCAGTGATTCGAACTCGCCCAACACCGATAAATTGCATGGTTAAGTTCTTCATTGCCCGGTGACTTGGACAACCATAGATAAGACGGTAGTACCACGTCGGTTGATCCATCGTGCAAATTAGTCTCGCAGATTTTCCCGACAGGTATTTATCCCAGAACAACGATCGTTCCCGCTTCTTGAACGCGAATCCTGGAAGCAATACCCTGTCCAGAAAACCTTTCATGATAGCGGGTACAGACCCCCACCAGACAGGATAAACCCATACGAGGTGAGAAGCATTCCGGATGAGATCCTGGCACATGATAAGGTCGGGTTCAAGCTCCGTGCGCTTTCGATAGCCGAACTTCAGATTGGGATCAAACTTCAAGTCCCGAATCCTAAGGATATCGATCTTGCGATCCTTAGCACCTTCCAAATAGGCATTTGAGAGCGCGGCGCAATAACTCTCCGGGTCCGGATGTCCATCAATGATCAGTATCCCGCCTTGCATGAATGGCTCTTTCGTTGAAGTCGTCGAGTCGCGATGCGTAACGAAAACGATCCCTGAGGGCCAGGAGATCTCGTCACGTCGAACAAACCAAACCGGCCGAAATCTTCGGTGCATCGCCTTGTTCTGGCCTCTCCTCGTACTCGTACTCAGTCCGACAAGACGGTACTCGTACTCAATTCAGGTTCTGGATTGTACCACTCCGACCTGGTCGGCGCACTGCCCGGTGCTGGAATTTCGATCGGCAACGTAAACCGAAGGTTGCCAGGTTACCCAGGATTTGACCGTCCTGACGGCAGAGGTCGCGGCTTGTCAAAAAGCTGTCCCTCTAGCGATCGCCACTTCGATCCTCTCGTTAGGGTATACTAAGGCAATGGTAGAATGTAGTTTCTCGCTGGAAGACCACGGAATCATGAACGTATGATGGGCGTTTTTGCAATATTGCTCGCTATCGCATTCGCATGGAGTGAACCGGAGATCGATTTCGATACGGAAGTTATCCCCATCCTGACTCGATCGGGATGCAACTCGGGCGCCTGTCATGGAGCGGCTGCGGGACGTGGTGGATTGCAACTTTCTTTGCTTGGTGGGGATGCTGCGGCAGACTACGCTGCTATCGTGCAGCAATACGAAGGCCGGAGGATTCATCAGAGTCAACCAGCAAAGAGCCTTATCCTGCGCAAGCCGACCCTGGAGTTGGATCACGAGGGTGGCGATGCTCTCGATCCGGAAGGGGCGAAGATCCTCACCCATTGGATTCGACAAGGAGCCAAGCGTTCACAATTGCGTCAACTCGTGTCGATCGATGCCGAGCCTCGCGACGTCCTATTGTCGTCGGTTGGCGAGGAATCGCCTCTGAGAGTCGTAGCTCACTTCAACGATGATACGCATCGAGATGTGACGCGCTGGACTGTCATCACGCCGAGCGATGCATTTGCCACAAGCATCGACTTGTCCCGTTCGGTTACTACCGTTCATCGTCGCGGGCAACACACGATCATCGCTCGCTACCTGGATCGCGTGATTCCACTTCGTATCTCGGTTCCGATGACGGAGGATGCGATTGACCTTTCCGCAGAACCCTCTGCGAACTTTATTGACGAGCACATCAACAACACTCTCCAACGATTGTGTTTGCCAGTCTCGCCTGAAGCTGACGATTCGACATGGGTCCGGAGGGTGCATTTGGACCTTGTCGGGCGATTGCCGAGTCGAGTTGAAGCAGAGAGTTTTGTGTCGGACGTTTCAACGGACAAGCGCGAGGTACTCATCGATCGACTATTGCAAAGCGAAGCATTTGTCGATTTTTGGACATATCGATTCTCCATGTTGCTTCGCGTCTTCCCCCAGCCGAACGACAAGGTAGGTTCAATCACTTATCATCGATGGATTCGACAGCAATTGAGAGATGGCACGCCCATCGATTCGATGGCACGCACTTTACTTTTGGCAGTTGGAGACACGCATCAAATAGGGGCTGCGAATTTCTCGCGTGCATCGAGCGATGCGCGTTCTCATGCTGAGTTCGTAAGTCAAGTCTTCATGGGAACTCGACTTCAGTGTGCAAATTGTCATAACCATCCACTCGATCGCTGGACCCAAGAGGACTATCATGGTTTGGCTGCGGTCTTCGCTCGCATCGAACGGGGGCAGATCATTAAGATTGCAGCTCGTGGGGACGTCACCAACGTTCGCACCGGAGAACCTGCGATACCTAGAATCCCAGGCGTTCGGAATTTGGGCAACGAAGTGGATTCGCGGCAAGCGTTTACGGATTGGCTAGTCTCTCCCGACAATCCATATTTCGCCAAAGCATTTGTCAATCGACTTTGGAGAGGGATGTTTGGTCGCGGGTTGATCGAGCCAGCCGACGACATCCGAGACACGAATCCAGCCACACATCCGGAACTATTAGATCGATTCGCTTTAGATTTCGTTGAACACAAATACAGTCTGAGACATGCTCTTCGCAGGATTGCAACGAGTAAGACCTATGGACGAAGCAGCGTACCCAACACAAGAAATCAAGCCGACGATCGATTTTACTCCCATGCTCTGCAAAGACCTCTCGAACCCGAAGTTTATGTTGATACGTTATTCGATGTCACCGGCGTTGCGGACAGGTATGGTGATGAAGCTCATGGGACACGAGCGGTTCACTTGGTCGATCCCACCATTCCTTCGGAGCCGCTCGATCTCTTAGGCAGATGCTCGCGACGTGCATCATGCGAAGGTGTCGCCGCATCCAGTGCGTTGCCAGCCAAGTTGCATCAACTCAATGGGGACCTTATCAATCGTAAAGTTACTTCCACCGAAGGAGCACTTGAACAATGGATCCGATCAAAAGCGAACGATGTCGATATCTTCGAGGATTTCTATTGGCGAGCCTTGAGCAGAAAACCGTCCCATGCCGAACGCGATTATTGGATAAGACAATTAAGTGAGTTGAACGATGGAACGAAGAGACAAGGGCTTGAGGATTTCCTTTGGAGCCTGCTCCACTGTAGCGAGTTCGCGTCCAATCACTGAAAAATGATTCGTGAAGAATGGTAAATGTATGCAATTCATAAACAAACGATGCGACGGTATGGCTCGACGGGATGCACTCCGATTGGGAATCGTGAGCGCGTTTGGCCTTTCACTTTTCGGCCGCTCATCCACTTTCGCATCGACCGATGGTCGGAACAAAGCCAAGTCTTGTATCTTGCTATGGTTGGATGGTGGACCGAGTCATTTGGAAACCTTTGATGTAAAGCCGGACGCCCCCGCGGAAGTACGCGGTCCGTTTCAACCAATTGCAACCAATGTGGCAGGAACCTACATTTCGGAGTTGCTGACGCGAACGGCCAAGGTGACCGACAAGATTGCGATTATTCGTTCCATGACGTCTCCCCTCGGTGAGCATGGAATTGCGAATCAGTACATGCTCTCGGGTTACAAACCGAGTCCAGTCATTGATTACCCCAGTTATGGATCGGTTTTGAGCAAAGTGCGAGGCGGACAGAACGTACTGCCTCCCTACATCGCCATCCCAAGTGTACGAGGTCCTGCGGGCGCTGGATTTTTGGGGACTGGATTTGATCCATTCTCAATCGGTGGAGATCCATCCAAAGCAAACTTTCGTGTCAAGGATTTAGATTTTTATCCGGGAGTAGATTCTGAGCGGATGAATCGACGTCGCGCGTTTGTGGATCAATTAGAAAAGTTTCAACGCCACCAAGAAGAGGGCAATGCCGATCCCGACCCGCGGTTTGAACAAGCGTATCGCATGGTAACATCGGAGAAGACGAAACGTGCGTTCGATTTGACTCTTGAGAAAGAGGACATCCGAAGTAAGTACGGGTTAGGATCTTTCGGCCAAAGTTGTTTGATGGCGAGAAGGCTCGTGGAGAACGGAGTTCCGTTCGTGACAGTCGATTACAACGGTTGGGACACGCACGAATCGCTCGTCTTGCGTTTGAAGGAAGGCTTCGCGGGTGCCAAAGTGGGCGTGGGATTGGTCCCGACGTTTGATCAAGGATTTGCGACGCTTGTCGAAGATTTAGACGAGCGGGGGATGCTCGATGAGACGTTGGTGATAGCGATGGGAGAGTTTGGTCGAACTCCGAAAATCAATACGCGTGGTGGGCGCGACCATTGGCCTCGTGTATTTAGTATTGCGTTGGCCGGTGGTGGTGTGCGAGGCGGTGTCGTCGTCGGCAAAAGCGACGCGATCGGTGAAAGTCCTGCGGAACGGCCCGTCTCGCCTAGCGATTTGGCCTACACGATCTACTCGCTGTTAGGTGTGGAGCCATCGCAAGAGTTGCAAACGGAGGATGGTCGACCTGTGCAGATCAACCAAGGTGGCGAACTCATTAAAGAATTGCTTTCATGATGAAGTTCGTTGTCGCGTTCTTGGTTTGTGCCGCTTCGATTTATTCTCCTTTTCAGCACTTATGCCAAGTGCAGACAGCCACTGAAGTCGAATCAAATGTACCGATCACAGCGGTAGTCATCGACAAAGAACGCCCCGTGGCTGTGGTTGGTTCGCAGACTGGTTTGACGGTGCGTTCTTTGCCGGACTTGAAAGTGCTTCAAGAATTACCAACGATGCTTTCGTCAATTCATGATGTCGCAATTTCACCTGATGGGAGACGACTTGTTGCTGTGGGTGGCACTCCAGGGGAATCTGGATGCATTGAATTATATGAATGGCCGTCTGGCGAACAAATCAAACACGCCTCGCCGCATCAGGATGTGATTTACGGTGTCGCATGGAGTCCCGACTCCACTTCTTTGGCAACCGCAAGTGCTGATAAATCGGTGCAGATCTTTGATTTAGACTGCCAGAACCGTGGTACGCTCCAAGGTCATTCACGTGCGGTCATGGCTGTCGATTATTTGCCAAACGAATTAGGGCTACTTACCGCAGGTGTCGACACGAGCATTCGATACTGGGATTTGAAGGAGTTGCAACAAAACCCGCAACCTGTACGCACGCTGATCAATCATACGAAAGAAGTGTTTGCGATGGGAATTCGCCGGCGCTCTCTCGATACAATCCCTGTTGCAGCATCGATCAGTCAGGATCGAACCGTTCGGTTTTGGCAACCTACGATCGGGCGAATGATGCGATTCGTTAGGCTCGAAAGCGTACCACTCGATTTCTGTTGGCTGTCCGATGGAAGCCAGTTGGCCGTCGCGTGTCAGGATGGACGCGTTCGCTATGTTGCAGCGGATACAGCGCAAGTGGTGAAAACCATCGATGCGCTGGATGGAATTGCATATTGCATTGCTGCTGACTCAAACAATGGCTTGCTTGTTGGGGGCGTGGACGGGCAGCTTCGCTATTTGTCTCCTAGGGAGTGAGAGAAAAGGGTTGCTCAGCCAATCGCACTACTTCGCAAATCCGCCTTCGTAGGCAGAGAACTCGGCCCAGACGGGGAGATGGGAACTCACCTGCATCGCTTGATCATAGCTCAAGTTGAGTTGACGAAGGAAATCAATGACGCCTGCTCGACCTGTAAACTCATCTGTCGATCGCGTCGGGATCAAGATATTGTCGAGCATCGATTCGCCCGACACCGTTGTCGCGAGGTCATCAATCGCTTGCACCATCGAAAGCCCTGCAACGTTTTGAAGGTCTTTCGAGGAGCATCCGAAATCTCCAAGCACCACAACATCGTCTTCGACTCGACCGTCCTGCCGAATACTTCTCACCAATTGTGGCAACAACTCACGTTGCCTGGCGGAATAGATCGGATCAAATCGAACGTTGACCAGGGTGAATGTGAAAGCACGCTCAGGATTCACTTGCTTGGCTCGAAACCAACCTACGAGTGGATCGTAATCCATCAAAGACTGCGGATCATCCAACGTGTAAAGCTGATCGCGATCGGTTTCAATACGATCGGTATCAAACAGGAATGCGAATTGTTGCTTTTGGCCATCAGCGCCGACGCGCGGTCCAATCATATATTCGAAGCGGCGATCGCTCATGTTGATTCGATCGACGAGGACGGGCAAGATATCGTTTTGTCGAGACGTCACGTGCTGTATCGCGACAACATCGAATTGACGAATGATACGTGCAAGTGTCTCCGTGACGGGCGCTTTGCGGAGTTTCGTTTCATTGAATGCGTGCAGATTGAAACTGGCGATTCGGATGCGAGGATCGGCTACATTCTTGGTCGAAGAAGACGGTTTGCTAGCCGATGTGGTCCGGAGCGAGCTGTTATTCCAGACAGGAATCAATTGCTTTGCATTCCCCACGACTTCCGAAGGACTCATCGCGTGGGAGGAATTGGGAACGCGGTTTGTGCCCAAATCCCAACCGACGGGAGGTTCGTCCGCTGGAGTTTGCGTTACTGTCTGCAATCGAAGATGCTGCCAGCCATCCAATTGATAATGCTGAGAGCCGTACGCCAACCCGCCGGCCGCTCCTGCCAAAAGTAAGTAACGCTTCCAAAGCCGAAACATGTTCGTTCGAATGTCATGTTATCAAAGAGAAACTCCACAGACAAACTTTCATCGGACGATACTTCGCGTCCGATGAACGAATGAAAGCAATCTGAGGCGGTTCTCGACTCGACCAGAGAACTATAGCGAATATATCGATTGTCGGATGAATCTACACCTGTTTGCGCATGCAGCAGTTCTTGAATTTCTTGCCTGACCCGCAGGTGCATGGATCGTTGCGGCCGAGTTTGTCACCACGATTTCGGATCGTGGGGATAGCCTCCTCGGAGGTTCCAGCTTTCTCCGCAGCCTCGAGATCACGTTGCTTTTCAGCAAGCAGCGCTGACGATTCTGCTTGTAATGTCGATCGCAAATCGAACTCATCATGGCGTGCACTGGTCTCCACCCAGGAGTCGGCGACGATATCAGAATCGATCGCTTCCATGCGGAAGATTACGTCCGTCATTCGCTCACCGATGGAGAGCCACATTTGGTCGAACAGACGCATGCCTTCACGCTTGTATTCGACCTTGGGATCCATTTGCCCCATGCTTCGGAAGTTTACCCCTGCGCGGACATGGTCCATGGCCAGCAAATGATCTTTCCAAGCGGAGTCAAGTTGCGTCAACAATACGGTTCGTTCCATCCTGCGAATTTCAGGGAAGAAACGATCCTCGATGGCCTGCACAAGCTTGGTGACAAAAACATGCTTTGTCCAAGGCCCGAGATCAGACGATTGTCCAGACCACGGTACCGAGGTACGTGCCCATTGAGCGATACTCTCCAGTTTTTCTTCGTTGCGAATGGTAAGGTCATTGATCGTCGATGTTTCGTTTCGACCGAAAAGCTCTTGCGCTTTTGCTTCGACGATTTGTCGAAGATCAAAGCCCTTCTTGATCGATTTACGAGCGATCTCAACGAGATTCTCAAACGCTTTGTTGGGATCCTCGCTCAGGACTTCGACGACGGTATTATCATCAAAACGGGTCGTAGCCCAGTTTGCGAGGGATTCCCCATCAATGGTCATCTGCTCGGGGCCAGTCATCTGACTAAAACGTCGGAAAGCGACCAAGATCGGAAATTGGCATTCGCGTTCGGTGTAGGTGTCTTCCGCTTTCTTCAATAGATTTGCCGCGATCGGCTCGACTTCAAGCCCTTTAAGCTCACTTGGATCTACTCGAATGCCGAATTTGTTTGCCATCCATCCGACGAGCGAGTTGATGCCAAAGTTGTCGCTGAGATAGATGTCCCCTTCGCTCAGGTCGATATCGCCGATGTGCTTCGTTGCCTTTTCAATCAGCTCTTCGTCCATGCGATCTCGATCGATCTTCTTCAATGAGCTGATGGTATAGTCCATACTGAAACGGGAGTTGACCCATTTGGTCATCGCTTCCCAATTCCACTCCGATTGCTCGGTCTCTTGTGGCAAGTTCTCATCGATCGCATCCAAAATCTGCGTCTCGGCAGCTCTCTCCGCTTGATCCTTTGCGTAGAGGACAGCAGTGGCCGCTTCCACACCGCGAAAATCTTTCGGATCCAGTTGCACACCTAGACGAGCCCCTGCCCATTTTGCGTAGGATTCTGCACCGAATAGAGGATCGCAATACTGAACTACATTCGAATGAATCTGTTCCGAGAGTTGCTTCATGACCAAGTCACGGCAACTGGTACCGTCGAGGATTTCTTGTCGATAGCCATAGACTTTCTTCCGTTGAAAGTCCATCACTTCGTCGTATTCGAGCAAACTCTTGCGAGCTTCGAAGTTTCGCTCTTCCACTTTTCGTTGGGCGCCCGAGATTCGCTTGGAGACATAGGGGCTTTCAATGGCCTCGCCATTGCCCATCCCCATCTGCTTCATCCAATTGCGAACCCAATCTCCTGCAAAGATTCGCATCAAGTCATCTTCGAGCGACAGATAAAAACGGCTGGAACCAGGATCACCTTGTCGACCGCATCGTCCGCGAAGTTGCAAATCGATCCGACGCGATTCGTGGCGTTCGGTACCAATGACGTAGAGACCGCCTTTTTGGCGAACGACCTCACCCTGCGCCTTCATCCCTTCGCGTTGTTCGATCTCGTGGACCAGGGCATCCCACTCTTCCTTTGGAACTTCAAGACGCGTGGGGTATCGATCTTGGAGTTGAGCCCAAGCCATCGTTTCTGGATTGCCACCCAAGATGATGTCGGTACCACGACCAGCCATGTTGGTAGCAATGGTGATGGCTCCCGAACGGCCTGCTTGTGCAACGATGTCCGCTTCGCGACGATGCTGTTTGGCATTGAGCACTTCGGCCTTTATGCCTCGCCGATCCAGAAGCTTCGCGAGTCGTTCACTCTTTTCGATAGACACAGTACCGACCAAGATTGGCCGGCCTGCGCGCTCGATCGATTCGATATCGGATTTGGAGATCGTCTCTGTCTCTTTGGAATCCGATTTCTTGACGACGATTTGGTTGTCATCTTCGGATTGGATCGTGCCGACGAGAGAGAGTCGCTTGCCACCCTTGAATGCGATTGTGTCGTATTTATTGACACGTTCGACTTCTTGAGCGACAGCATCGAACTTCTCTTCTTCGCTCAAATAAATCGAATCTGGATACTCGATTCGTCGTAAGACTTTGTTCGAAGGGATGGCGATAACACCGAGTTTGTAGATCTTGTTGAACTCATTGGCTTCGGTCATGGCCGTACCGGTCATGCCCGAAATCTTTTTGTAGAGTTTGAAGAAGTTTTGCAGCGTGATGGTCGCGAGCGTTTGCGTTTCTTCTTTGATACGCACTCCTTCTTTCGCTTCCACCGATTGATGCAACCCATCGCTCCATTGGCGTCCCTCCATGAGACGACCGGTGAACTCATCCACGATGATAATCGCACCTTCTTTGACCACGTAGTTGACGTCACGCTTGTAGAGGTGATGCGCTTTCAACGCATTGTCCAGCAAGTGAGGCCATTCCATATTGCCTACGGTGTAGAAGCTTTCCACGCCCGCAAGCTTTTCTGCTTGGCGAATCCCTTCGTCGGTCAAATTGACGGTATGGTCTTTCTCGTTGACGACGAAGTGCTCTTCCTTTTTCAGTGCACGAGCTACTTTGTCTGCCTCGCTATACTTGCCTAGATCGCGGGCTGCGCTGCCGGAAATGATGAGTGGAGTTCGGGCCTCATCGACCA
>Ga0315899_10009026_pt1 | contig 10689 bp, 8 predicted proteins | sample LakEriMetagenome_2_FD_203518 | JGI IMG/M metagenome (GOLD analysis project Ga0315899, IMG submission 203518) | Freshwater fungal communities from buoy surface, Lake Erie, Ohio, United States - Buoy 4 MA112 | ecosystem: Environmental > Aquatic > Freshwater > Lake | place: USA: Lake Erie, Ohio...
GTCCACGTCACGCCGCCGATGCCCAGCCCGGTGCCGAAGTGCTGGTCGCGGTCGTTGTCCCCGTAGATGTTGCGCTCCGGAACGGTTTGTTCGCTGATCATGATGTCGACATCGCTCGTTCCGGCGATGCCCCAAACCGCCACCGCCCCGCCGTTCTGCTGCGGAAAAAACAACCGGAAGCTCCCGTCTTGGTAGCGCGGCACCGCGGAGGTCCCGATGTCGATGCCGAGTACACTGAAGATGGCGGCGGTGCTGTACCGGTAGTTGATGAGGTAGCTGGCACGCTTTCCCCGGCGAAGCGGACCTTCCAGCATCGCCTCGGTTCCGAGGAAACCGAACTGGAAGCTCCGGACAGGCCGGTCCTGGTTCCCATTGCGCATCCGCAGGTCGAAGACGGCCGCCGTCGAGTTGCCGAACTCCGCCGGAAAAGCTGCTGTGAAGAAGTCGCTTGTTCCCAGCACCTTGTTGTTTAGGATGGCCACCGGGCCGCCGCCTGTGCCGGGCACGCTGAAGTGGTTCGGGTTCGGCAAATCGATGCCTTCGACCCGCCACAGCACGCCGCTCGGGCTGTTGCCGCGCACGACGATGTCGTTGCGGCTGTCGTCGGCCCCTTGGACACCGGCAAAATTGGACGCCATACGCGCGGGATCGCCGCGTGAACCGGCATAGCGGTCCGTCTCTTCCACGCTGAAGGGGCGCGCGCTGATGACGGCCATGTCGTTCAGTGCCTCCCCGCTCCGCCCGGCCTCCACTACCGCCGCTTCGAGGTCAATCCCGCGGTCGACCAGGTCGACCTCCACGTGGGCCGGACGGCCCGATGCGATGACGATGCCCTCGAGGGTGCGTGGAGCGTAACCGATGAAGCTGACCACCACCGTTACCCGGCCGACGGGCAGCGCGGCGAATCGGAAGTTTCCTTCCAGGTCTGTAGCCACCCCCGTCACCACGGGTTCGGTGATGCGCACTGCAGCGCCGGGAAGGGGGGTATGGGATTCGGCGTCGCGGACGGTGCCGGTGAGGACGCCGGTGAGCTGGGTTTGGGCCGAAAGGCCCGACACGAGAGCAAGACCGAACACGGCAGCCCAACCACGGGAAAACGAACGCGTCATGCGGCGAATGTAGACCCGAGAACAGAAATGGGCAGAAAAAGTAACCCCCCGCCTTCCGCAAGCGGCCGACGGGGGATTCCCAAGGGTTGTGGGCAGTACTGGACTCGAACCAGTGACCTCTACCATGTCAAGGTAGCGCTCTAACCAGCTGAGCTAAATGCCCGTCAGCTGAACCTCCCATCGGAGGGGCGACAAAGGTAGGGAAATCTACCCGTTCCCGCCACCGCGGAGTGCGTCAGTATTCTTCGTCGTCGCCGTCCTCGTCACGATCGTCTGAGGAATCGTCGTCGTCATCGTCGTCATCGTCTCCAGAGTCTGTGTCATTGCCGCGCGCAGGACGCTCGGTTTCTTCCTCGGCATCGTCGTCGCCTGCGTCTGAGGCGTTTCCGTCTACGGCGACTTCGAAGTTGTCGTCGGTGGCGTCCTCGAGCACCTCGATCATCTCGTCGTCGATGCGGAACAGGTAAATCGTATCCTCGGTCTTGACCTCGAGTGCCCGGAGGTATTTGCCGTTCGGCATGGACAGCACCTGCAGGTCGTCATCACCAAATCCTTCGGGGAAGGCCTTCGCGATGAGCTCGATGTGCATCGGCGTGATGTTCGTGTAATTCTTGATGACGCGTTTCATGGAAGTGCGTTTACCAGTTGAGCAGCCAGCCGAAGACGAGGGGAGCCACGATGGTCGCGTCGGACTCGATGATGAACCGGGGGGTGTCGACCCCGAGTTTTCCCCACGTGATTTTCTCGTTCGGAACGGCCCCGGAGTAGCTGCCGTAGCTCGTGGTGCTGTCGGAAATTTGGCAGAAATAGCCCCACAGCGGCACCTCGTCCCGCTGCAAATCCTGGTGGAGCATGGGGACGACGCAGATGGGGAAATCGCCCGCGATGCCGCCCCCGATTTGGAAGAATCCGATGGTGCAGTCGCGGGTGGTCTCGGTATACCAGTCGGCAAGCCAAATCATGTACTCGATCCCACTCTTTACCGTGGACGGCTTCACATCGCCCGCGATGCAGTGGGCGGCGAAGATGTTGCCCAGGGTGCTGTCTTCCCACCCCGGCACGATGATGGGCAAGTTCTTTTCTGCGGCGGCAATCATCCAGCTGTCGGCCGGGTCGATCTCGTAGTACTGCTCGAGGACGCCGCTGCGAAGGGCTTCGTAAAAGAACTCGTGCGGAAAGCGACGCTCGCCGGCCGCTTCCGCGCGTTGCCACAGATCGACGAGGTGCTTCTCGAGCCGGCGAAAGGCCTCATGCTCTGGGATGCAGGTGTCGGTTACCCGGTTCATGCCGCGCTCCAGCAGGGCCACCTCCTCCGCCGGCGTGAGGTCGCGGTAGTTCGGGACCCGCGCGTAATGGCTGTGGGCCACTAGGTTCATCACGTCCTCCTCGAGATTCGCCCCGGTACAGCTGATGATGTGCACCTTGTCCTGGCGGATCATTTCCGCGAGACTCCGTCCTAACTCCGCCGTGGACATGGCCCCGGCAAGCGTCACCATCATCTTGCCCCCCGCCGTGAGGTGCTGTTCGTAGGCTTGGGCTGCGTCTTGGATGACAGCAGAGTTGAAGTGGCGGTAGTGCCGTTCGACGAAGGGGCGGATGAATCCGGACATGGGTGCAAGCTAGGGTGCGGAGGATGGGGATGAAACCGCCCGGGTCATTGCCGGGTCGGCGTAGGAGGAACTTTGCGTTTTTTAGGAGCGTCCGGCTCGAGGTTGAGCCCACGCACATCGATTTCGGCGGCCTCGTACCCCGCCTTGGGGGGCGGAGGTGGCGCCGTCGTCATGTCGTAGCCGAGGAGCGTGAGCATTTGGTTTGCCGTCTGCTCTTCGGAGAACACCTCGTAGGTCAGGGCATCTTCGGCATCGCGGTCGATGAGCACGTGCTTCAGGCCCGGAATCAGGCAGTGGTGCACGCCGCCGTGGCCGCCGATGTTGTCCTGGTAGGCGCCGGTGTTGAAGAAGCCGATGTAGAGGTCGTCGTTCGTCTTGAACTTCGGCAGGTAGATGGCGTTCAGGTGCTGCTCGGAGTTGTAGTAGTCGTCGCTGTCGCACGTCAAACCGCCGAGGAAGACCCGTTCGTAGTTCGATTCCCACCGGTTCACGGGCAGCATGAGGAACCGGCGGTTGATGGCCCAGGTGTCTGGGAGGGTCGTCATGAACGAGGAGTCGATGATGTTCCAGGCTTCTCGGTCGTTTTGCGCCTTTTGGTACAACACCTTGAACAACGTTCCCCCCGCCTCTCCGACGGTAAACGACCCAAACTCCGTGTAAATGTCCGGCTCAGGCACGCCATTTTCTTCGCACGCGGACTTGACGGCCTCGAGGATGGCCTCCACCATGTACGCGTAATCGTAGTGGAAGGCGAGCGAGTTCTTGATGGGCAAGCCGCCGCCGATGTTGAGCGCGGTCAGGTGCGGACACACCTTGCGGAGGTCGCAGTAGACTTTCAACGCCTTGTTCAGCTCATTCCAGTAGTACGCCGTATCCCGGATGCCCGTGTTCACAAAGAAGTGGAGCATCCGAAGCCGCATGAACGGGTGGTGTTCGATGCGCTCGCGGTAGAACGGCATGATGCGCTTGTAGCCGATGCCGAGCCGCGAGGTGTAGAATTCGAACTTCGGCTCCTCTTCCGAGGCGATGCGCAACCCCACATCGAGGGGCTCGCGGATGGCCGCGTTGAGTTTGGCGAACTCCTGTTCGTTGTCGAGGATGGGCAGGATGCCGGTAAAGCCCTCGCTGTGCATGCGGACGATGCGGTCGATGTAGGCCTCCGTTTTGAACCCGTTGCAGATGACCGTCGAGGTCCGCTCGAACACGCCTTTCCGCTCGAGCGCCATGACGATGTCGAGGTCGAACGGAGCACTGGTCTCGAGGTGGGCACCGTGCTTGAGCACTTCCTCGGTGATGTGCCGGAAGTGCGAGCTCTTCGTGACGTAGCAGTAGTGGTAGGCCCCTTTGTAATCGAGCTTTTCCATGGCACTGCGGAACCAGCCGTGCGCCAGACGGATGTTCTCGCCCACCTTCGGGAGGTAGGTGAAGCGCAGGGGTGTGCCAAACCGGTCAATCAACTCCCGCAGCGGGATGCCGTGGAAGGAGAGTTGGCCTTTCGGATCCAATTGAAATTCGGGCTGGGGCCAGTCGAACGTCTGTTCGATGAGGTCGATGTATTTCAGTTTCATCTGAGCGAGCGTGAAAGAGGGGTGAAGTCATCCGGTGGCCACCGGAATCGGGGGGCGGAGGGATGGGCCCCGGCTCAGATGCGAATGGCATACGCCCGGAGTTCCCTGCGCGCCAGAACGCGCGACCGGAAGAGACCGATCGCACGGTGCACTAGCGCCGACCAGGCGCGGGGCAGGGTACAGTTCAGGGGCATGCCTAACCTCTCTTGACTGCGCAGGCCCAACCCTCTCGGACAGGCCCGTTTCGCGGTGCAACAATCGGGAACAACACGCAAATCCCGACGATTTTTGCACAATCTGTGGGATTTTTTTGAATTCGAAGCGTAAATCGTTGTATTAAAGCATTTTGGCTTCCGCCAAATTGTTGAAAAATCACACGTTAAAGGGAGAATGACAGTCCACAGCGGACCATCCGCGGTGCAATCGGCCGGGCCCCATACGGCCGGAACGACGCCACGGCCTGCGAATCGGTGAGGTTTGTCCCCTGAATTCGAAGCTCGCAGCCCGGTTTGAACTCCCACCGAACGCCCGCATCGGCCACCGTAAAACCGTCGCCCGACCCCATCGGCGCGGCATACCGGAGCGACGCGTCCACCGCCCAGGTTGCCCGCTGCCAACCGATGACGACAGAAGCCGTGTGGGGCGACACGTACGGCATCCGATCGCCGGCCTCGACCGTACCCCACGGCTCGAAGGTGCTCACAAACGACTCGGTAAATCGGGCATCCGTCCACGTGTAGGTCAGTTGCAGGGGCAGTTCGTCGGAGCGTCCCGGCCCGCTGAACCGACCGAGCAGGTCCACCACCGCCTCGAACTCGATGCCGCCTGCGTATGCACTTCCTCCGTTGAACGCGTCGCCCGAGCCTGATCCGCCGAGGGCCGTGAGGTCTGCTCCGAGCAACTTGTCGTAGCTGCAGTGGAAGGCGACCACTTGGGCACTGGTCCAACGGGATACGGTGCGGAAACCGGCTTCGGACTGCAGGTTGCGCTCGGGCAGGGCATCGGGGCTGGTGCCGGGAGGAACGAATCCCCGGTGAACCCCAGCGAAGGCATCGAGCCCGTCCCGAACGGCATAGTTCACGCCCAAACCGGGAAGGAGTGCGCGAACGTGGCGTCGCGTGGTGGCACCGTCGGTTCGAGCCGGGTCCTCTGAAGCAAATTCTGTGCGCTCGAAGGCGATGGTTTCCCAGCGCACTCCGGGAGTCCAGGTCCAGCGCCCGGTGTGAAGAGCTCCCCGGACGTAGGTGGCAAGGGCAGATGCCCCTTCGACCCGGTTGCCCGCTGAGCCGGGCGTTCCTGCAGTGGTCCGCACAAGTTCACCGTCTCGGGGCACATAGCCGTCCCGGTAATCGAGCCGGTCTGCGCCGTCGCGGTGGTAGCGGACGCCCACCGTAATGCGCTGCTGCGAAGAGCCGAAGGCAGCGAACGTCCGGACCGCGCGGTGCTGTATGCCGGAGGCGTAGTAACCTCGGTCGTTGTTGCGCAATTCGAGAGCGGCTGCGCCGGTGGCAGCCGATGCGTCGCCCGTCAGCAGGGCATACGCGAGGGCGTGCTCGTCGGGCGAGCCGACGGCATCGGCCAAACCCACCACCTCCCCACCCGCTTCCCGCACCCGGTCGAGCTTGTACCACTCCCGGTCGAACCGGGTGCGGTAGGCGTCGGTGAGCAGTTCCCAACCTCCAGCAGAGATGCGGTGGGTGAGGACGGCCTGGGTTTGGCGTGCGTCCATGCGGTCGAGTCGGGTACCGAAGTAGCGGCGCAGCGGAGCGGCTGCAAAGTCGGCCTCCGACAGGCCGAGGTAGGTTTCGTGGCTGACTTCGGCGACGTCGGCGAGTTTGAGGGCAAGCGACTGGTTCAAGGCGGCCCGCGCCGGCGCGTACCACTGCACCTTCAGCATTCGGTCGGTTTTGCGGAAGCCGGTGGGTCCGCCGCCGTCGAGTTCTTTGAACCCGTCGGAGCCGGCATCGAGCACCTCGGCGAGCACGGACAGGACCCCTGCCCGTGTCGGGACGGCTGTTCCGGCGACGGCATGGAGCAGCTGGAATCCGTACGATCCGCCTTCGGTGTGGATGCGGGCCACTGTCCCGGAGTCGGGGACAGGCGTGGAGACGAGGTTGATTGCACCCCCGGCGGTGACGGGTCCGAAGGCGATTTGGCTCGACCCCTTCAGCACCTCAATGCGGGACATGCGCGCCACCGACGGAAAGTAATACGCTGCTGGCGCCGTGTACGCCGCCGGTGCAATCGGGATCCCGTCCTCCAGCACGGCGATGCGCGACGACCGGTCGCTGCCGGATCCGCGGATGCCGATGTTCGGTCGTAGCCCGAATCCGTCCTCTTCGACAAGCTGCATGCCCGGCACCGTCCGTAGGGTTCGGAGCGGGTCCGTGTAGGCAAAGCGTTGCAGTTCGGCGGGCGTCAACACGTGCAGGCACCCGGGTACCTCGTCTGCCGAAGTTGCTCCCGCGGTCACACCGATTGACGCCACTTCCGCCTCGGGCAAGGCGTGCCACAGGGGATGCACGGAGGGTGCAAGGGTATCTCCTGGGGTGACTGAAACGAAGATAAACGGCAGGAAGTGGAGCATGGGGCAAAAGTCCCGCTGCGGATGGGGGTCGGTCAATTCCCCGTTTGGGGGATTTTGGGAGGGGCGCGTGGCCAAAACCGGCAGCACCGGGCGTACCTTGCCCCCCTATGGAAGTTCCATTGATGCGCTTTCCGCGTGACACCTCTGAGTTCACGCGAACCCTGCGGGCACGGGTCGATGCCTATTTTGCGGAGAGTGGACTGCGGCCTTCTGGGGATGCCCGGGTGTGGCCGAAGACGGGCTTGATGCTCGCCTTGTACTTTGTTCCATGGGCGCTCATCGCCTTCGGGGTGACCGGCGGAGGCTGGGCCTTCTGGGTGGCTGAGATTGCGATGGGCTTCGGTTTGGCGGGAGTGGGCTTGAACGTGTTGCACGATGCGAACCACGGATCGCTGACCTCCTCGAAGCGTTTAAACGATGCCATCAGCAAGGTGGTAGACTTTATCGGGGGCAATTCGGTGATGTGGCGGATCCAGCACAACGTGTTGCACCACACGTTCACGAACGTCGACGGTCTGGACGAAGACATCTCCGTGCCCTATGTGATGCGGTTTTCGCCGACACGTCCCCGCCTGTTTGTGCACCGCTTCCAGTGGCTGTACGCGTGGGGATTTTATGCCATCATGACGCTTTACTGGCTGACATTCAAGGACTTCGTGTCGTTGATGCGCTACCGGAAGTCGGGATTGCTCGCGCGTTCGGGGTCTTCGTTTGGCCGCGTTCTGGGATGGCTGGTGGTGACGAAGGTGGTGCAGTTCGGCTATGTTCTCGGGCTCCCGCTGGCCTTCAGCGGCCTGTCCGCGGGCCAAATCCTCCTCGGATGGGTGGTCATGCACGCCATCAGTGGCCTGACCCTGGCCTCAATCTTTCAACCTGCCCACGTGCTTGAGGACCACGCCTTTGAGACAGCACAGTCCGGAGGCCAGCTCCCGGAAGATGCATTCACCCACCAGCTCCAAACCACCGCAAACTTCGGCACGCGCTCACCCCTCTTGACCTGGTTGTGCGGCGGGCTCAACCACCAAATCGAACACCACCTCTTCCCCCACGTGTGCCACGTCCACTTCCCGAAGTTGGCACCCATCGTAAGGCGGACGGCGGAAGAGTTTGGGCTCCCTTACCGGGCGGACACGAGCTTCGCCGGTGCATTGTGGCTGCACACGCGCATGCTGTGGCAGCTCGGCAAGGCGGCTTAAGGGGCGAATTTGCGGGCTACGGCCACGAGTCCGATCAGCGCGGGCACCTCGATGAGGGGACCGATGACCCCTGCAAAAGCTTGACCTGAAGCGAGTCCGAAGACCGCAACAGCCACTGCGATGGCCAGTTCGAAGTTGTTGCCGGCCGCCGTGAATGCGACGGCCTTTGCTACGGGATCTTCGACGCGGAGTGCACGGGAAATGGCGAAGGCGATGGCCCACATGCTGCCGAAGTACAGGAGCAGCGGAACGGCGACGCGGAGGACTTCCCCAGGCAAAGCCACCACCTCACCTCCCTTCAGGCTGAACATGGCGACGATGGTGAACAGCAAGGCGGCGGGGGTTACCCACTTCAGCCGGGGAACGATGTTCGCGTTGAAGCCCGCTTCCCCGTGTCGCCTCATGTAGGCCCACCTCAGGATGCCGGCGAGCACAAACGGAATGCCGAGATAGATGGCAACCGATTCGGCCACAAGCCGGTAGGGAACGACAAGGGTCGTTGCAGATAGCCCCAGTTCTCGGGGGAGGACGGTGAGGTAGAACCAAGCAAGTGAGGGGAAGGCGACGATTTGGAAGACGGAATTGAGGGCCACCAGTCCTGCCGCGAATTCCCGATCTCCCCCCGCGAGGTCGTTCCATACGAGGACCATGGCTATGCAGCGCGCGATCCCGATGAGCACTACACCGGCAAATAGGTCGGGCCGGTCCGGCAACCACCAGGCGGCGAGGCAGAACATGAGCGCAGGCCCGATGATCCAATTCAGAACCAGGCTGATTGCCAGGATGCGGGGACTGCGGAACATGCCCGGTAGTGCGCGGTAGCGGACGTGGGCGAGGGGTGGCATCAGCATGGCCATGAGCCCGATGGCGATGGGCACATTCACGCCGCGGACAGTAGCCCGCCCCAGCAGTTCACTCCAGCCGGGAAAGCTGGCGCCGAGGGCGACCCCTAGCCCCATGGCTGCAAGAATCCACAGGGTCAGGCCCCGATCGAACCCGCTAAGCCGTGCACTCATCGGGTTCCGGATTGCGCACTGCGGAGCCGCGCTGCGGTCTGCATGACGTAGAGCATTTCGGCGGCGATTTGGGCCGAGCGCGCATCGTAGGTGGATGATTCTTCAGGTGTTCCGTCGGAGACCTTGGGGTCGATGTAGGGCAGGGAGAAGCGCGCCGAGGCACCGAAAACGACCGGACAGGCCCCGTCGGCTTCGCTGCAGGTCATCACGGCGATGAAGCCAGACTGAGGATTTGCGGCATCGTCGTAGCGTTTGCTCCAACACGGCTGAGCGGGAACTCCAGCTGCGCTGAGCCGCCGCACCGGGTTGCGGTCCGCAGTTCCTTCAATCTCGGCCGTCCATCCTGCCCGCTCGAGGGCGGCGACCGCACGGGGATTGAAGGCCGTGACCTCCGTGCCACCAGAATAGGTGTTCACATCGTTCAATCCCAAATGAAAAGCAGCCGCTTGTGCCCACAGTTGGGCCATGTGGCTGCGGCGGCTGTTGTGGGTGCAGATAAAGACAAGCGAGGTTTTGCCGCCGGCGATGGCCGCCGCGAGTTCATGGAGTTCCGTCAGCCGTTCTTCCGGGAGTGTGACGGGAAGGAGGTCGGCCGCGGGAGCGAACGCGGCAATCGGGTTGCCTGTGAGCGTGAACATGAGAAGGAGAGAGGCGGTCATAGTGATCTAACAGGAGGTAGTGCAGTCACAGGCGGGGTCGACCCACGTCGACAGGTGGGCGCGAAACGCTGCCCAGCCTTCGGCGTGGATGCAGTACGTCACGCGGCCGTGGGCGAGTTGGGCATGGAGCAGGCCGGCATCGACGAGAACTTCGAGGTGGCGCGAGACCGTGGGTTGGGTCAGTCCGGTGGTGTCGACAAACCGGGCATTCACGCATCCAGGTGCTTCAAGCAACTGCCGCACAATGGCCAAACGTGCCGGATGGGCGAGCGCCTTCAGCTGGCGAGCGAGGGCATTCTCCTCTGCAGAAAACAAATCGGTTCGTGTCACTCCCATGCCCCAAAAGTGGGCAAGAAGCACATCGCACTATCGCAATAATGCGATGAATTTTACGTTAACTCTTCGCTGACCAGGGGCGGCTCCACCCAGTCCCCGTGCAGGCGGATGAGCTCAATCAGCGCGTCAACCGCCTCTGCCTCAGGCACATTCCGCCGGACGATTTCCTTTTCCTTGTACAGCGTGATTTTGCCTGGACCGGTTCCGACATAGCCGTAATCCGCGTCGGCCATTTCGCCCGGGCCGTTCACGATGCAGCCCATGATGCCGATTTTCACGCCCTTCAGGTGGTGGGTGACGGCCCGGATGCGCGCGGTGGTCTCTTGCAGGTCGAACAGCGTCCGTCCGCAGCTTGGGCAGCTGATGTACTCCGTCTTTGAAATCCGCGTGCGCGTCGCTTGAAGGATTCCGAACGCGGTCGAGTTGCGCACCCGCAAGGGGATGTTCTGCCCTTCGGGCCAAATTCCGTCTCCGAACCCATCGAGCAGCGGCCCGCCCAAATCCGTCGCGGCAAAGAGCGCGAAGTCGTCCCCTTCGTTTACCGCATAGGACCGCCGCAGCACCACCGGGGCCGTGACACCGGCGTGGTCGAGGACCATGCAGGCCGC
>Ga0315899_10009027_pt1 | contig 10689 bp, 10 predicted proteins | sample LakEriMetagenome_2_FD_203518 | JGI IMG/M metagenome (GOLD analysis project Ga0315899, IMG submission 203518) | Freshwater fungal communities from buoy surface, Lake Erie, Ohio, United States - Buoy 4 MA112 | ecosystem: Environmental > Aquatic > Freshwater > Lake | place: USA: Lake Erie, Ohio...
GCTTCCTTGCTCTCCTGAGCCTGGATGGCCTTGAGCATCGGGGCAACTTCACCGATCTTCTCTCGGGGCACCTTCGCCAGGATGTTCCGGTGGAAATGGAAGATACATCGCTGCCAGTCGGCACCTGGCAGGCATTGGTGCACCGCTTCCACCAACCCCAGGCACTTGTCGCTGATCACCAGCCGGACCCCAGACAGGCCACGGGAGGCCAAGTGTCGGAGGAACTCCAGCCAGCTCTCCTTGTCCTCCTGCATGCCTTCGCAAACACCAAGGATTTCCCTGTATCCGTCGGCATTGACGCTGATCGCCACCAACAGGGCCACCTTGCGGACTTCGCCTCCCCAGGTCCGCTTCAGCCAGATTCCATCCAGGTACAGGTAGGGGTGTTCCCCCTCGATCGGCTTGTTCCTCCAAGCCTCGATCTGGCCGTACACCTTCTGGTTCAACTCGCTGACCGTGGAGGCGGAGACGCGGGAGCCCCACAAGGCTTCCGTGATGTCTTCCACCCGCCTGACACTGACCCCGGCCAGGTACATCTCGACCAGGGCCTCCTCGACACTGGATTCCCGGCGCTTGTACCGTTCAATGATTTGAGTCTCAAAAGGCAGCGTCCGCAGGCGGGGTACCTGCAGGGTGACCTCGCCAGCCTTGGTCTGCAGCTTGCGGTTGTAACTTCCCGACCGGGTATCCACACGGCCCGGGTTCCGCTCGTACCGTTTGGCCCCACAAAGCTGGTCGGCCTCCTGGTCCAGATACTGGTTCAGGACCTCTTCCACCGAGGTTTTCACCAGTCCATCCAGGTGGTTCCGGATCTCGCCCTCATCAATTCGGATCACGTTCCGAATGTTGCCCGTCTCGCTGCCCTCGCCTATGCTTGCCATCGTGGCCTCCGTTTGGTCCTTGGGATTGGTTAGCTGCAACTACCACCCCTAACCTCACGGAGGTCACTCTGCAAATGTGCGCATAATCTTGGACGTTATCACCGTGCTCCATGGAATTAGATTTAATTTTGTTATTATGTTTGGAACTTTTATTGATTTAATTTGTCACTAGTTGGTAGTTCGAATTTGTTTATGGTTTTGCTTTGGGGAAGGTTAATTGAACATTGCTTTGATTGGTGCCGGAAGGATGGGGCGAAGGCACATCGCTGCCATTCAACTTTTAAGGCATCATGTTTTTGGAGTGGTTGATTACAGCCCAGAAACGCTTGAATTAGCGCAAAAAGAAAACGGCATACTCTCTGAAGTTTGCCATTCCAATTCCGCCAACATGTATGCAAGAGGAATTCCCGATGCTGTGGTGGTTGCGACCACGGCTGATTATCACCATTCGTTGGTGATTGAGGCTGCCAGACTTGGTGTGAAATATATCCTTGTCGAAAAACCGATGGCGGTTTCCGTTCAGCAGTGCCAAGAAATGATCCAAGTGTGCAAGGCTGAGGGGGCTTACCTGAGTGTCAATCACCAGATGCGATTCATGGAACAGTATTGCCTGACCAAGAAAAAATGCGAGCAGGAGGACTTGGGTGGGTTTTGCAGCATGAATGTGATCGCCGGGAATATGGGCCTGGCCATGAACTGTTCTCATTTTTTTGAGGCATTCCGTTACATCACCGGCGAGAAGATCCTGAGTGTTAACGCTTGGTTGAGCCGATATGATTTGCCGAACCCGCGTGGTCCCCAGTTTCGGGACAAATCCGGTGTTGTTCGCGCCCACACCCAAAGTGGCAAGCGATTGTTCATCGATTGTGGGGCAGACCAGGGCAACGGGATCTTTGTTGTATATGGGTGCCGCCAAGGGCAAATACGCTTGGATGAGCTGAGTGGTGAGTATTCAGTGATGCATCGCAAGCGCGAGGACCGCGAATTACCCACAACCCGTTACGGTATGCCTTCGCATTACTTTGGTTCCAAGATCAAGGGTGCCGAGGTTGTGGAAAGTTCAGCCCAGGTATTGGACGCCTTAATCAAGCAAAAGGAGCCTGTGACCGGCGAGGATGGCCTGCACTCTTTGAAAGTGTTGGCGGCATGTTATCGATCCAACGCCCACAATGGTGCCGAAGTTCTGGTGGATGATCTTGACCAAGATGGAACGGTGTTTCCTTGGGCTTGATGGTTCCGGATTTCGTCAGATCGAGATTGTGCTGGAAGGTTCGTTCGGGGGGATCCTTTGGTTTTTTTGCCTTGGATAGTTTTCTGCGATTGCACCAAGGGAATGAGGTCTTCAAAGAGTTTGTTTTGACGGCCATGGTTCTTGCTGGCAACTTGTACAGCACCACCAGCCTTGTGAAGCAGCCGCCTTATCTTTATCAAATGATTGCTGGCGACGACGCTTATCAGATCTTACGGACCGCTACTCCGGATCAAACCCCTCAACCCTTCAATGGGACAGGTTTTGACGATTCCATTGGCAATTCCAATAAACTGTTTCATTTTTTAAATTTAGAAATTGAGTCGACCCCGACCGATCAGATTCGGCGGATTGACTTGTCGGATGCAAAGAATGCGCCTAGCGGGCCCTTGGTGGGATGTGTTGACCTGCAGCGGGGATATTCAAGTATTGAGGTGTTTTTCCCGATTCGTCATTGGAATCGTCTTGGCTCTGGACCAGATTTTCAGGTGGAAACCGGACCAGTGCTTTGGCCAAAGTTTCTGGAAGATTTTTCTGGTGGTATGGAAATCCACCACCTGCAGCCGGCTTTTCTGCATTTCGCCAGTGAAAAACGGGTAGAAGTTAGTTTGGATTATCCGTATTTCAGGCGGTTGCACAGGGAAAACCAAAGTTCAGAAACCCATGCATGTCAGATCCGTGTTTATGAAATCGTGTCATAAAACAGTATTTTTTAGAAAGGTGCTTCTGAACTTTTGAGCGAAGTTCGGGTTGCCATTGTCGGTGCCGGTTACATGGCGACGGAGCATGCCAAAGCTTTTAGTCGTTTGCCAAGTGTGCATTTGGCCGGAATAACCTCGCGGACCCTATCACGGGCGGCGCGGTTGGCTGATGATCATCCAGGTCTTCAGGTTTTTGATTCGATTGAGGAGATGCATGCCCGCACCCAAGCGGACCTTGTGGTGGTGTGTGTGCGGGAGCTGGATCTTTTGGAAGTAGTTGGGAAGACATTTTCCCTGCCTTGGGTGCATCTGATCGAGAAGCCGTTGGGGCATGACCTGCAGGAAGCCCGGATCATCCACAGGATGAGTTTGGAGCGGCAATCGAAGGTGTATGCCGCGTTCAATCGGCGTTTTTATTCATCCACCCGAAACGCATTGAAACAGCTTGAATCGGATGATTCATGCAGGATGGTGACCATACTGGACCAGGAGGACACCGTTGGCGCGCGCGCCAGTGGCCAACCTGAGGCAGTGGTGGAAAACTGGATGTTTGCCAACGCGATTCACCTGATCGACCTGTTTCATGTGTTTTGCCGGGGTAATCTTGAAACCGTCCAGCCAATTTTACCGTGGCGCGGGCTATCCACCGAACTGGTGCTGGGCGAATTGACCTTTGATTCTGGCGACATTGGTTTGTATCAGGCGGTTTGGAACCGGCCTGGTCCATGGTCGGTTGCCGTCTCCACCCATGATCGGCGTCTGGAAATGAGGCCGGTGGAGAAAGTTACAGAGCAGGTAGCAGGTTCGAGGGTGAGCCGGGAATTGGAGCTAGACCAAGCTGATGGTGAATGCAAACCTGGACTGATTCGAATGGCTGAGGCTGCCGCGGCAGCAGTGCGTGGGGAAAACCATTGCCTGCCGAGCATTGAGGCGTCACTCCGATCCATGGAATTGGTCGCAGCCTTGTATGGAAAAACGGTTTGAAGCGATGAAAAAGGTACTGGTGACCGGTGCGGATGGATTCATAGGGTCCCATCTGACAGAGGAATTGGTTCGCCAGGGTTATTGCGTCAAGGCATTCGTGCAGTACAACTCATTCAATTCCTGGGGGTGGCTGGATCATTGCGCTCCGGAAGTTCGTGGACAATTTGAAGTATTCGCCGGGGATGTGCGTGATCCGAACGGAGTAAGGCAGGCGTTGGAGGGGTGTGAGGCCGTCCTGCATCTGGCTGCCCTGATTGCCATTCCTTATTCGTACCATTCCCCTGACACCTATGTGGACACCAACATCAAAGGCACCCTGAATGTGGTGCAAGCGGCCAGAAATTTAGGTATCGAAAGAGTAATACACACTTCTACCAGCGAGGTGTACGGAACGGCAAGGTATGTGCCTATCACTGAAGAGCATCCGCTACAGGGTCAATCGCCTTATTCTGCTAGCAAGATCGGGGCTGACCAGATCGCCCTTTCCTTTTTTTGCTCATTCCAAACCCCCGTGGTGGTGATCCGACCCTTCAACACATATGGTCCACGGCAGTCGGCCCGGGCAGTGATACCGACCATCATCACCCAATTGGCAAAGGGTAAGAAATCCATTCGGTTGGGGGCAACCACTCCGACACGTGACTTCAATTATGTGGTTGACACCGTTTCGGGGTTCGTCGACGCCCTTCGTGCCAAACATGTGGTGGGAGAAGTGATCAATCTTGGCAGCAACTACGAAATTTCAGTGGGGGAAACGGCGCGTTTGATCGGTGAGATCATGGGTGTGGATCTGGCGATAGAAACCGATGAACAGCGCATAAGGCCCGAGAAGAGCGAAGTGGAAAGGCTTTGGGCCTGCAACGCCAAGGCTAAAAAGCTGTTGGGATGGGAACCTCGCTACGGTCAACTGGAAGGTTTTAGGCGCGGCTTGCAGGAAACCATCGCCTGGTTTTCTGATGCTAAAAATGCGAGTGGATACAAGTCGGACATCTACAACCTGTGATGGGGCAACCAACCAAACATGTGGATTGGATTACCCGTTTGGCAGAGGCTGTACGGAGTGTTACCGGACCAGGTGTGATTCCGCTGCATCAGCCTGAGTTTTTCGGCAACGAATGGAAATACTTGAAGGATTGCCTCGACTCAACCTTCGTCTCTTCCGTTGGGGCTTATGTCGACCGGTTTGAAGCAGACTTGGCGGCATATACCGGAGCGAAACATGCGGTTGCCGTGGTGAATGGGACTGCTGCCTTGCATGTGGCCTTGTTGATGGCTGGCGTTCAAACCGGCGATGAGGTTTTGGTACCGGCCTTGACCTTTGTGGCAACGGCAAATGCCGTGCATCAAGCCGGTGCGATTCCACATTTTGTGGATGTGTCCCGAAAGACTCTCGGCATGGATGCGGAGGCACTGGCCGAATGGCTGGGTGTGACCGCGGAAATCTCGCACGGGTTATGTCGAAACAAGGAAACAGGGAGACAAATCAAAGCGGTGGTGCCGATGCACACCTTTGGTCATCCGTGCGATATGGAAGGGATTTGCAAGGTGGCTGAAATCTATCATCTGACAGTTGTGGAGGATGCCGCTGAATCGTTGGGGAGTTTATATGGGAATCGACACCCGGGAACTTTGGGCCTGGCGGGTGCGGTTAGTTTCAACGGTAACAAAACCATAACGACCGGCGGGGGAGGGGCCATTTTGACCAATGATCCCGCATTGGCAAAACGGGCCAAGCATGTCACCACCACCGCCAAGGTGCCGCACCGGTGGGAATATGTCCATGATGAGGCTGGATTCAATTACCGTTTACCCAATCTGAACGCGGCTCTGGGATGTGCCCAACTGGAGCAACTGTCTGGATTCGTGCAGAGTAAGCGGGTGCTGTTTGACCGGTACCGGAAGGCCCTGGATGGAATGGTTGAAGTGGAATTGTTTCGGGAGCCGGAGGGTTGTGCCAGCAATTATTGGTTGCAGACGATTGTTCTGGATCAACTGTACGCCGGGGAACGGGGCGCTGTCCTTGCGGCATTGAATGACGATGGATTGATGTCCAGACCGGTGTGGCGTTTGTTGCACAGGCTGGCACCGTATCAAGGGTGTCCCCAGGCACCACTTCCGGTGTCGGAAGATTTAGAAGCCCGGCTGGTGAATATTCCCAGCAGTGCCTGTTTGGCGAAAGTTAACGGAGTTGGCTGATCGGGATGGAATCGTTCTGATTGGCGCGGGTGGACACGCCTTGTCTTGCGTGGATGTTATCGAACGGGAAAGCAAATTCAGGATACTCGGTTTATTGGGTCAGGAACATGAGGTTGGCCAAACCGTGGGGGGTTATCCGGTGATCGGGCCGGATTCCAAACTGGCGGAATGCCTGGAAATGACGCGAAACTTTCTGGTTTGTGTCGGGCATATCAAAGATTCAAGCACCAGGCAAAGGTTGTTTGACAGGGTGCAACATGCGGGGGGCCAATTTCCGGTCATCATTTCCCCCGAGGCTTATGTCTCGCCTGCCGCGACACTTGGTTCGGGCACCATTGTCCACCACAAGGCGATCATCAACACGGGTTGCCGGGTGGGTGTGAATGGCATTATCAATTCAGGGGCATTGGTCGAGCATGGAGCATCCATCGGGAACCATTGCCATGTCTCAACCGGCGCCCTGGTGAACGGGGGCGTGCGGATTGGGGATGGGACATTCATTGGCAGCGGTGCCATGGTGAAACAGGGAATCTGCATCGGAAGCAGGGCTGTGATCGCCATGGGGGCGATCGTGAAAGAAGATGTGCCGGATGGCGGGTGGGTTTCCAGTGGGAGGGACCAGATTTGATCCGGGATCGGGTCCTTGTGATCGCCGAAGCGGGAGTGAACCACAACGGTGATATTGGTTTGGCCAGGGAATTGGTAAAAGCGGCTGCCGAAGCCGGGGCGGATTTGGTCAAGTTTCAAACCTTCACAGCGGACAATTTGGTTTCGAGAAACGCTGCAAAGGCTGAGTACCAAAAAAAAACGAGCGGGGAATCTGAAACACAATTTGAAATGCTCAGGCGGCTTGAATTAACACGGGATGATCATCATAGATTGATGGAATGTTGCGCGGAGTTTGGAGTTGGATTTTTTTCAACTGGTTTTGATCTGGCTAGCGTTGAATTCCTCGACAAGCTTGGTTTCATTCGCCACAAAATACCATCGGGAGAGATTACCAATTACCCATACCTTCGACAGATCGGAGGCTATGGAAAGGAAGTGATCCTTTCCACGGGTATGGCCAATCTGGGAGAAATTGAGGCAGCTCTGCAGGTCCTACAAGAAGCAGGAGCACCACGCGAGAAAATCATTGTGCTCCATTGCACTACCGAATACCCCACCCCGATGGGGGAGGTGAATCTTCGTGCGATGTCCTCCATTCAAGAAGCCTTCCAGGTTCGCGTAGGGTATTCGGACCATACCCAAGGCATCGAAATCCCAATAGCGGCGGTGGCGCTCGGAGCGGTTGTGATAGAGAAGCATTTCACCTTGGACCGGTCGTTGCCAGGGCCGGATCATCAGGCAAGCCTGGAACCGGGTGAAATGGCGATGATGGTTCAAGGGATCCGGAACCTAGAACTGGCTTTGGGAAATGGTGTCAAAACGCCGACACCTTCGGAAATGAAAAACAGGGAAATCGCAAGAAAATCAATTGTTGCCAAAGGAATAATCACAAAAGGAAATCTTTTTTCATTGGACAATATGGATGCAAAGCGTCCTGGAAATGGAATCAGCCCGATGATGATTCCTCAATTGGTGGGTAAGCATGCTGGCAGGGACTTCATGGACGGAGAGCAAATCGAACTGTGAAAAAGGTATGCGTATTCACAGGTACCCGTGCAGAATACGGTTTGCTTCGTTGGGTCATGGAAGCCATTCAAAAAGATGTGGCCCTTGAATTGCAGATTATTGCCAGTGGGTCACACTTTTCGGCAATGCACGGATGGACTTACAGGGAAATTGAGAAAGATGGATTCAAGATTAACCGCAAGGTGGAAATGCTATTGGCTAGCGACACTTCCCTGGCGGTAAACAAGTCCATGGCCTTGGCCCAAATGGGCGTAGCGGAGGCCATATCAGACTTGGAACCGGATATTCTCTTGGTCTTGGGGGACCGCTATGAGGCCCTTGCCGCAACTTTGGCAGCAACCTTACAAAGAGTTCCGGTTGGGCATATCCATGGCGGGGAGATAACAGAAGGTTCGCTGGATGACAGTTTTCGGCACGCGATCACAAAATTGTCCCAGATTCATTTTGTGGCGGCCAATAAATATCGACAAAATGTGATCCAAATGGGAGAAGATCCAGTCAATGTTTATAATGTTGGAGGCCTTGGCGTTGAAGCAGCCCTTCGATGCAAGCTTCACGACAAGGAATCATTGAAGAATGAAATGCATATCGAATGGAAAAACCGTTCCATGTTGGTCACCTTCCATCCAGTAACGAACATTTCTGCGGAAGAATCAATTGCACAAATGCATGAGCTATTAAAAGCTTTGGGGAATTTTCGGGACTACACGATTATCATCACTCGCCCTAATGCTGACCAGGGGCATAGTAGCTTGAACAATGCCATCGATGCATTTGTTGCCTCGAATAATAATGCCCACGCATTTGCCTCTTTAGGTAGCCAGAAATATTTGTCATGCATGGCCTTGGTGGATGTGATGGTGGGGAATTCATCCAGCGCGATGTTGGAAGCACCTGTATTTCGAAAACCAGCAGTCAACATTGGGGAAAGGCAAAAAGGCCGTATCAAAGCGGAAAATATCATTGACTGCAAGCCTGAAGCGCCAGCAATAAAGGAGGCCATCCATTTAGCTGTTGGAAAAGAGTTCACAGAAAAACTGAAAGGAATGATAAACCCTTTCGGGAACGGTAATAGTGCCGCTTTGATCATTGAGAAAATAAAAAAATATGATTTTACTCGTTTAAACCCTAAACAGTTTTACCAAATCCATGGAATGCCAGGGTCGGCGTCTTGATTAGTTTGGAACATACCGATTTTCGGCAAAAAATGATTCTCAAGGAGGATGGCAAAATTGGAGATGCCGTTCGTCTTTTGAATGATCACGGGTTGAGAATGGTTTTGGTTGAAGGAGAACAGGGAAGCCTGAAAGGGGTAATCACCGATGGGGATATCCGACGCGGTTTGATCCGGGGCCTAAACCTGGAAAGTCCAATCAGTCAGGTCTTGAAAGCAAAACCTTTGGTGGTGACCAAGGATGTGAATAGTGCGTTGGCCCGACAAATCATGGTTGCCAATGGGATTTTTCATATTCCCGTTGTTGAACCGGATGGAAAGCTTGTTGGTATTCACTTGATGGATTTGGATAACCCGAAACTTGAACGAAGCGAAGTTTTTGTGGTAATGGCTGGCGGGCGTGGAACCAGACTTTGGCCGCACACCGAAAATTGCCCTAAGCCAATGCTGCCGGTTAACGGAAAACCGATGCTTCAACACATCATTGAAAGGGCAAGGGACGAGGGATTCAAGCAATTTTTGCTCGCTGTGAATTACCTGGGTTCAATGATTGAGGATCATTTCGGGTTTGGAGAAAATTTCGGCGTTGTAATAGGATATCTAAAAGAAGAAAAACCTTTAGGAACAGCGGGAGCACTTTCTCTCATTCAAGACAAACCTGAATCTCCCATAATTGTGACAAATGGTGATGTTTTGACCGATGTAAAATATTCGGAGATCCTCGATTTTCACAGACGGCATGATTCCCAAGCAACGATGGCCGTCCGGCAATATGAATGGCAACATCCTTTTGGCGTTGTGCGGACCAATGGCATGGAAATCACAGGCTTTGAAGAAAAGCCAATTTCAAGAACCCATGTCAATGCCGGCATTTATATTCTGGAGCCTCAGGCGCTTTCCTTGCTACCTAAAAATGAATACTGTGATATGCCAAGCCTTTTCATTAAGGCCCAGAATTTCAGGTTAAAAACTATGGCATATCCAATGCATGAACCTTGGTTGGATGTTGGGCGTCCAAGTGACCTTGAAAAGGCAAATTTAATACAGGGAGTCTAAAAGGTGAATTTAATAAAGTATCCAGAAAAAATAAATTCGGCAAAATTCTCCATTTCGGCGGAAAAGACCGAAACAAAATATGGTCTACCACGGAATGTACTTTATTGCAGAGAATGCGTAATTTCCAACCAGCGCCCCAATTCGGCTGTTGAATATTCACACACACAGGAATCCAAGAAAACAACTATTTATTTTGATGAAAACGGGGTTTGTGACGCCTGTAGACTCGCAAAAAAGAAAACATCAGAAATAGATTGGGCGAGGAGAGAATCGGAGTTGCGGGAGCTTTGTGACCGGCATCGGAAAACTGATGGATCTTATGACTGTATTGTGCCTGGTTCGGGTGGCAAGGATAGTTTTTATGCCTCCCACATTCTGAAAACAAAATACAACATGCACCCCCTGACTGTCACATGGGCTCCACACATCTACACTGACTGGGGCTGGAAAAATTTCCAATCATGGATTCATGCGGGTCACGATAATTATTTGATGACCCCCAACGGCAGAGTTCATCGACTACTTACAAGGCTTTCAACGGAACTACTTTTTCATCCTTTTCAGGCATTCATGTTCGGGCAGAAGAGTTTGGCCCCAAAAATGTCCATTCTTTTCAATATTCCTCTCGTTTTTTATGGTGAAAACGAGGCTGAATATGGAAATGCGATCGCTGATGCCGAGAGTCCGAAAAGGGATTGGGCTTATTTCAGTGAGAGTGACCAGTCCCGAATTTTTCTGGGGGGGGTGAATATCCGCGATTTAAAAAATCATTTCGGTGTCGACCAAAATGACCTTATTCCATACCTACCAGCA
>Ga0315899_10009033_pt1 | contig 10684 bp, 5 predicted proteins | sample LakEriMetagenome_2_FD_203518 | JGI IMG/M metagenome (GOLD analysis project Ga0315899, IMG submission 203518) | Freshwater fungal communities from buoy surface, Lake Erie, Ohio, United States - Buoy 4 MA112 | ecosystem: Environmental > Aquatic > Freshwater > Lake | place: USA: Lake Erie, Ohio...
TATATATATATATATAATATATATATATATATGAGACACCGAAATGGGTTTAGGAATTAGAGTTTAGTTCAGTGTAGGGAGGGAGTAAAGATGGGCGCAAACGAATTAACAAGGCGCAAACGAGGCAAACCTTGCAATCACTTTACGCAATCATTCAGGCGCTCATGCATGCAAGCCTCTGCGTGCGTACAAAGACTGCACAGAGGAGCTGGGGCATCGCTGAAAAGCCCTGTGGACGGATTGTGGGAGACGCTGGGCGAATGGAAATAGATTGTTGTTTACAATGCATTCAAAGATTTTCATCTCAAATCCATGTCTGCGTGTTACATTATGCTAAAGTTTCACTGTAAGATTCCCTCTCAAGAGAAAGCCTATGTGCTTTCTCTCTTATGCATAGTCCCTCCGTGGGAAAAACATGGAAGCGATCAGATCGTTTCTCCCCTCCATCATGGACTCTGCGAAAAAACTCGTGAGCGCTGGCGAAATTCCGACGCTGGCAGCCATGCGGACATCAGGTTGTTGTGCGACGGCCTCCTCGTGCCTCTGTGGAGAACGTAAGCCCGCCGTCGCCTCGGTACTACCTGTCTCGCCCGGTTCTATGCCAGCTTGCACCGGAGACGCCGTCTCTGAAGCTTGCGAGGCGCTTGTCTCAGACGAGGCATCGTAGTCCACATCGCCCTTGTCCGCGCCCATGGGGGAAAAACTTGCCCATCCCAAAGTTGCTGTCAAGGTGTCAGCCACTTCCGTGAAATCCGGCATGATAGATTCCATGCGGGGTTGCAAATGTGCAGGCAGGCTCTCTACCTCGCGCTCGTTTTCGTGCAGCACCACCATGTCAACGGTTGTCTCCTGTCGTGGAGAAGGGAGAGTGGTAGAGCCTTGGCCGTGCGCGAGCCGCTGCCGAGACGTCTCTGGATGTAACACTGGAAATGTCTGGCGGTTATTCTGTGGCACAGCAGCATCATACTGGTTCGACTCGCCTGAGTCTTGACTGGTTGCGCAAAGAAGCTCCGAGGTGCCACTCTCTTGAATCGGGGGCGTCTTCTGTCTTTGAGCCTGGATCCTCCGATACAAAAAGATTGCAGCTCCTGCCATTAACACCGCCGCTAACACCCCGATCACCACGCCAACAATGACAGGCGTCTTGGACCTGGAGAGGACGGTCAGAGGCCATGATGAGAGCGCAGGAATCTTCATCACCGCAAAGGCTCCTGTGCGTTTGACGTTGACACGCACTTTCTCGGTGCTCTCGTCGAAGACGTGCGTAGCTTCAAGAGGCTGCCAGAGGCCTGTTGGCAAGATCCCCATAGCAGATTCCAGGGCATATACTAGGTAGGACGAGCCTGCTGATTCCTTGGAGTACTCGAGCGAGCGGTTGTACTTTAGTGTCACAGTGCAGTCCTGGTTGAAGGTCAACGCTCCGGGCCGAGAGGTGTCAAAGAATGAAAGTACGGGTCCATTTCCGACGGGAAAGGCTGCTTTGGTATCGTGGGCCTTACCCAACGGACCGGCCGACCTGCGCAGTGTCCCGGTCTGTAAATCTATTTTAGCCGCGGCGTACACCATGAGCGCAATCTTTTTGACCCCGGAAAAAGACTTGGGAGCGATACTCACGCTCTCCCCAGACGAAACAAATATCATGCCCCCTTGGGCGCCGTCCACAGATGAGATTGAGGATGCTGTGGGAAGGAATTTTGTACCAGCGCATTTCATGTCGACGACGGCTTGTGAGCACATGTACTCGCAGTTTGGACCAAAAAACATCGGCGGGCAGTCGTTGCGGCCGAAGGAGCACTTGCTGGGCGTGACAGTGTCTCCGCCAAAACAAAAATAACCATCCGTCTGCTCAATTCGACATTTGGCTGAGCAACCGTCGCCCGACTTTGTATTGCCGTCATCGCATTCCTCCCCATTCGTCACGCGCCCGTCGCCACACTTTCCCGCCGAGCGCAGCCCCACACCAAAGGTGCCCGGGTGCTTACATGCGCAAGTAACGAACGCCCCATCTACTGCTGCAACTTCTGTGCACGTAGACGATGTCCAGGCCCCGGATGCCCATTCCAGACACTCCCAAAACAAGTAGCGTTTCATAAGCAGGGGAAGATCAAGCACCATTTCGTCCGGGCTCAGCCTGTTGTTTCGGTCCTTGTCGAGCTCTTTGAGCGCGGGGTATATCTGCTCATTCTCAATCAGCGCTGGCTCCAAGAGATTCACCTTGACCTTTGAAGCTAGCAGGTGCTTCACGTAAATTGGTACTTGCACGAGGATTTGCCCATCCTTGACGAGGTCGACGGAGTCCATGACCAAGACTCCCCCGCTGGTCACTGAGAAAATGTAGAGCTGTGACAGCAAAATCTCGCCGGCGGCTAAGGCCCAGAAGGTATTGAGTCGTTGCACGTGCACGTCAACCAGGCCAGCTGCGTCACTGAGTGCCTGAAGCGTCTCAACTTGCTTTATTGTTTGCTTTGAAAGGATCACGCGCAGGTCGTCCTTGCCAGCTGACGATGGCACAGTGACATCTGCCATGAGGTTCACTTGTATTGTTTCGCTGACGGACGACAGCTTGCACGTGTCGTCCTCGAGCGGGCACGAATGGAGTTCTATCACGTCTCCAACCAGCTCGGAACTCATCAGATGAAGCACGGCTACTTCCAGTGCGCCGAGAATATGCGACGCCACTAGCATTTCCATCTCGGATTGATACTCACGTGAGAGAACCCACAGCCGCTCTGAGCACGTGAGCACGTCTTTGAGCAGCTTTTGTGCCACGTCTGATGCCAGCCTGTCTTGGGCCTCTGTGTCGATGGTGCCACTGGTAGCACCTAGCAGCATCCGGCTGCTCACGATAGCCTGATACGACAAGTCCGTGCCCCCCCCAAGCAGCTGAGCTAACAGTGAGAGCGTCAAGATTGCGTTGTCTTCAGTGGGCGCTTCGCTGGTGAATGCAGTGTGAAGCGCGATGATGCAGCTGGAAGTTAGCAAGGCATTGTCCTCTTCCACGCCACGCAGTTGAGAATCAACACGGGGCGCCGAGTGTGACTGCGCCATGTCATGGATGCGTGTTGTGCGTCGCCCCTGGGCGCTCGAAGCTGCTGCTACTACACCTGGAGAGACACATGAACCTCATTTCAGTCTGCGGGGACCTTAATACGGGGCTCCGGGGGCTCCGGAATTGAATCAGGAAGGGTCCTCCCGGCGGTATTATGGCCTGTAATATAATTATCGAGAAAGCGTGCAGCATTTATTTCAAATCATTTCTTCTCCTTCATGGACCCATAGATCACACACAGAATTTCTTACTCGCAGCATAGTTCTGAAAGGCCTCGTACTGGCGAAGTTGCATGAAGCCATCAATCACGGAAACCATATGCGGCACATCAAGAGCCACGGGTATAACAGATGTGCTCTCGAGCCGGTACTCAAGCATCGTTCCCAAAGCGTCCTGCGCGTGTTTGGTGTGATTTTGCGTGTCAGGCGCGTGTGGCTGAAATGAGTTTGAATGTACACGACCAAGCTAGCTGAGAAATGTGCGATTAGAACTACCGCGGGACAAGGGCAAAACAAAACACGCCAACCTGAATCTTCACCACAGGTTGCACGTTGCCAGAAGGCAGATACAGGTTCTTGACAGCAAGAACTCCAGGCACGAAAAAGAAGCTCCCAGAGTCGGAGGTGTACCCAAACTGGAAGGAAAGAGGCTCGGCGAGAGCAACGAACCCCCAACAGTCGACCCTAAAATTTTCATGTCGCGCAAACTGCGCTGAAGACGACGGTTGCCGGCGCATATGTCGGAGAAGCGCTGCGGAGGCGTGCTCCTTGCCGAGTTTCGGTGCTGAGCTCCAAAGTGCTCGTGTGCTCGTGAGATCCGCAGCCTCTGCGTTCCTATAGCAATCGGTCACACACGTGGTCCATTTCGCCCTCGCAGGCCCTGACGGCCATGTAAACGCTCCAACATTCCACCAGTTCCTGCCGTCACCAGGGACGTCAGCCGCATTTTGAGTCACCGATTTTACATAGCCTGCCTTCTGTTGTTTGCTGTCGTCCAGACATTGATAGCAGTACACATCCACTGTTGCCGGGTGTTCGAGCACTTGTTTGGAGGTAAACACCTCGTCGTAATGGTTCACCCACACTTCAATTGTACCCGAGTCTACGCTCATAAATTGTGTTGTTTCAACTCCAGGACCCTCCTGCACGTCCACATCCAGGGTAATGGTTCCACCCGCAAAGCTTGCAGAGGGGGGTTCGCCGCTTGTATCCCAGCCCACGGATTTTTTCATGTCGCTCTTGTCATACACCCATATATCAAGATCTTGGGTGTGTCCCCAGCGCAGCACCACTCTGTCTTGGTCTGCTGACAACTCTTTGACAAGCCTTACCTCAAGTTCATCGTCATCTGCGCCAAGGTCGATCGTGAAGTAGCCGTTGTAATAACCCGACTTCGAAGCCACAATCAGGTAAGACTTTCCCGCAGTCAGAATTGCCTTGGCATCGGATACGGACACGACGAGGGATCCACAGCTTCTGGTTTGCTTGCATCCCGCAAAAGCGTCGGGATATGCAGAATAGATCTCGTGCGTGACGTCCGAGATCGTTTTTCCAGACACCATATCAACCGACAAAAAAGCCAGGGTTGGCGAGTCTGCCAGTCGCAAAGAGCACGAACCCCCACTTGCACCTGTCAAGACTGTGACGTTGAGAGACGCTCGACCGGTGGCGCCATTGTCCGCGATGGCTGAGACAGTGAACTCGTAGCGTCGCCCGGGCTGCAGCAGGCCCGCATTAATGACCAACGATTTTTCCGAGGTTTTCAGCGGCGCAAATATGCGGCCGTCTTTTACCGCCCACGCAAAATTTGAGCAGGTTGTGCACTCTGTCTCGCGCAAAATAAGCCGCTGCTGCGGATTCATCCAGGTAATTCCGTCCTTGAGCACTGTTCCACTGGAGGAGATTGCCATAGAGGGTACGTACTCCGTGACAAGCGTAACGGACGTCTTTCGAACGATAGTCATATCACCCAGCTCGATAGACACCTCGAATTGATACCTGCCAGGATGCAGCAGATTGGTGTACACTTGAATTGTAGCTGTATTGTCGAAGGCCAGGACGCTGAAATCATTAGCATCTCGGCAAGGGGCGTACCCATACATTGTGCACTTCCACGCAAAAGACATGGATCGAATGGAGGCCAGCGAGTCCGCCTCTTGATCCCACGACGGTGCTCCGTATGACAGCGACGCGCTGAGCTTGAAAACCTGCGTCTTGGTAGAGATTTTCGAGTTACCGCCTTGAATTACTGCATCCCACACAGAAGGCAGGATGCTGACCGAGACTTGTGCTTCCGAGAACTGGGGAGGAGCGGAGGCTATCTTGGCCTGCACCACAAAGACGTAGCGGCCAATGGGTAGCGTACTACCCGGAATACTGAGGGAAGGACTATTTTTCGCCTCACTTAGATACTTGGCAGGAACTTTGCCGTCTGTCTTGCCACCCAGCGCTAACTGCGACCACATGAGGTCTACTTGCCCTGCTTGGTTGCCGGTGCACCTAGAGAACGCCACGTGGCTCACTTTCACGAGGAGATTCTCGCCTTCCGTGTATGCCTGCCTGGCGCTGAGGGACAAAAGAGGAATGGAGTCTTTCGCCCTCCACACCCTCTTTGTGTGTTGCTCGCTTGACATGCCGAAGAAGTTTGTGGCCGTTACCGCAATGGTGTAGTAGGTGTTGCTGGCCCTCATGTCGCCAGACGCAAGTCGTAACCGGTCGCCTGTTGTGGCCAAAAGTTTTGCACACAATGATGCCTCGTCGGTGTTGCAATCGCATGAGGCGCACTGCCAGTGAAAAGTCAAGCGACGAGGCTGCCAAAGACCGATGGCTCCAGCATTCAATTCTATGGTGTCACACGGCCCCAGCTGATCGGGACCAAAGATTGAGAAAGAGGGAATAAACGCAGCAGCGGGCGGACGCAGTCTGGCTACGGACTCTCGGTCGAGTCCAAGATCTAGGCTGCTGAAGTGCACAACAACATTGCGTCTCACTGTTACCACATCGTTAATGTTGATGGTAGCGCTTGGGCCAAAGCTCACTTGCAGCTCGCTGGCACTTTTCCAGAAACATTCCGCCTCGTGTCCGAGCTTGCTCACGCAATCATCAGAGAGAAAATTTGAGCAGTTGGTCTGCAGCATACTTTCACCATTCTTAGTTTTGACACTGAAGCTGAGAATAAAACCGCCACCGTGAGGCTCCAGCACAGCACTTGTCAAGAATGGCGAGGCTATGTATCTGAAAGATGTCGTGGCTGAGCGCACTAGTATCGCAGAGTCCGACACTAGATTCGAGATGGTCAAGTCCACATCACAATCTGAGTTTTTTGGGAGCATAGGTGGCACGAGTATCTTTATTGTCAGAAGCTGCAATCTTGACTCTTCAATCTCCTGCACTAGACCAAAGACGGAGGCAAAACGGACCGAGATGTCTTCCTTCCTTTCAATCCTGCCGAAATTCGTCACGGACACAATGATCACGTCTCCTCCCATGAAACTTCCCATGCACCACTCCTCGTCCGCCAGCGCGACATTCGCACATGTCACTTCCGCTCGCGAGTCGTGGAAGACAAAGTTGAAGATTGCGTGAATGGAGCCTGCCCGCACAATGCCAAAGCTTGTGCCCGCTTGCGCCACAGGAGGCAGCACAATTCGCACACCAGCTCCTATGCGATCTGAGTAAAGCATGTCGCTCACGACTGCACTTGTTTCGTCGGCCCCAAATTTGACGGAAACTTGCGAGAGGGCGTCAAAGAGTGGAAAATGAGCTAGTGCTAGCTCTACTTCCGCCCCTCCGGCCAAGTCAGCGCTGCAGGGAGTGGCGCTCACGACATGTGCTGTGGCCCGAGGATCATCGTTCATGTTGATGCAGTTGTGCAGCTTGCAAGTTTCACCAATGTTTGCATCCGACGCTAGAGGCACATGAGCTGCGCCAAGGCCACTGCAAAAGAGCCCAGTATCACATTTGTCTGCATATAAAAACTGAGCCTTGATGTGAGCGCCCCCTCTTGAAATCAACTCCACATCAACAAGGCCTTCGTAGCTTGCTTGTGGAACAGTAGCGTAGAGTGTGCTGAGGCCGTTGGAAACACCTTTGCTCATTGAGAGGTCGCTTTCAGCCCCGTCGAAAAGCACCAGTACATCATCCACGCTGTCAGCTTGAAAGCCTGACAGAACAAGTTTGACCATAGAGTGCCCGCTGTTTGAACCGACTGATGGCGTCATGCTCAGAATACGCGCGACACCGCTGTCATAAAACTCAAAGCCAAATGAGACCTGCGCAAATTGAATGGCGGACGATGCTGTGCACTGAATAGCGATCTCGAGCTCAGCTGCTCTTTGCACAGGTCCTAATGAAATGGTAAATTGAACTCCTGGCGATGCGAGCGATTGGACGGCTTGAGGAGGCGACGTAACTTTTCCTATGATAGCCCCAGAGCTTGTGCTCACTTGCATCTCAAGGCCCTCAAAAACTACGGGAAGCCCCAACAGGACTACGGTAATGCTCGTCGATGTGCGCATGTCTCCCTGTTTGGCCGAAACATAGTCCAGCGTCGCCTTTGCGGGCACCGTGATTGGGTCTCTGACTGGTGACTGATCGAATGAGGAGCAGCCCACTTCGTTGCACATCACCAACCTGAAGGTCCACTCTGATCCCAGAATTAGATCTGAAAAGCACATCTCAGTCTGTTCTCCGGGAAGCTTGTAAAGGATGGCATTCACACCGGCGATTTTACCCTTGGATTTTTCCAGCGTCCATGACAGCGAAACATCGATTGTGGTGATGCCGCTTCCCAGCCCTATATCGGCGGGAACGGCCCACGAAGCGCAAATAGAGCCGTCTGGCAGTGCAACCAGATTCAGGCTGTCAATCGGCGCTGGTAGCCCCATCATCAGGATGGTTTCGGATGATTCGCACCACCCGCTTCTGCCCAGTTTGTTTTCACCTTCAACCCGCACATGGTATTGCGACCCCAGCTTAAACCCCCAGGTTGAGATGATTATGTCGCTGCCTTGCATGGTGATTGAACAGTTTCCACCGCTCTGCCCTGCGGCCGGAGCAGGGCTGCATGAAGCAAGAGGAGATGCGATACAAGCGCACGCGTTGCTCCAGCCCACATCCCGTTTCCGCATGTACTGGATTGTGAACTTCTCGATGTGCTTCGAGGTTTCTGAAGCTTGGAACCTGGTTTTAATCCCAAAGGAAGGGTCATTGCTCTGAAATGTTTTGATGAGTGACATGCTCCCACAATCGAGCGTTGGCGTGCCCAAATCACACAGATCGCTTCCCATCGCATTTCCCCATTGGCATTCGTAGCTGTTTTCGATAGTACACTTGTTGCTGCATCCGTCGCCGTCCTCTTCGTTCCCGTCGTCGCACTGCTCTTTTGCCACACGCCTGCCATCGCCGCAGATGGACGCACAAAGATCCGATCCTTGGCACGCGCTGAAACATTGAAAGCCCTGAATTCGTTTTGCGAGGTCAAGAAGCGGTCAGTCAGCATCACTGCGACAGCCTGTCGAACATGAGTTGAGGTTTAGGGTTCAACGTGTGCGCGCAGGCATGTACGCGCGCTACTCGCGCACCTGCAGCACGGGGTTTAGGGGTTAAGGTTTAGGCCCCCTTCTATCCCTCCTATCTATTCGCAGGTGCTACGGCTCGGACCTCCTCGATGCTGCAAGACGCGGAGCAGCCGTCACAGGCAGCCCTGTTTCCATCGTCACACTCCTGCAGAAGTTGGACGAGCAGCACATTCAGAAGTCGGCAGATTGCGCAAAGGGCCTCGCAACAATGCATGTGCTTCAGACGCAAAAGTGTTAGACAGGCTTCTGGGAAAGGCAGGACGGTCAGCGGTACAGCGCGCCAAAAAGAGAAAAGCACCTCTGCTCCTGCCCAAACCCCGTCACCGCAGACCGCAGTTGGCGTGTTGGAGTATGTTCCAAACCCGACGTCTGTGTAGCACAGAGGAGTACAACCCGGCAAGGCGGAGTCACACTGCTCCTTTCCGAGGAGGCGCCCATCGCCGCAGATTGGCTTGCACGTGTCGGTGCCGCAACCCCTGCCGTCGCAGACCCAGCCCGCCTCCAACTGACATGTCTTGGAACATCCGTCTCCATCAACGAGATTCCCATCATCGCACTCCTGCGTGTGCACCATTGTGTGAGTATTGATTTTCTACAAGTACCTGAGGTGCGCTGTATATTTGCGATTCAGCGCATCAGGTATGCCTTCAAAGGTCATGATGTTATGGAAGACTCAGACCTCGATGCCAGCCAGGCAGCTATCGCCGCACAGCGTCGATAGGACACCCGTGCCATCTTTGCGCAGCAGCTCAAAGAAGCAGCACTCTAGTTGCCCGTCGCTGCTGCAGCCATCGCCGGACACCTGCAAGAACCACCAATCCCTCTCACAAACAGGTAATTGCATCCATTACCCTGACCTAGACGCGGACGCGGAGGCAATCATAGCAGAGAGAGACACAGAGACATACAGACACGTGTACACAAAAACACCAGGTTCTTGTCGTTACATGCTTCGCCGCCCACAGTGCGACACTTCACGACGCTCGGGCAACCTTGATCCTCGCCCTGATAATCCATCGGGAGATAGCATGAAAAGCCTGCGCACTCCATATCGTCAAGGCCAGAAGACATTGCTGTTGTTTTGAGGAGCCTTGTGCTGGACTATTTGCCGTGTGCGTGCGCGCCATCATCTATGCAGTGCTATTTTAATCGTGCCGCAGTGTTGGGGACAGAGTGACGGACCTTCCTCCACTGTGCATTCTGGTGAGCAACCGTCGCCGCGACGGATATTCCCGTCTTCGCATTCTTCACTCTCAGCCCAGCGTCCATCGCCACTGTGCAGTTTTGGTGCTTGATCAGCGCAGGTTAACAATCATAAAAGTGGAAAGGGGAATTAAGGCAGGCAAGCGTGCATGTATACTGAGCTGAAGAGCCGCAAACACGCGTGGGAGGGTACCATGTTGCAAAGCAAGACGTTTTTTAGTTTTTAGGGTTTAGGGTTTAGGGTTTAGGTACCATGTTGCGAAGCAAGACAACTGGTTGCAGGTGTATCCACACTCGATTGTGCAAGTGTCCGAGCAGCCATCACCTACATTGGCATTCCTGTCGTCGCACTGCTCACTACCAAGCTTGTTGCCATCGCCACACCGCGTTTCGCAACTCGTTTGCTCGCAGGCTGTGTCCACACAGCCCCAATCTTCCTCCTTGGTCGAACAGTCAGCGCTACAACCGTCACCGTCTTGGGTGTTTCCGTCGTCGCACGCCTCGTCCGACGCCTGATGCCGAACACAATTGAGGAAACAGAGGTTTTCAGCTCAGGCTCAATTTAGTGGCCAGTTATTTTAGCTCTACAGATATCTGTAGCAGTTTTTGGGATCACATCGGACGAAATTCTCTTCGTCACTCTCATTTCTCACTGTACACGGTGACAATTGCAAAAGGTATTAAGGTGATTTATAATTCTTAGCAGCGGTGGATGGGGTAGAAAGGGTAATATGTGTCGTGTCGTTCAAAAGGATAGAAGGGATAGGAGACGCGTTAGCATCAAAAGGGGGCATACCTTGACCCCATCTCCACAATCTGACAGACATACGCTTGGCTGCTTATTGCCACAGTCA
>Ga0315899_10009034_pt1 | contig 10684 bp, 3 predicted proteins | sample LakEriMetagenome_2_FD_203518 | JGI IMG/M metagenome (GOLD analysis project Ga0315899, IMG submission 203518) | Freshwater fungal communities from buoy surface, Lake Erie, Ohio, United States - Buoy 4 MA112 | ecosystem: Environmental > Aquatic > Freshwater > Lake | place: USA: Lake Erie, Ohio...
AATAGACGATTATACCCAAAACCATCACCATTTGTATTTCACAACAAAAACAGGTACGAACAGCCAACTGAATGCCACCCTGTATTACACCCGGGGATTGGGCTATTTTGAGCAATTCCGGTATCAGGACAAACTGTCAAATTATCTTTTATCACCTATAATCACAGGTACAGACACCATCACGCGCAGCGATATGGTTCGCCGTCGCTGGCTGGACAACCATTTGCTGGGCAGCAATATCAACTGGAATTTCAATACAAAAAAATCATCCTGGATCGCGGGCATCGGATACAATGAATACAATGGCAAACATTACGGGCGCATAGTGTGGGCCTCTCAGGCACCGCAAGCCACTCCGGATCAGTCTTATTATGACGGTACCGGTTTTAAAAGAGACCTGTCGCTATTTGTTAAAAACACCCATCAATGGACCCCAAACCTGCAAACCTGGATAGACCTACAATACAGAAAAGTACACCACTCAGGGTTGGGCACAGATAATGACCTTAGAAAAATTGATTTCTTGGGCAATTTCGAGTTTTTTAACCCCAAGGCCGGCCTGGTTTACCGAAGAAACAATCAGAGCTTCTACGGCAGCGTAAGTATAGCCAACAGAGAACCCTCACGCAGTGATTTCACCGACCACAAAACCGGCGATGCACCCAAACCCGAACAACTCACCGATTTCGAATTGGGCTGGAATCGCTCAGGGCCTAATGGTTCGCTGTTTGTGAACCTTTATTACATGAACTACCGAAACCAGCTGGTGCTTACCGGCGAAGTCAATGATGTAGGCAATCCGCTGAGGCGCAATGTTGAAAAAAGCTATAGAAGGGGAATTGAAATCGGATTTGAGCAAAAGCTATCTTCAAAATTCACGGTCGGTGGCAATATTTCATTGAGCCAAAACAGGATAGAAAGCATAGCCACGGTAATCCCTGATTATTTTACCTATGAGCAAAACGACAGTCTTTTCCGGAATGTACCCATTGCCATGTCACCCGCCACCAATGCAGCTTTTTGGATAGAATATGCCCTACCCGGCAAAACAAGCGTGCGATACCTGCACAAATATGTAGGACGGCAATACCTGGACAACACCGGCGATACCTACCGAAGTTTAAACCCCTATCAATTTGGAGAACTTTGGCTGAAAAAAAGTTACACCCTGAAAACGGGCGCAGCTCTGGACATTCAATTTCAGGTGTTGAATGTCTTCAATACCCTTTATTCATCGAATGGCTATACCTTTATGTATACCTATGGAAGCCGAGATATTACCCAGGAAGTGTTTCTGTATCCCCAGGCGGGAAGAAATGTGATGGGGGGGATAACATTGCGATTTTAACACAAATTACTTGCATCTGTCTTGAATAAGTGTTAAATTTACATTTAGCATCGTTTTTACCCTCAACCCTCCATGCGGGACTTTTTATCCCTATTTGTCAAAACATGCGAAAAACCAAGGTCTTCAGTACTGTTGGTTTTAGCAATAGTTGCACTGCAGCCGCGGGTTGCTGCACAGGTAACTTATACATTAGGCAACACAGGTTATTACACGACTTTTACCAATGGGGGTAGCGTTTTTGCCAATGCAGGCACTGCCGAACTGGGGATGTGGGCCAACAGCGGAGGCACAAGCAAACAAGCAGTAGCATGGAGAAAATTCAAAACGGCCGGCGATAACACCGGCAATGACAGGAACCTGCAGCCGGGTGATGTGGTAACCATCACTGTGTCGGCGACATCGGCCATTGGATGCATGGGCCTCTCCCTGAATGCCGGACCATCTGCTACTGCTTCATGGGCAGACAGACATAATAACAGTCGGCTGTATATACAGGTAGATGATGTGACTTCTTCATGGTATGTGAACCACGCAGGCGGTAACTCTACCTTGAATTATAATGTGGGAACTACCCGACGGGATTACGAGTTCAGAATTCACATCCTATCCGAAACCAATTGCAACGTAGAACTTTGGGTAAACGGATCTTTTCACGCAAGGGAAAACAACCTTACTATGAATGGTACTGCGGGAGCCAATATCAGCCATTTTGTGCTTTATCTGGAAGATGACTGGAATGGTTCCTCAAACGCAGACATATACTGGAAACAAACCTTCACGCACAATGCTTCGGGCGGTGTTAACCTGGGTTATTTTTTATCCACCGGCACTTTCACACCCGGCAAGGTTACCAATGGGCTGCAAAGCACGTCCTCTGTCACTTCACAAACCAACGCGGTGAATATCGGTGGCAGCAGCGGCACTGCAGTTATCATGAGTCAAAACAACAGTTACAGCGGAGCCACCACCATCAATGCTGCCGCCACACTCCGACTGAATTCAGCAGGTTCTTCACCAGACGGACCACTCGGAACCACGGCGGCCGGAACTACCGTGAGTTCAGGCGGAGTGCTGGATTTATACGGGGTAACCCTCTCCAATAGTGAAGCCCTAACCCTTAATGGACTCGGTATATCCAGCACAGGTGCACTTACAAACAGCAGCACCTCAGGAGCCACCTGGAACGGAACCACCACATTAGGTTCAGACAGTCGAATTGGCGCCACCGCAGGGAGTCTGACCCTAGCAGGCAATATTGCAGGTGGAACTAACGTATTGTTTGTAGGGGGCAGCCAGAATACTACCATTTCCGGCATCATTAGCGGAAGTGGTAATACAAATAATGGCAGCACAACCTCACTTTATAAAGATGGTACCGGTACTTTAACAGTAAACGCAATAAATTCTTACACAGGTGATACCCGCATTGCTGCAGGCAACATTACTGTAGGCAGTAGCGGAAACCTGGGCAGTGGTTCGGATGTATTTGTTTCAAACAACGCATCACTTACCGTGAATGCAAATACCACAGTGGCTTCGCTGCAGGAAACCGCAGTATCCGATGCAGGCACTGCCAGTATTGCATCCGGGGTAACCCTCACCATTAATGGAGCCAATAAAGGGGTTCTGTACCAAAACAGCATTTCAGGTTCAGGAAACCTCACAATGAATGGCTCTGGAACAACCAAGCTGGCCCTGTTCAATGCACAAACCTATACCGGCACCACCACCGTAGCGGGTGGAACCATCGGAACCAGTGGTGCAATGAGCAGTCTAAACTATGATATTACCGGTGGTGAATTGGAGTTTTACAACGACAATCTGATTGATGATAATGCTGATTTTTCGGTGTCCGGAACTGGCATGTTGGATTTTCAGGGCTCGGATGTGGTAGATAACATCATCATGACAGGTGGAACACTGGTTGTATCAGCCGGTAAAACACTCACCATCAATGGGAAGCTCAGTATTAATTCAACGGTTAATTTCTCTGTTAGCGGCAACATCGCATTTGGGAGTAATGGCACCCTAGAAATCACCTCAGCCATGAACACCGCTGATGTTTTTTGGCCTACCACCAATGGTCCAAAAAATTTAACCATCAACTGCGTAAGCAGCACGGCCGTTGTTAAACTGCATGCCAATCGCACCCTAAACGGAAACCTGACTCTCACCTCAGGGATTTTTGATTTGTTTAACAAATCATTTACCTACGGCGGCAGTTCTATTACCCGAACATCCGGAACCATAGATGGCACAACCGCAACGGTTGAGTTCACCAATACATCTTCCATATCCATACCCGCGAATACCTTTGTCAATGCTGATATTAGCACACTTATCATGAACGGCAGTGGCGGAATAAGACTCAATTCCGATTTGTTTGTAGATGATCAGCTTACCCTAACCAACGGAATCATTACCGTAGGCAACTTCATATTGGAGCACGACCAGCTTTCCAATGTTTCCGGGGGATCGGCAAGTTCCTACGTAAGAACCAATGGTACAGGACTTTATAAATCCAGCATCAGCAATGGATCCAACTTCACCTTTCATGTGGGATGCTCAAGCTATAATCAGCTTTACATTAAAAACAACAACGGAACCGGTGTGGATGTATTTACGGTAAAAGTATATGATTCCGCATGGAAAGGAGGACTATCAGGAACGCTATTCAACAAGGATGTTGTTTTTCGCACCTGGGACATCACTAAGAGTAACCCAAATATAGGTGGTGGGGTAGATATGAAGTTTATGTACCGCAATTCGGAAATCATCGGTACGCTGAGTCCACCCACCCTGAACCACTACAACACTACAACCCTGGCATGGGAAATAGCGCTGGGAACCGGCAGTGTCAGTGGTGCATCACCCTACATATTAACCCAGACCGGCTATACCGGTAGTTTTTCACCGTTTGTAATTGGTGGCGATGCTGTAGTGCCCTTACCCCTCACATGGCAATCATTTGGTTGCAATAACACTTCCAATGGCAGTGTGGAGTTAAACTGGAGTACTGCTATGGAGCAAAATACCGCAGCATTTGAGGTAGAAAAAAGCAGCGGCCTGGAACATTTCGAAAAAATTGGAACCATAGATGCAGCAGGCTTCAGCCAAACTACACAGTTTTACCGGTTTGAAGACACAACACCATCTGCAGGGGTTGCATATTATCGCATCCGGCAAATAGACCGGGATGGCAAATACAGTTTCAGTGAGATATGTAAAGTTAAAAACACCCCAAACGCAGCACCCGGCATCTACCCAAACCCTTGCAGGGAAACCCTGCATATTAGCGGAATTGAAAACATGAAAAATCCGCACTACCTGCTCTACAGCACTACCGGAGTTTTGATAGGTCGAGGCAAGCTTCAGGGCGCTAAATTCAGTGTAAAAGATTTACCCGAAGGCGTGTACGCCGTAAAAATCATCACCGCTGAAGGTGAATGGCAAATAAAATTTGCCAAGGTCAATTAACGGGCCAATCCCTTATCCCTTCTTGATTTTAAAGTACTGTTTATTAAAATAAAATAAACCGACTATCATTTTATTTGTAAATTTTATACAAAAAAATTTGGAATTGTGATTTTTAGTGTGTTATGTTTACACTAAGTAGATAATTTATGGTTAAAAGATTACTCATCATTTTTCTTGTAATATCACAAAGACCTGTTTTGGGACAAACAATCTATGATTGGGATCAAAATGCGCCTGATGGCAATTGGAAACAGGGAGCGGGAGGTGCAAGGTGGCAACCCGGTGGATATTGGGATGAACCACCTTATGGCATCCTCAGATTTAATAACAACAGCCAGTTAAACATGACAAATAATGTTACTGGGACCTTTGGACAGCATCAAATCATATTTGGTTCGAGCGGAACTTCAAACAGAACAATTGGTGGTAACCCGGTAAGGCTTTCAGATTTTAGTGGTGCCGACCCAAAAATTGAAAATCAATCCACAGGCAGCCATACCATCAATTTCGCATTAGAAGGTGATGGGGATGCAGGTGACCCATTAGAGTTAAATCCGGTATCAGGCAATTTGACTTTTGGAGGCACAATCAATAACAGGGGATCTAGTATTCTAATCTATGGTAACAATACGAAATCAATTCAATTCAACGATATAATTTCAGGCTCTGGGGCGTTTGTAATAAAACAAAATAGCCTGGCAAAATTCAACGCAAGCAATACCTATACAGGCAATACTGAAATCGACAAGGGTGAATTATGGATTGAGAGCAGTGGTAGTATTTCTTCAAGCAGTGCTATTTACCTCGGCCATGGCAGTTTAATGGCAAACGTTGCCAAGTTATGGTTATCCGATTCCACAGGCGGCACCACATTTTCAAATAATGTCACTATCAATCCGGGCAACACCACTACCCGGTACCTAGGTGGACTTAACAACTCAGGCACACATACCTTTTCAGGGGATATTACCAATAATAGCACTAATGGACTGCATCTAAGTGCACTTAATAGCGGAGGATTTACTACCTTTTCTGGTGTTATTTCAGGCACTAATGCAGTGATTGTAGAAGGCGCAGGAACTGTAACACTATCTGGAACTACGGATAATTCATACTCAGGAAATACAACCGTCAACTGCCCACTACTGATTTTAAATAAAACTGCAGGTAAAAAAGCTATTGGTAATAATCTGACGATAGCTACAGGAAAAATAGTTAGAACAGATGCTGATAACCAATTTGGAACAGGCATTCCTGCTCTGGTAACCATTGAAGGAACAGGGGATTTTAATTGCAACAACACCAACCAGAAAATCGCATTGGTAAGTAGCAGTTCTTCCGCTGAAGTGATACTAGGCTCTGGCACATTGACCATTGACAATACAATGACAGATACCTATGCAGGCATTATTTCAGGAACAGGTGGAGTAATCAAATCCGGCAGTGGAACACTCGCACTTGCAGGTGTTAACACCTATACCGGCTTAACCACCGTTTCAGCAGGAACCCTGCACATCAATGCCAGTGGCGGATGCATTCCTTCCGCAAACGACATAGCGGTGAGCGGTGGAACCCTCCATGTTTCTTATGATCAGATTATTGATGACCTCACTGCCACATCAGGTACCATCACGGTAGATGCTGGAAAAACCCTCACCGTAAATGGAAAACTCAGCATCAGCAACGGCGTAACCATCAATCTCAATTCAACAGGTAAAATTGCCTATGGTCCTAATGCTGACCTCGAGTTTACCGGTTCAGCAACCATAAGCGATGCTGTTTGGCCCGCCACAGGCGGCCCCACTGATATCATTGTAAACGGATCCGGAATTACAGTCACCCTAGATAAAAGCAGAACCATCTCCGGCAACATGACCCTTACGTCGGGTGTGGTTACTTTAGGCAATTACGACCTTACGGTAACCGGTTCCCTTACAGGTGGAGGCGCTACTGCCTATATCAACACAGGAGGAACAGGGAAATTGATACGATCCATAGCAACTGCCACTCAGGTTACCTATCCTGTAGGCAATGTTGCATACTCTCCTATTACACTCAATTTTGCATCGGGCACCTTCAATTCCGCCTATGTTTCGGTACGAACCGACAATACCAAACATGGCAGCAATATCTCCAACACCCACTATATAAACAGACATTGGGTTGTAAATCAAACAGGCATTACCGGTTTTAACTGTCAAGTCGTTTGCAACTATACCAATGGGGATATACCACCCGGTGCATCTGAAGCCAATATCTATTGCGGTAAATTCAATGGTTCTATCTGGACTTTAGGAAACCTGGCAGATGCAGCAAACAATACCCTCACGTTCAGCAATAACACATCCTTCAGCGACTTTACCGGGGGTGAACTCTCCGCAATGCCTGTGAGCTGGCTGTTTTTTAACTGTAAACCCGATAAAAACCATATCAATCTGACCTGGGGTGTCTCTGAGGAACCGGCAACAGGGATATATACCATTGAAAGATCGATTGATGGACGAAATTGGGAGGCCATAGGAACCAAAACTCCCTCTGGCCAATCATTCACTACCACTAGCTATCATTTCGCCGATTTAAAGCCTATTCTACAAGCTTATTACCGTATTAAACACACAGAAAACATCCAAGATATACAATATACTGAGTTGTGCTTTGCGCAATTGAAACCGGAAGAAAAACCTAAAATAAATATGGATGTCACCAACAACCAGATTATTGTTTCACTGCCCACCTTATCAGAAAACACATCCACAATCAGTCTATATGATCTTTGCGGAAGGAAATTAAAATCTATACTGGCCACGAAAACCCATGGACACATTACTACATCAGATTTGCCCTCAGGAATCTATGAGTTAATCATAGAGCACCCCGGCTATAGGCATGCTGAAAAAATATTGATTTTCAATTAAGCGCTGATTCCTCGTTGACGCACCACTTCATATAGTGCTATACCCGATGCGACTGATACATTCAGGGAACCTACGCCATCCCTGAGCATGGGAATTTTAAACAACGCATCACAAAGTTTTCGGGTATCCGTACTCAGCCCTTTTTCTTCATCACCCATAATCAATGCCAGAGGACCCGTAAGGTTCGCCTCAGATAGCATGGTGGTGGTTTTCTCTGTTGCGCCTGCCAGCATGAGACCACTATTTTTGATCAGTTTTAACCCATGATACAAACTCTGAACCCGGCAGACCGGCAAACGCATAAGTGCGCCGGCAGATGTTTTAACCGCATCGGCATTGATGGCGGCACCACCCTTTTCCGGCACCACAATGCCATGGGCACCTGCACAGTAAGCTGAGCGGGCAATGGCACCGAAATTTCGAACATCGGTAACGCCGTCAAGAACAATCAGAAATGGATCCTCCCCTTTTTCATACGCCATGGAAATCACCTGGTCTATGGTTGCAAAATCAACGGCAGATAATGCCGCCACAATACCCTGATGATTGCCGTTAACCATTCGGTTCAGCCGTTCTGCAGGAACCTGTTTCCATAAGATCCTATGGTCGCGCAGCAGGCCTAAAATTGCTCTCAGTGTGGGGCTTACTGTGCCTTCCTGCACCCATACCTTATCAATGGTTTGTCCGGAAAGAATGGCTTCTTCCACCGGATGTATACCGTATATAAAATTTCCTTTCTTCATGTCAAATCCAAAAAAAGCCCCGCCAAAGCGGGGCTTTCATGTGTGAAATTATTGTGCTATGCTTTGCAGCATATTTTTATACTTCGATTCCAGGTCTTTCATGCCTTGCTGACCTGCAAACAACATAGACTGCTGAATTAAATACTGGCTATTGCCGATTTCGCGCTGAGCCCATGCCTCATCGTCCCATCTGCTGAAGTATTTGGCATACTGCACACATTCTTCTGCAGCCCTGTTCAACAGTTTTTTACCCTCCTCGATATCACCCAGATAAATAAGGGTAATGCCCATCTCAGTTTTGATATCACGGCGTATCGGACATACTTTTTCAGGCATCTCCTTCAGCATTTTATGAATCACTTCAATACCTCGCTTGCGATACACCTCAACACTGTCTCCCATAACCTTTTCAAAAGTTGCCACATCTTTAAATCCGGGGGGAGGTGCAGTTATTTTAATGCTGTCCTTGGCCTTCATGTAGTTACGGAAATTATCCACTTCAGCATAGTAATATTTGGCCAAAATCAGCGCCATCTGCTGAAGATCACCGGGTACGTAGGCGGCTTTGTCATCCAGGTAAAAGTTCTTTTTCTCCTTCATGCCATAGTAGCCATATTTATGCACCAGATTTCTGTAGGTCAGGTAGTCATTAATTTTACGGGGCTGTCCGCCGTCTGCTCCTCCATTGATGGGAACAAACTTGTACACCAGACCTTCGAGCTGAAGAAAACTGTTCAGACTATTGAAATCATAGCCGCTCACTGACGTGAAATAAATGGGCCTTTTCCAGCCCTGCGCTGCATTGGTTGCAATCAAATCATACACCACAATATCGCCTTTGGTGATATAATTACCGCCAATATTGAATTTCAGGGTATCGGCAATCAGGGCCTGATCCTTGGGACTCACCACGCCGGCTTTGATCACCGCCGCTCTATCGATGGGAAGGTATGCTGAGAAACCATTCATCTTAACACTCTCAGAAGCCACATTGCGGTTGGCCTTAAGCAGATCATCAATTAAAATTCTCAGAGATTTGGGACGGTCATCGGTGCGGTCTATTTCTACACCATATTCAAAGCTGCCGGTTTGCAAATCACGCTTGGTAACTGTGAGAGGCAGGGGCTCTGATTCATATACTTTGTCAAGCAATACAGAACTATACCATTCGGTGGGCAGTAAACTTTGATTGATGATACGAACATCGGTTCTGATGCCTTCCACATTCTGGGCATACCATAGTGGATAGGTATCATTATCCCCATTGCAAAATAGAATGGCATTGGGCTCTAGCTGGTTCAGGAAATTTTTCGCCATGTCGATACCAATGTAACGCCCACTGCGGTCGTGGTCATCCCAGTTCTGATATGCCATATTCATGGGCACAAGTATTGTACAGGCAGCAGCTGAAACTGCCACGGCTGTTCTACCCAGACTCCTGGTCAGTAGATCTGCAAGAGCGATAACACCCAAACCCACCCATATACAGAAGGTCTGGAATGAACCTACCAGCGAGTAGTCACGCTCACGGGGCTCATAAGGCGGCTGGTTCATATACACGTTAATCAGCACACCTGTGAAAAGGAACAGGGTCATCACCAGCCAAAAGTCTTTGCGCCTTGCACTGTAATGGGCCAGTAAACCCAGTATTCCCAATAAGAGTGGCAGAAAATAATAGGCGTTACGGCCTTTTTGGTCTTTGTAGTAATCGGGTAAATCCTTTTTAGGTCCTACCACCAGTCTGTCTATCGGACCAATTCCTGAGAACCAGTTTCCATCGAATCGGGTATTGCCGGTTACTGCCTGCTGATCATTAAAACGACCTACAAAATTCCACATGAAATAGCGGATATACATGTGCCCAATCTGGTATTTAAAGAAAAACTGAAGATTGTTCTTCATGGTAGGAATTTCATATTCCAGGTATTGCAATTCCTGTTGTTCCTGCGGAGTAAGTTTACCCTTACTTCTTAACTCTTCAATACTGGATTGCACGTCACCCATGCCACCCCACTCTCTGAAACCTTTAGCATCAGCAGGTTTGTTACTTTTGCCCATTCGGGGGAAAAGGATCGAATACTCATCGTCATAAATGGGCTCATAATTTTCGCCACCCTCTTCATACTGGGTTTCTCCTTTAAAATATTTTTTGTGGGTGGTTTCGTAATCCACCTGCGGAGCATTGAAAAACGGACCTTTCA
>Ga0315899_10009035_pt1 | contig 10684 bp, 6 predicted proteins | sample LakEriMetagenome_2_FD_203518 | JGI IMG/M metagenome (GOLD analysis project Ga0315899, IMG submission 203518) | Freshwater fungal communities from buoy surface, Lake Erie, Ohio, United States - Buoy 4 MA112 | ecosystem: Environmental > Aquatic > Freshwater > Lake | place: USA: Lake Erie, Ohio...
TTTCTCAGTGCATCAAATACACAAGCCATGTCGAGTGAACTGAAGAAAGGGAATCGATGCAGATACGGCTGACCCGTTTCTGGGTTGACAGAGAGGGGGCCCACACTGCCATAACAACTGCCAGGCATGTTGACACAAATGATATAAAATCGTGCTGGATCAAAAAATTTACCTTCTCCTACCATGCCGGGCCACCATTCGGAAGGATCGCTATTGGCTGTCATACCATGAAAAATCCACACTGCGTTGTCTTTTTTTTCGGAAAGTTTGCCCAATGCGGTATAGGCCAAGTTAAAATCTCTGATGCTTTTTCCTGATTCCAACTCAAGTGTTCCCTGGTAATGGTATGTCTGTGTCTGCTTGTTCATGTTTTTGTTTTTCTTCAACCAGGTGCAAAAAAAAACCCATCTGAAGTCAGATGGGTTTTCACTATGATGGATGAGATCTTGTCTAGAGAAAAATCTGACTTATCTGCCTCCGCGTACGGAGTTGGATTTGACACCTTATTACTTAAGTAACAGGTTGTCAAGGCTTCATAGGGCCATTCCCTCTGCCTTTCTGGATAAGAAAATAAAAGAACTGGTACAAATATAAGGTTTTTTTGGGACTTTACAAAGCCGGTATTGGCATATATCAGGCGTGTATATAATTTTTATAAATCATAAAACATTCGCCACATTTGCCTGTTGATTCATTGATTCAATTGATTCCATGTCAGAACCAGACCAAATAGAAGTCATAGGCGCCAGGGCCCATAACCTGAAGAATATTGATATATCCATCCCCAAGAATAAACTTGTTGTTATCACCGGCATCAGTGGAAGTGGAAAATCATCGCTTGCGTTTGATACGATTTATGCTGAGGGCCATAGGAGATACATGGAAACCTTCGGCACTTATGCGCGACAGTTCATGGGAGAAATGGAGCGACCGGATGTTGATAAAATCAGCGGACTCTCACCGGTCATATCCATTGAACAAAAAACGACCAACAGAAATCCAAGATCTACAGTAGGAACTGTAACCGAAGTATATGATTTCATGCGTTTGCTTTTTGCAAGGGCCAGTGAAGCATACTCATATGAAACGGGTAAAAAAATGGTGAAGTTTACCGATGAAGAAATCATTGCAGACATTTATAAGAAATATCCCAACAAAAAAATTACCATCCTTGGTCCTGTAGTACGAGGGAGGAAAGGACATTACAGAGAATTGTTTGAGGAAACCAGGAAGAAAGGATTTGTCAAAGTAAGAATTGATGGAGAGCTGAAAGACTTGGTGCCCAAGTTACAGGTTGACAGGTACAAGATTCATGATATTGAAATTGTGGTTGACAGGTTGGTTGTGAACAGTGAAATGAGACTGCGCATGCTGCAGAGTATTCAGCAATCTCTCCAAATCGGCAAGGGACTTGTTTTTGCTTTGGTTCATGAACCTGATAAGTTGATTCAGTACAGCAAAAAACTAATGTGTGCGGAAACAGGAATTTCATACGAGGAGCCCTCTCCCAATTCTTTTTCTTTCAATTCGCCTTATGGTGCTTGTCCCGCTTGCAAAGGGCTCGGGCAACAGCATGCCATTCATCTTGAAGCCGTCATTCCAGACAGATCAATTTCCATCGCAGACGGGGGCATTGTCCCGCTCGGCGAAGCAAGAGATGCATACTTTTATAAAATCATTGAACAGCTTTCGAAGAAATACAAATTCAGCTTAAAGACTCCGATTCAAAAACTTTCATCGAATATCTTGAATCTCATCCTATATGGCAACGAAGATGGAGTAGAAGAAGCGTTGTCAGAAAATGAAAACAAGGCATCTTTTGAGGGAGTTGCTTCAATGATATTGAGATGGTTTACAGAGAGTTCAAGCGATGGGATTCGGGAATGGGCAGAGAGGTTTATGATGCTGAAAACTTGTACAGCCTGCGATGGGGCAAGACTTAAAAAGGAAAGTTTATTTTTTAAAGTGGATGGTAAAAACATTGCAGCACTTTCTTCACTCAATCTGCAAGTATTGTACAATTGGTTTGACCAGATTGAAAAAAGGCTATCCGGCAAACAACAGTTGATTGCAAAGGATATTTTAAAGGAGATCAGAGACAGGCTAGGCTTCTTGCTGAATGTTGGATTGGGTTATCTGTCACTCGATCGACCAACCCGCACCTTGAGCGGAGGAGAATCTCAGCGCATCAGACTGGCAACCCAAATTGGTTCTCAACTGCAGGGCATTACATATGTATTGGATGAACCTTCCATCGGATTGCATCAACGCGACAATCAGCAATTGATACAGGCGCTTCAAAATTTACGTGACATCGGCAACAGTGTCTTGGTGGTGGAACATGACAAAGACATCATGCTTGCAGCTGATCATCTTATCGATGTTGGTCCCAAGGCTGGTATTCATGGTGGAAAGATTGTTGCAGCGGGAACACCCGCCCAAGTATGTAAATCAGCATCAGAAACTGCCCTCTATCTCAACAATAAAAAACGAATTGAACTCCCTACAGAAAGGCGAACAGGCAATGGGAATCATTTATTGTTAAAAGGAGCATCAGGCAATAACTTAAAAAATATTGATGTCAGTATCCCGTTGGGGTCATTTGTTTTGGTGACGGGTGTAAGCGGAAGCGGAAAGTCAACGTTGATCAACGAAACATTGTATCCCATTCTCAGCAAACATTGCTACGACAGCAATATGGACCCCCTGCCGTATAAAAAAATCGTCGGTTTGGAATATATTGATAAGGTAATTGAGATCGATCAATCCCCCATTGGAAGAACCCCGCGAAGCAATCCAGCCACCTATTGTAATTTCTTTACAGATATCAGACAACTGTATGCAGCAGTGCCCGAGGCGAAAATCAGGGGCTATAACGCAGGGAGATTTTCATTCAACGTAAAAGCTGGACGTTGTGATGTGTGTGAAGGAGGTGGATTGAGAGTGATTGAGATGAATTTTCTACCTGATGTATATGTGCATTGTGAAAAATGCAATGGAAAGAGGTACAACCGTGAAACGCTTGAAATAAGATACAAAGGAAAATCCATCAGCGATGTACTGGATATGACGGTGAGTGAAGCGGTAGAATTTTTTCAGCATATTCCCTATTTATACAGAAAAATAAAAGTGCTGCAGGAAGTTGGATTGGGATATATAACCCTCGGACAATCTGCCGTCACCCTCAGCGGGGGAGAAGCGCAACGTGTGAAATTGTCGACGGAATTGGCGAAGAAGGATACCGGGAAAACATTTTATATCCTCGATGAACCAACGACGGGCTTGCATTTTCAAGATATTCAATTGCTGTTGAATGTATTGAATAAACTGGTTAATCGTGGCAATACGGTATTGGTGATTGAACACAATATGGATGTTATCAAAATGGCTGATTACATCATCGACCTGGGTCCAGAAGGCGGGCAGGGCGGTGGTGAACTACTTTATCAGGGCAATCCCGAAGGATTGTTGAAAATAAAGTCCAGTTATACTTCTATATATTTAAAGCCTGAATTGTCTTAAATGGAAAGAATCATCATTGACATGGACGAGGTCATCGCAGATCCAATGGGGGATATGGTTGCATGGTATGAAGAAAAACATGGGTTGAAGGTGGATTATGATCAGATGAAAGAAGGTTCATGGGTCAGGGGATTTCCGGAGCAACACAGACAACTGGTATTGGAGCGTTTATACAGCGAAGGTTTTTTTCGCAATCTTTCTGTGATGGATGATGCCCAAGATGTCTTAAAGGAGATGAACAAACGCTATGAAATATTCATCGTTTCAGCCGCAGTCGAGTTTCCTAACTCATTGAAGGATAAGCACGATTGGCTCTTGGAGCACTTTCCTTTTTTTACCTGGCGGCAGCTGGTATTGTGTGGAGACAAGCGAATGATTCATGGTGATTACATGATAGATGACCATGTTCGAAACCTGGTGCATTTTCCGGGTAAAAAATACTTATATACTGCATTTCACAACAGAGAAATTGAAGGATACGATCGCATCCACCATTGGAGAGAAGCGGCAACAATCTTTTTGAAATAGAATTATTTCCTGAGCATTTTGATGTGCTCAATACCATCCTCCATATACATATCGCTGCATTGTTCAAATCCAAAGCCCTCATAAAATTTTTTTAAATATAACTGGGCTCCAATTTTAATGGATTTATTAGGGTAGATAGCTGTTGTTTCTTCAATCGCTTTTTTCATCAGGGCTTTTCCAGCACCAGTGCCCCTTGATGGAGGGGAAGTTACAACCCTGCCAATAGATGGTTCAGCATAGCAAAGCCCGGGGGGGAGGATTCTCACATATGCGATAAGCTCTCCATCTGATCTTCCTTGCAGGTGGAGCGATTGGGCATCCAGATCATCCGCATCAAGAAATATACAGTTTTGCTCAACCACAAAAACCTCACTTCTAAGCCTTAAAATTTGATACAATTCAAATGGGTTCAGCTCTGCAAACGCCTTCAGGGTCCAAATAATATTGTTCATCCTGCAAATTTATTTCAAACGAATCAAAAGGATATTGATTTAATTTTGAAAATAAAAAAATAGCCTCCAAAACATCCATATTGTCCAATCCAATTGAATACCTGAAAGGTGTTGGTCCATTGAGAGCCGACATGTTGAAGAAGGAGTTGCAGATTTTCACTTTTGAAGATTTGTTGTATTATTTTCCATTCAAGCATATTGATAAGACAAAAATTTCTCCCATCGCTGCGGTTGTTCCTTCCATGGATTTTGTTCAAGTGAGGGGCAGATTGGTTTCCATGGAAGTCATAGGTGAAAAGAGGTCTCGCAGACTGGTGGCGTATTTGAGAGATGGATCTGGTATGATTGAACTGACTTGGTTTCAGGGTATCAACTGGGTACAAAAAATATTGCATGTCGGAATTGATTATGTGGCATTCGGAAGGGTAAGCTTTTTTTTGGGCAAACCTCAATTGTCACATCCTGAAATAGAAACACTCAAAGAAAGCAATGAATCAGGCAAAAGTTTTTTAGAGCCTATTTATTCTGTAACAGAAAAGCTGAAGGCGAGGGGGCTGAATGGGAAGGCGATCGGTAAATTATTGTATCAGTTGTTTTTGGTTTTAGAGGAAAAAGAAATTCCTGAAAACTTACCCGCATTCATCATTCAACAAGAGAAGTTGAGCTCGAAATGGTTGGCGCTTCAACAAATCCATTTTCCCCAAAACCAACAGCAACATGAGTCGGCAGTAAGAAGATTAAAATTTGAAGAGCTGTTTTTATCGCAGCTCAGATGGAGCATGATGCGCGCTGCACGCCATCGATTTATGAAGGGAATTTTGTTTTCAAAAGTGGGTTCAACTTTCAATAATTTTTTTCATCAGTATCTTCCTTTTCCATTGACAAATGCGCAAAAAAGAGTTTTGAAGGAAATCAGACAGGATATGGGAAGTGGCACACAAATGAATCGATTGCTGCAAGGTGATGTTGGAAGCGGAAAGACGATTGTGGCATTGATGACCATGCTCATTGCCATTGACAATGGGTACCAATCCTGTATCATGGCACCTACTGAAATTCTTGCCAATCAACATTTTGATCAGTTTTCCAGTTTGCTCTCATCGCTGGATATAGAAGTTGCTTTGTTGACTGGTTCTACCAAAGCTGCTGAACGCAAAGCAATCTTAAAAAAATTGCAGGAGGGGGAAATTAAAATTTTGGTGGGAACCCATGCGTTGATTGAGGATGTTGTACAGTTTAAAAGTTTGGGATTGGCAGTGGTGGATGAGCAGCATAAATTTGGAGTTGCACAACGTGCAAAGCTGTGGAAGAAGAATATTATCCCGCCGCATATGTTGGTGATGACCGCCACGCCTATACCGCGCACATTGGCCATGACTGCTTATGGTGATTTGGATTACAGTGCAATTGATGAATTGCCGCCGGGCAGAACTCCTGTAACAACTGTGCATCGGTTGGATGATGCGAGACCGCAGGTAATGGATTTTATTAAATCTGAAATTGTCAAAGGACGGCAAGTATATTTTATTTTTCCGTTGATCGAGGAGAGTGAAAAATTACAATACGAAGATTTGATGCGGGGATATGAAAATGTAAAAGCATGGTTTCCTGAGCCACAATATTGGATCAGCATGGTGCATGGAAGAATGCCTGCAGATCAAAAGGAAATCAATATGCAGCGTTTTGTGAAAGGTGAAACGCATATCATGGTGAGCACAACTGTCATTGAAGTAGGCGTCAATGTTCCCAATGCAACTGTAATGATCATTGAGAGTTCAGAAAAATTTGGATTGAGTCAGTTGCATCAACTGCGTGGAAGAGTTGGCAGGGGAAGTGAAAAGAGCTATTGCATTTTGCTGACTGCCAACAACATCGGGAAAGATGCAAAGGAACGCATTTCGATCATGTGCAAATCAACCGATGGATTCAAAATTGCTGAAAAAGATCTTGAGTTGAGGGGTCCGGGTGATATCCAGGGAACCCGTCAAAGCGGTGCGTTGAATTTCAGGTTGGCTGACATAGCACAGGACCGGGAAATATTGGAGAAGGCAAAAAAAATAGCAGATCAATTGTTGACAAGTGACCCTGATTTAAATCATCCTGCACATGCTTCATTGAAGCATCACCTGCAATCAGAAAATTCCGGTACCGTCTGGGGTAAAATATCCTGATTATTAACAAGTTCTAAGGCTTTAAACCGTTAATTTTAGTGCAAGTCTAATGAGGGTGTTCAAGCATTCCACGATATTATGTTGGCTTTTTTTATTTGCAATAAGTCCAAGTGTCTCTGCACAATCTTTCTATGCAATTGATTTTATTGAAAACAAGGGACAATGGGATGGTGATTTCCAGTTCAAAGCCATCCATGGGTCAAGTACCATTTTTTTTAATAAAAAGGGTTATGTCGTAAATAAGTTAGAAGAGGAGGGGTACAGAAATTTAATGCACAACAACCTGTCCATCTTTTCAAAAATAACCCAAGCGGATTCTATTGAAATTGAGGGAAAAAATGCAGCGCAGCATTTGCATCAAAGCGCCATCAAATCACACAGTTATGAGGTGGCATTTGTCGGTGCAAATCAAACAGTAAATTTTCAACCTGGAAAGGTGAGTCCTGATCTGGCCAACTATTTTTTAGGAGGCGATCCGCGCAAATGGAAAACAGGCGTGCGCAGTTTTTATGACATCACACGAGAAGCAATATATGACGGCATTGATATGAGGTTCTATTCTTCATCCAATGGAGGATTGAAATACGACTTGATCGTATCTCCCCAAACAGATCCCTCTATCATCCAATTGAAGTACGACGGTGTAGACCATGTCAAAATTAAATCAGGTGCGTTGCTTATCTCCACTTCAGTGGGTGAAGTAAAAGAGTTGGAGCCCTACGCGTATCAAATCATCGATGGCCGGCGCGTTGAAGTAAAATGCAGCTATACCGTTTCAAAAAACATTGTAGGGTATAAGCTTGGCGCTTACAATAAAAATTATCAATTGGTCATTGACCCGACGCTAGAATTCTCTACATATACCGGAAGTAAAAGTAATAATTGGGGATTCTCTGCAGCTCCTGGTCCGGATGGCAGCCTTTACGCAGGTGGGATTGTATTTGGCTCTGAATACCCGCTCTCATTGGGTGCATTGCAGACAACCTTTAAAGGAGGAACTGGACAATCGTTTGGTCAAAACAGTTCAATAGGTGGTGTTGACATTGGATTGACACGTTTCAGCAACGATGGGAAGCAAAGAATTTTTTCAACTTATATTGGTGGAAGCGGCGATGAGTATCCCCACAGCATCATCGTTGATGGTTCCGGCAATGCGGTTGTGCAGGGAAGGACATCGAGCAAGGACCGAGACTTTCCATATCCGGTTGGTGCTTCGGGAACTTTACAACTTGGCCCACTGGGGGGTGCATCAGATATTTATGTAATTAAAGTTTCTGCTGACGGAAAAGTTGTAATGGGCAGTATTCTCATAGGAGGTTCTGAAATGGACGGTGCCAATACCAATGCGCAAATTTCTGTATCACCTTCCACGCTTGTATATAATTATGGAGATCACTCGAGAAGTGAGGTTATTCTAGATAAAAACGACAATGTTTTGATTGCCACATCTACACAGTCGGATGATTTTCCGGTTTTTCCTGCAGGAAACAGCAGGTTTGGGGGTGTACAAGATGGAGTGGTTATCAAACTTACACCCAATTTGTCGAGTGTAATTTTCAGCAGGTATCTGGGTGGCAGCAAAGACGATGCTGCATTTGTACTTTCAATCAATCCTGTTACAAATGATATTTATGTTGCCGGACCAACGGTGAGTGCTGATTTTCCTGGTGACAAAACCGGTGTGGAGTCGCCAAATTTTCTGGGAGCAGTAGATGGATTCATTTCAATTATTGGCCCAACAGGCCAATTGAAAAAAACAACTTTTCAAGGCACAGCTTCAACAGATTTTATCTACGGTATACAGTTTGATAAGTTTGGAAATCCATATACCATGGGAATCACATTAGGTAAATGGCAAAAAAGAAATGCACTATACGGAAATGAAAATGCTAAACAGTTCATTGCTAAAATGGATCCAGGTTTGACCTCATTTACCTATACAACTGCATTTGGGACTTCTGCAGCAAAGCCCAACATTTCTCCGGTTGCTTTCCTGGTTGATCGTTGTGAAAATATTTATGTATCAGGATGGGGAGGTAAGTTGAATCTCTGTGATCCGGGTCCATACGATGCTCAAACTGTCGGACCATTGGGGATGGATGTTACTCCAGATGCCATACAGAAATACACAGACAACAAGGATTTTTATTTTATTGTTATTGAGAAAAACGCCGATAAACTTTTGTATGGATCATTTTGGGGGCAAAGTGGCGGCGAGGTGGATCATGTTGATGGAGGTACATCCCGCTTTGATTCCAGAGGTGCAATTTATATGTCCATCTGTGCGAATTGCTTTGGCAACAATGCTTGTCCTCGAACGGGAACCAATCCAGGTGATCCCATCACCAAGAACATGATCATAACGCCCGGGGCTGTAGCTTCTTCCAATGCAGCATTGCCAGGTGGATGCAACCTGGCAGCAGTAAAAATAAATTTTTCATTTGATGGTGTAGACAATGGAATCAAGTCTGCCATCAATGGAGTCTTTGACACAAGCGGATGTTCACCTTTGACTGTAAAGTTTTACGATACCATTGCAATGGCAAAGACATATATATGGGATTTTGGGGATGGATCTAAAATTGATACTACTTCTATCCCGGAGATTATCCATAACTACAATGTTGCCAAGGACAGCTCTTTCAGGGTTAAATTAATTTCAATTGATGAAAACCGATGCATCACCCGCGACAGCTCTTTCATGCAAATCAAGGTTGGAATCAATGAGGTAGAAATGAAAGCAGCTGCAGTAAGGGTAGGTGATTGTTCAAGTGGAACATTTACGCTTCAAAATCTTTCTGTTTCAAAACAAGGGAAGCCATTCGGCGCAAAGTCATTCGTATGGATCTATGATGATAAGACAAAGCCCGACACTACAGCTCAACAAAGTATCAATCATACTTTTTCTCCCGGTTTGCACAGGGTTTGGTTGAAATTGATTGATGTTGGTTTCTGTAATCAATTTGATTCCATTCCACTGGATATCTATGTTTTCTCTACCATCAAGGCAGATTTTAAATTGAGCAAAGACACCATTTGTATTGGAGAGAAAGTTGGCATAACGAACAACAGTGTCGGTGGCGTGAGCTTTTTATGGAGTTTTAGCAATGGGCAAACTTCTAATGCCTACAGTCCACCTGACCAAACGTATTCAACAACTGGAGTCAAATCCATCAAGTTGGTAGTCAGGGAGAACAGCCCTGGTTGCAATATTGCAGACAGCAGTACAAAAATACTTGTTGTGCTTTCTGCTCCCGATGCAAGGTTTGATTTTTCACCCAAGCCATCCATTGAGAATACGCCATTCTCATTTATCAACCAATCAACAGGAGCTATAAGGTACACCTGGAATTTTGGCGATGGCGCTACCTCTACACTTGTTCAACCCATTCATCAATACTCAAAATCATTTACGTTTGATGTTACCCTGACAGCATTTAATAGCTTTGGTTGTTCCACAAGTTTTATGCTTCCTGTTCAACCCATCGTAACTGAATTGCTTGAAATTCCCAATGCATTTACACCCAATAATGATGGAAAGAATGATATTTTTCTTCCAAAAATTTTTGGAATTGATGATATGAATCTAAAAATTTACAACCGATTTGGACAATTGGTATTTGAATCCTACAATCCAAGTTTTGGTTGGGACGGTAAATTTCAAGGGCTCCCGCAGCCAATGGACGTCTATGCATTTACTTTGATTGTTAAGTTTGCAGATGGCAGAACAGAATCAAAAAAAGGCAGTGTAACACTCATAAGATGATCATTTGAAAAAGCGATTTTATTATATAATGGTACTTGTCAATCTTGCACTTAGCAGTGCAATGGGACAGGATTTGCGCTTTTCTCAATTTTTCAACAGTCCCTTGTCAACCAATCCTGCCAACACCGGATTCCTGCCCAATTCCGACTATCGATTGGGCGCACATTACCGTGAACAATGGGCATCTATCCCCGTGCCTTATACAACCATGAGTATTTATGGTGATTTTCAAGTGTTGAGAAATC
>Ga0315899_10009038_pt1 | contig 10682 bp, 10 predicted proteins | sample LakEriMetagenome_2_FD_203518 | JGI IMG/M metagenome (GOLD analysis project Ga0315899, IMG submission 203518) | Freshwater fungal communities from buoy surface, Lake Erie, Ohio, United States - Buoy 4 MA112 | ecosystem: Environmental > Aquatic > Freshwater > Lake | place: USA: Lake Erie, Ohio...
CCAGCCGACCTGCAACTTGGATTTGATGTTGGCAAGGATGAAACGGGTGTTCTGGAAATCAAGCAATGGCTTGCCGAAAACCATCCGGTCGCGGCAAAAGGCTACAGTTTCATCAAACGCTTTTTGAGTGCTCGCCATTGAAGACACAGCAATCGACAGACGCTCTTGCGGCAATTCGCTCATCAGATAGATGAAGCCCTTGCCCTCTTCGCCCAAGCAGTTGGTCATGGGTACGCGGACATCTTCGAAGAACAATTCCGACGTGTCGGCCTCATCCATGCCAATTTTATCAAGGTTGCGGCCGCGCTTGAAACCTTCACGCTCCGCTTCGACTAATACAATGGACATGCCCTTATAGGCTGGCTGAATTTCAGTATCGGTTTTGACGCAGACCAGGATCAGGTCGGCGTTTTGGCCATTGGTGATGTAAGTTTTGCTGCCATTGATGACATAATGATTGCCATCCTTCTTGGCAGTAGTCTTCATGCTTTGAAGATCACTTCCAGTGCCGGGCTCAGTCATCGCAATCGCGGTGATTACTTCGCCAGCGATCATCTTGGGCAACCAATGCTTCTTCTGTTCTTCGCTGCCATAGCTGGTGATATAGTTTACGACGATATCGGACTGCAGTGAGAAGCCAGTCGCCGCGCCGCCATAATAAGCCGATTCTTCGTCGACAATTGCGTTGTAGCCAAAGTCGAGGCCCAGGCCGCCATATTCGACGGGCGCAGTTGGGCACAACATGCCGATTTCGCCAGCTTTGGGCCAGATGGATTTGGGAACAATACCATTTTCCTGCCACTGCTTCGCGTAAGGCGCGACTTCCTTCAAAAGGAACTGACGCACTGACTGGCGAAACGCCTCATGATCTTCATTATAGGCACTGCGTGGAATGGTATCGAGTGACATGGAAGAATCCCCCTGCAAATTTGTCCTGTGGCTTGGCTCTGTCAATGGCAGTAAGTTGACGCAGACGTCAAGACGAATTTAATCGTTCGATTAAACAGGTTCGCCTGCGTCACGTGCGCGCTCGACGATTGTCTGCTCGGCCTTTGGCACATTGCGATAGGCAGCAATCAATAAGGCTAAGGCAATCGGTGCGACGGCAATGAGTGACAAGATACCAACGCGCAAATCGCCGACCAGCTTGCCATCGACCATATTTCCGGCAAGGTCAGAAATCTGTCCGACCATATAAGGACCGAACGACAAGCCAACGAGCGTAGTGCCCAAGAAAAAAGCTGCCGTTGCCGTGCCACGCATGCGTGGCAGGACAAGATCTTGCGTTGTAGCTGCGGCCGCACCAAGTGCCGTCGCCCCGAGGATACCGGCCAAGAAGTTCATGACGTAGAACAAGACCGCGTTATCTGTGATGAAGCCGATTGCAATAGGGATGATTGGTCCCACAACGCCCATAATGATGACCAATATGCGCCCAGCGGGATTTTTCTTCCGTAAGCCATCTGCGATCGCTCCGCCGATAATGACGCCCAAAAAGCCACTGAGCGCGCCGCTGGCACCAAGAATAAAGGCCAGCTGCTGCTTGGGCAAACCCAGCACAGTTTCAGCATAAGGAGCGGACCAGAAGGCAAGCGCGTAGGATGTCAAAGCTACCAAACCGTACCCAATTGTTGTGTAGATAAATGCAGGCGTGCCCCAAATCAGGCGGAAAGTCGCAGGGTCCTTGGCGCGGAGCGTCGATGCCCACGAGAAGACCGCGTAATAGCCAAAGCCAACGGCGGACCATTGCGGGAAATTGCCAGTGAGTTGGATCATCCAATAAGCAAAGGCCGCTATGGCTGCGCCCGTTGCCACGTTGATGGCCAGCGCGGCAGGCCCACGCTGCCACGCGCCCAACAAAGTGAATGGTGGCACGATCATCGACAAGTCGCCAACAAACGCTCGGAACGGCGCAGGGTGGGCGGGTGTACTTAGGCCGTCCATTGCCCCGCGTTTTGGTTCGCGTAGGCTTGCGACCCATAAGCCTACCAAGACGCCTGGAATACCAACGGCGAGAAACGCCGCTTGCCAGCCCACCAGTCCAAGTGGTCCACCTTGCGGATAGGCTTGGTTCCAGCCTTGGACGATAAGTGCGCCAATGAACAACGACACGCCGCCGCCAATATACAGGCCGGAAGAATAAATTGCGAGCGCGGTCGCGCGCTGACGCTTCGGAAAATAATCGGAAATCAGGGAATAAGCTGTGGGGCTTGCGGTCGCCTCGCCGACGCCAACGCCCATGCGTGCGATGGTCAATTCGGCTTGATTGCGCGCAAAGCCTGACACGGCAGTCATGACAGACCATAAGGCAAGGCCGATAGATAGGAGCTTCACCCGGCTCCAATTGTCCGCAAGGCGGCCGAGAGGAATGCCGAACAATGCGTAAAATACTGCAAAAGCCGCCCCGCCCAAAAAGCCCATATCGGCATCGGTCAGGCCAAGATCGGCCTTAATATCGACCGCTAAGATGCTAAGGATTTGTCGGTCGATGAAGTTGAGAATGTAGACGACGACCAGCACCAACAGCACATACCAGCTGTAGCCGCTGGCCTCGGGTGCTTTAACGTCCGATTGCGGGGAGTTGGCGTCTTTGTTATCGCTTTCAACCGTCACATTCACGCTGCTCTCCCTTCATGGCTGTCGTCGCCTTCTGTTGCTACGGCTAGCAGAACAGCCAAACCGCGCAACATGAATTCCCCTGCATTTCGCCAAGCGGAAAATCTAGATGAGTCCATGGGCCATCTTGGGGAAATGGTTCGCGGTACCACGCCGATTACAAAATGCTGGCGATATGCAAAAAAACGCTACGTTACGTGTCGTGTTTTGCTTGAAACAGGAACGATTTCATCCAATATAGTCATCATGCGGCTATATTGCCGTGTTTTGAGGAGAAATAAGTCATGGCACAGTGGTCCGATCCACGGGTATCCGGGGCCCAGTCAAGTCTTGCAGGTGTTGGCTCACGCGCTGGTGACGTCGCTTTTGACGCCGGTCTGCGTTCGCACATGCTCAAGGTTTACAATTATATGGCGTCGGGCGTCTTGCTGACTGGCATCGTCGCGATGTTGTTTGCGCAAACCGAACTGGCGCAAAATCTGATGCTTAACCCAAGCCTGATGAGCTGGGTCATCATTCTGTCGCCTTTGGCGGTCGTCATGGTGATGAGCTTCGGGCAGGGCAAGTTTTCGGCAGCAACGCTTCAAGCCATGTTCTGGGGCTTTGCGGTCCTGATGGGCCTTTCAATGGCGCGCATCTTTATGATGTTCACTGGTGAATCCATCGCGCAGACCTTCTTTGCTACTTCGGCAGCATTTGCGGGACTCAGCTTGTGGGCCTACACCACCAAGAAGGACATGAGCGGTTGGGGAAGTTTCCTCGTAATGGGCTTGGTCGGTTTGATCGTGGCATCCATCGTGAACATCTTCGTCGGATCTGACACATTGGGTTGGGTGATTAGCAGCGCAGGTGTGCTGATCTTCGCTGGTCTTACAGCTTATGATACCCAGCGTATCAAGAACGAGTATTTTTACCTTCAAGGTCCAGAGATGATCGGTAAGGCCGCAGTCATGGCTGCACTGACGCTCTATCTTGACTTCATTAACATGTTCCAGTTCCTGCTCAGCTTCTTGGGCAACCGCGAATAATCATTGGGTGTTCAACTCGAACAGATCATTATGGCCCGGTGGTAACCCACTGGGCCATTTTTCTTGGGGATTTGGTCGAACAGAGCTTTTCTTTCCGAGGAAAACCTTGTTGGAAAGAGCCTCAGAATATCGGAGATAAAAAATGCGCCGGGGCGTCAAAAATCTAGCAGCACTCATTCTGGTAACGACTGCTGCCGCTTGTGCACCACCGCCCGTAAAGGTCGCGCCTGCAACAGTTCAGCTTCCGCCGCCACCAACGCTCCCTGCAATGCCCTTGCCACCGGGCGGCGCTGCTTTGGCGATGACTATACCGCCTGTGGGTTTGGATGGCATTCGCGTGACCCCAAATCGCGGGCTAAGCCGTGATGAGCAGATTTGGCATTTTCGGTCTGCGCTCAACGTTGCTGCGCTTAACTGTCAGGGGCCCGTATGGGGCCAAATCGCGACCGAGTATAATAAGTTCATTGTGATTCATAAGGCGCTGCTGTCGAAAACCAGCAAGTCGGTGGATCGCGAATATTTGAAGCGCTATCCAAAGCAGAATGGCCTGCGCATCCGCGATACGCGGATGACGGATTTGTACAATTATTTCGCGCTGCCCCCCGTCCGGGCACAATATTGCGATATGGCGTTACGTAAGCTGCAAGAGGTCAATCAGGTGCCCAAAGAAGCCTTGCCCGAATATGCCATGGGCAGCCTCGCCGATATCGACAATGTGTTTGTCAATTTCTACGAGGCCTATGCAAAATATGAACGGGATTTAGCGGATTGGAATGTGAGATATGCTCCAAAGCCTGCTTATAACCCCGCCAATAACATCATGGCCCCGCCAGTAACTACGCAGCCCGTAGCTGCCTCTCCCAGCAATGTGACGACACCTTCGCAACCGCGATAACGTTACAGGGCGGAGATTTTTATGCCATGCTGATATAATCGCGCATTGCAGCGGCTTCGGTTTCGATTTTCTCGATCCTGTATTTGACCAAGTCGCCGATGGAGACGAAGCCCACAAGTGCATCATCCTTGATAACAGGCAAATGACGGATGCGCCGTTTCGACATTAGTGATAGAGCTGACAATATAGCCGTTTCCGGCGCAACGGTAATCGCCGGTGCGGTCATGGTATCTGCAACCGTCTTGGTCAGAAAATCTGGGCCGTGCTGGGCAATGCCATAAACAATGTCGCGTTCGGAAAAGATACCGATAACAGCCTTACCGCTGACCACGGGAAGCGCGCCGATCCGGTTTTCGGACAATCGGCATATGACATCGCTAACGCTTTCATGCGGCGATGCCGTCAGCACGTTGCGATGGTGATTGGCCAGTATTGCAGAAATCGTCATCGACTCTCTCCCTTATGTCCTTGCCCCTGATGGAACTTATAGCATAAGGCGACCTTATCAAGTCATGACTCGTCCCTCCCGCCTCGATGATCCTGAATATGCTAACTTCGCTTGGCAGCGATACTGGCGCCTTATGCGCTGGATGTTTGGGGTTACATTGCTTGTAACCGCCGTCGCCTTGGGGGCATTCTGGTGGCAGAATGGTATGGTCTCCATCCATTTTTTCATCGCGACCACAGGCGCAATTTTTGGCGCAATCATGCTTACGGCGGCGTTGATGGGCCTTGTCTTTTTATCTAGCGGGTCGGGACATGATGAAGCCATTGACGATCCCTTTGAAGATGAAGTCGACCGTTGACGGAAAATATTCGAAATCTTCCGCAACGGAGTGACCCAGTTTTGCGCGTTATTCCGGGGCCAGCGGATATCAATGCGAATGGCCACATCTTTGGTGGCTGGGTGCTTGGCATGATGGATCAGGCGGGCGGCATACTTGCGGGCCGGATTGCACAGGGTGCCTGTGCCACGGTCGCTATCGAAAAAATGGAATTCATCGCGCCAATATTGTTGCGCGACATTATCTCGGTCTATGCAACGCTGGAACATCGCGGGCGCACGTCGATGGGTGTTCGGGTTGAGGTGATAGCAACGCGCGCGCGCGGCCAACAGGAGGTGAAGGTCACCGAAGGATTATTCACCTTTGTCGCCTTAGACGAAAACCACAAGCCACGGCCCTTGCCAGAGGCTTGAACGCGCCGGAAGTTAATCCAGAGCCAGTTTTATGCTCTCAATCAACCTTATTGCCTTCGTTATTCGGCGGCGGCAATCTCTTCATCACCTGCAGCTTTTGGACGGCGGGCACGTGGCTTACGCACTGGCTTTTCGGCGGCATCATCTTCGCTTGAAGACATTGCAATTGACGGCGGCAAAACCGCAAGGTCGAGACCGGTAGGGGCATCGTCCACGTCTTCGCTGTGATGGCGGCGCGGACCGCGGTTGGCAGAGCGTTCGCCGCGCTCCGGACGATCAATGCGTTCGGGGCGGCGCGCGCGCATATCACGCTGCTGACCGCGCGGTTCTCTGTCGTTCGATTCCTCATCGGATGCGTCCTCCGCGTCATCGTTCACGGATGAAGGCTGATCATCGTAATTGGGTGATCGATCATAATTGGGCGTGCGGTTGTCGTTTTGCCATTCGTCACGATCATCGCGATTGTCGTCACGCGTATCGTCGCGTGTGCGGCGTTCACCTTGCTGCTCCTGACGCGCATCTTGGCGACCACGGAAATCTGCAAGCACGCGGAAATAATGGTCGGCAAATTGCAGGTGATATTCTGCGTTCACGCGATCACCGTTGAACTGGGCATCTTGTGCTAGCTTCTTGTATTTTTCCAACATCTGCGCCGCGTTGCCGCGTGCACGGTTATCAATCTGGTTTTGATAGTCAAACCCGCTACGATTGTTATTCTGTTGCCGGTTATTGTTATTGTTGCGGCCGCGCCGACGATTGTTGTTTTGTTGCTGCCTGTTGCTGGTATTCATCAGGGCTGACCCGTCCTCTTTTTAGCACTTCAATTGCATGGAGCCCCTGAACCCGGTTTAGGTTGCGCGAAGGTCAACATTGACCCTTCTACTTTGTCCATCTGCGCTGGGGGGCGGCTTCGCGCTAAAAGACCTTCAAACAGGATTTTTTGCTGCGATGCCTTTTTGTCCTAGTCCTACTATTCTTCGATTCCAAGCGAAAAGCGAATGACGCGAGGATTACCTGCAAGATCATGTCGCAATTCAGTCAGATACCCCGCCTCTGCACCAAGTGCGCGAACGGAATTAGACTGATTGTGTCCAATCTCAAAAAAGGCGACTCCGCCCGCGTTAAGCAAATGCCGCAAGGACGGGATCAGGACTCGGTAGTCATTCAGACCGTCCGCTCCGGCAAACAAGGCGCTGTGGGGTTCATGGTCCGATACCATAGGCGCGAGCGCAGCGGCATCTTCAATATAAGGTGGGTTGCATAAGATCAGGTCAAATCGCTCAAGCCCTTCGGCCCAGACCGCCGTAGTCCAATCGCGCAGTTCAAACCGCGCTCGGTCGGCAAAGTGCAAACGCTGGGCATTATCGCGGGCAACCGCAAGAGCGCTTGGGCTTGCGTCGAGCCCGATGCCCACTGCGTCCGGGAATATCGACAAAGCCGCAAGCAACAGCGCCCCCGATCCTGTGCCAAGATCCGCAATCTGCATGGGTGCGTTGTCTTCGCCAAACCAGTCCACCGCTGCCTCCAGCAGGGTTTCGCTGTCAGAACGCGGGATCAGCACATCCGGCGTGACGTAAAGCTCAAGGTCCCAAAACGCCTGCACCCCCGTGATATAGGCGACGGGTTCATCGGCCATTCGGCGGGCGAGCAGGCCAGCAAAGCTGTCCGGAGCATTCATGTCATGCTGTCGCAGCAGCATCGCGGACCTATCCATGCCGAGCGCATGCGCCAGCAACAACTCCGCGTCTAACCGCGGTGTCGGGCTGATGCCTTCTAGGGCAGCGGTTGCTTCGCGCAGGACAGGGGCAAGGCCGGTCATCATCCGCTCGTATATCGCACCGCAGGCAAAGCCCAATTATATTTCCGCGCCATGCGCCGGTTCAGGCGCTTCCAGCTGTATTTAGGCGGCGGCGTCGACCTTCACAGGGCCAAGCTCCTTCAAGCAGGCTTGCACCTTGGACATGGCTTCTGTTGGGCTGGGCGGGTTAGACACAAGTTCCGCCACGCTTTGGCCATCCATGACCTTTTCGGCTGCGCAGCCGCAGACGGCGCTGATATCTACATCAATGCCTTCGGGAATCTGCTCACCCGCCGCTGTCGTGCAGGTTGCGACCAGCGATTCCCGCACGCTAATTTGCACGGTGTCATTCAGCGCGCCGCCTTCGCCGCATCCCACCAGCGCTACCGACAGCAGGGCTATCGTCATCATCCGTTTCATAAGCTTCCTCCGGTGCAGTACCCCCGCACCCGATAAGGTGGGCGGCACTAACGGAATTACAAGGCGGACTTTTTTGAAGCCCCCCGCCCTATTTGAAACCTAAGGCCGCACGCATGATGTGGAAGATGGTGTTTTGTTCAATCGTCCCCTTGAACAAATGCGCCTTGGGGCCAGCCGCGCGGGCGACCACATCTTCGCCGGCATGCGTTTCGGCGAACATGCTGATCAACGATTGCTGACGGTAGTTGAGCGCTTCGGTGTCCTGTTTGGACGGATCAGGGCGCTCGGCCGCATTCACCGCGCCGGGGCCATTTGCATAGCCCAAAGTGGTGTAGGCCTTTCCATCCATCGCCAAGGTCGGGGTGCCAACAGGCGCAGACACGACGCCAAGGATCGGGTTCCCGCGCTCTGGATAGCCCGCGATCGTGAACACATGGCTATGGTCCGATGTCACGACGATCAACGTATCGCGCAAATCAACGCTCTCCATCGCGGCCTTCAGCGCAGCGTTAAGCGCGACTGTGTCCTGCAAGGCGCGGCGGGCATTGCCGCCATGATGGGCATGGTCAATCCGGCCGGCCTCGACCATTAGGACATAGCCCTTTTGGTTCTTGGATAGCATCGCAATCGCCTTCGTCGTCATTTCGGCGAGCGATGGTTCTTTATTGCCTGCCGCTGTCCGGTCCGCCTCAAACTGCATATGCGATGGTTCAAATAGGCCAAGCAGCTTGGTCGTTTTCTTGGGGTCAACGGCAGCAAAACTGTCGCGGTTCCAGACATAAGCACCCCTGGGGTTGGCGGCGCTCCAGCTTGCGGGCAAATCCTTACCATCGGCGCGCTTGCCCTTGGCATTGGGATATTCAGGGTCGGCCATCGTCGCCGGAATGAAGTGCTGACGGCCGCCACCCAGCATGACCTCTAGCCCGTCACCATGCGGCCATTCCATCATCTGCCGCGCAATGTCGGTGCAGCCTGCGGCCTTGGCAGCGGCGGGCATATTGGCATCCACCTCCCAATCGCGCTGGGCGACATGGGCATAAGTGGAGGCAGGCGTTGCGTGGGTGATCGTCGCGGTGGAGACGATGCCGGTGGCAAGACCGCGATCCTCCGCCATGCCGAACAGGGATTGCACCTTAAACGGCGCAGTCGCGGTACAGTCATTCTCAATGGCCTCAGGCCCCACGCCAATCACGCCATTTTTGGTTTTGATGCCCGCGACGATCGCGGTCGCGGTCGGCGCGCTGTCGGGTACTTGTGCGTCGTGGGAGTAGGTTTTGACCAAGGCCGTGTGCGGCAAACGGTCCATTTGCGCGACATAGGATTCGCCGTCGAGGCCAAGCTGCTGCCCCTCAAAAATCCGGCCAGCGGTCAGCGTGCTCACGCCCATGCCATCGCCGATAAAGATGATGACATTGCGCGCCTTGTTATTGTTAGGCTTATCCGCCTCCAACCGCTGCAGCTCGGCTTGCCCTGCCTTGAGATAGCCTTCGGTGGTGGTGATCGGCGGTTTGGCGGGCGCGGGAGCGGCAGTAGGCGTGGGAGCAGGAGCAGCGGCAGGCGCGCTTTGCGCCAACAATGGCGCGGCGATCAGGCTGGATGCCAAAAGGGCGGATGTCAGTTTACGCATGCGATACTCCTCAAAAAGCTTGGTTCCCCATCGCAGACCAAGATGACCAGCGCGTGACAGGGGTGTGATGGGAAGTGTTTACACGGCCAAACTTGCGTTGGCGAGGGGGGTGTGGGGCGGGGTGGGCCTTCTTCGTATCTTCGTGTCTTTGTGCGAGATAAAATGGATACACCGCTTGCGGGCGGGGACTCTCGGCGCGGCTTCCCCGCCGCAAGCCCCTCCGTCAGCCGTTCCGGCTGCCACCTCCCCATCGTAAATCGATAGGGAGGATTTGGGTTACTTTGCCTTTTCTAACATCGGCTTCAAGTAATGCCCCGTGTAGCTCGCCGCGACCTTCACCACATCTTCCGGCGTGCCTTCGGCGACAATCTCGCCGCCCTTGACGCCGCCTTCGGGGCCGAGGTCGATGATCCAGTCCGCGGTCTTAATGACGTCGAGATTATGTTCGATGACCACCACGCTGTTGCCCTGTTCCACCAAACGGTGGAGCACTTCGAGCAGTTTGCGGACATCCTCAAAATGCAGGCCGGTGGTGGGCTCGTCGAGGATGTAGAGCGTCTGACCGGTGGACCGGCGGCTGAGTTCCTTGGCGAGTTTGACGCGTTGCGCTTCGCCCCCGGATAGGGTCGTTGCCTGTTGCCCGACCTTGACATAGCCCAAGCCGACTTCCGCCAGCATCGCCATTTTGTCGCGGATCGGGGGGACGGCCTTGAACACCTCCACCGCGTCTTCGACCGTCATGTCGAGCACATCGGCGATGGACAGGCCCTTCCATTTGACCTCCAATGTCTCGCGGTTGTAACGTTTGCCGTTGCATTCCTCACACGTCACATAGACGTCGGGCAGGAAGTGCATTTCGATCTTGATCAGGCCATCGCCGCTGCAGGTTTCGCAGCGTCCGCCCTTGACGTTGAAGCTGAAACGCCCCGGCTTATACCCGCGTGCCGCGCTTTCGGGCAGTTGCGCGAACCAATCGCGGATGTTGGTGAACGCGCCGGTATAGGTCGCGGGGTTTGACCTTGGCGTGCGGCCAATGGGGGATTGGTCGATGTCGATCACCTTGTCGCAATGTTCCAGACCCGTGACCTTGTCATGCGCGC
>Ga0315899_10009039_pt1 | contig 10681 bp, 2 predicted proteins | sample LakEriMetagenome_2_FD_203518 | JGI IMG/M metagenome (GOLD analysis project Ga0315899, IMG submission 203518) | Freshwater fungal communities from buoy surface, Lake Erie, Ohio, United States - Buoy 4 MA112 | ecosystem: Environmental > Aquatic > Freshwater > Lake | place: USA: Lake Erie, Ohio...
AGCTGTGGCACTTCGAACAGTTGGTCCTCTAACTTTGAACGTGTCGTGGCAAGAGCCCGAAGATACAGGCGCGGGGGCTGGGAACACTTACCCTCTTCTAGGCTATCAGGTCGTGGTACAGGTATCTGGCGGCCAGCCGGACTTGCAAGCTGCGACCTCGCAAGCACAGTCTGTATCAAGACTTACCACAAGTTTGGTGGTGCCGTCACTTCAAAGGGGTGCCCAATACTATGCTTTCGTGCGAGCGCGCAACAATGCCAGCGACCATCCGGATAAAGTTGAATATGGGTATGGGTCCTGGGCATTGGGCTCTGTAGTATGTGTAGACGGAACGGCTCGCCCGAGTGTGTGTGGCGGGTATGGCTTCATTGCTGTAGGTTTGCCGAGCACTCCAAATGATTTCCGCTTGAGGCCAATTGGCGGCGGGGTATTCATGTCGCAGTGGACACTTCCAACGGAGACAGGGAATGGTTCCAGTCTTTACCCACTAATACGGTATGATGTACAGTTTGCCGCAGATGAGCAGTTTAGCGATGTCGCAATGTTTCCAGCGGATCGCCGATTTGACCTATATCGCACTGAACCAGGTCAGTATGCTATAGGGCAGCTGAAATTTTCGCGGGTACGAGCCTTGAATGATGCTGGCGTTAGCGAATGGTCACAACCCGCTAGCGCCACCCTGCTGCTCTTCCCCTCTAGTCCTCGAAACTTGAATGCCACAAATGGGAATCTGAGTCTCCTGATCACATTTGAGCGACCAAGCAATACGGGAACGGGCACGGAAGGTACCTGGCCGCTCCTTTGGTACGAGCTCGAAATCACGCCACACCCAGTCACCTGCCAAAAAGATCCAGTACGCCAAAGACTTTTGCAAGTGGCCAATTTTTCTCAACTCGTGAAAAACAATTACACTTTGATAGGACTGCAAAAAGGTTGCGAATATTCCTTTCGCATACGAGCTAAGAATGAAGCCGGCTTTGGCAATTTTACTGAACCAGTTTTGGAAACGTTCTTAGAATGTTCCACAAAGCCTACAAACTTGGTGGCAAAAACTGGTACAGCACTTGAGATGATACTGAACTGGGATACTCCATTGGACACGGGAGATGGAACAAACACGGATTTATTAATTATCAAATATCTGGTGCACGTGTCAAACTCATCGACTTTTGATGGCCCTTTGCTGCGCAATATGGAGACCAGTGCAAAAACACTGACGGTGGTGTTTCTACCTAGAGTGCTGCTTCATGTGCGGGTTTTCCCTGTAACGAAGGCTGGATTGGGTCACTTTGCCCAGGCGAGTGCGACGCCAATTATTCCAGAGCTGCGGTCTACAGCGGTCATTCTTTCTTCGCTGACCACGGGAGCTACCTCTGAGGTCCCTCTCAATCTCTCTACATTCCCCAATCCCCCTCACTCTCTCTCTCTCTCTCTCTCTCTCACACACACACACACACACACAAGCCACATGCGCCACCATTTCACATGAGGGCCTCTCTCTCACACACACATACATAAAAAACACAAGCCACCTGCGCCACAATTTCAAATGAGAGCCTCAAACTCCTTGAGCACCCTCTGCACCTGTCTCAGAGGCATGCACACACACACACACACACACACACACACACACACACACACACAAACACACACACACACACACACAGAAACACACACAGAAACACACACACACACACACACACACACACACACACACACACACACACACACACACACACACACACAAACACACACACACACACACACACAAACACACACACAAACACACACACACACACACACACACACACACACACACACACACACACACACACACACACACACACACACCAGAAGGTGTGGCACAATAGGCCCTCACACTCTTTGCGCACCTTGCGCAGCCTCAGAGGCATACTTTACCGATCTGGATGCCAAAATAAATAATAAATAAAGCACCCGCAGGTGCTTGAGTTCTTTAAAAAGTGGTTTTATCGCTCATAAACTAAAGGAATTCTTTCTCCTGATCGTCCTCCTCCTCCCATACACACAAACAGGTAACCGTACGCATGACCACGACAGCAGTGTTGCTAAAGAATTGTAGAATTTCTATACGATTTCCGGCTGAGTTCCAGGTTTCTGGAATACAATTTGGGGAACAAGGAAGTCCGCCTGGATTGCTTACAAAGTTGAGTATCGATAGGAATCCTGTCGCTCCTTGTGGCACAGACTGCCAAGGCAGCCCGGAAACTGTGAACCTCATTTACAATGACGCAGCAGATCTGCCAGCATATAGTATTATTGTATTGGCTTTCAAGAATCTGAAGAATAGAAGGTGGGCTGGCACGACTGGACCGTTCGAATTACGAGTGCTCAACCAGGACGGAACCTTCACCATAGCTGAAGCGCTCAATGTTTCAGAATCTATACTCATTCCCGGTGCCATCATCCGCCCATCGATTGAGTTAGATGACAAGAGGACTGGTGTTTTCAGCACAGCGTCGGTACGCTTTACGGTGGGTCAAAACAATCAATGGCTTCCAGACGATAAAGCGCTGATAGAATTTCCGCGCAGTTTTGACCTGTCAGGGGCCGTGAATGTGAATGGTCTGGTCGGAGATTTAGGCTCAACCCTGAATATGGGCTTCTTGCGAGTTGTTTTTCTATCTGATAATCAGCTCACAGTCGCCAGGTCTGGAGGTGATGCAATTCCAGTGGGTGCAAGTGTTCGCTTTTCAGTCTCAAATATCAGAAACTCGATATTCGCAAATCAGTCCGGGCCTTTTTCACTCAAACTCATGACGAATAGCAGCGATATCATTGATGAGACAACCTTTGCAGGAATCCGTTTCAACCCAGGAAACTTGAGCAACGCATCTATTTCCCCACTCAGACCAACGGCATACTCCGAGAGCGAATTTAATGTTTGCTTCCGAAGTGGTGCGGTTGGAGTGCTCGGGGATGCAGTGATACGGATAACCTTTCCAGCTGTATATTTTGTGCAGAATGCAATATTTGGCTCCGCTGAAGGCATGGACGGCAATTTCGAGTTGAAAATTGAACAACAGGTTCTTCGAGTCTCGCGCAGCGGAGAGGGAACGCCCGTTTTGCCCCTCGCGTATGTGTGCTTGCTGGTTCGCAACATTCGGAACTACTATGCAGGGAAAACCTTGCCGTACGCAATCAGTATAGTTACAAGGTCAAATTTGGTGATGGAGGAAGAATTGATGGTCGCAGGCAGCATGATTCAACCTGCACATTTGACAGTAAGCAGACTGGAGTTATCCAGCAATGCTGCAGGAGCAGATACACGAATTGAGATGGACCTCGAGATTGCCGGTGCCCTGAACTTTCGCAGTGTGGAGGGTGGACGAATCATTGTAGAATTTCCTTCTGGCTTTGAAATCAACCCTGGGGGTGAGTCGCCACTGCAGCTTGATGCCGTTGTACAGGCACCTGCACAGGGCACTCTGCAATTGGTCGGAACTTGGACAGGAATGTCAGTTTCTATATATCCCATTCAGGCATACGCCCTACCTAACGTGCCTTGCTCTGCGAGGACATGGTTTGTGTGCGGTTCAAGTGCAGCGATTCAGTTGCAAGGTGGAAACGAATGGTCGGCTGGATCCAAATTCTCAATGCGTCTGAGTGGACTACGCACTCGGCCCTTCGCGGGAAGAAGCAGTGAGTTCAGAATCTATACTCTGAACGCAGACAACCGTTTGTCAGATTTGAGTTCCAATCGCTCGGTGCAACTTGGGCCCAACCAACTTCATTCTGTCTCCATCAGCCCCAATCCTCTGATTGCTAACAAGACCGTTGAGATCAGGTTTTCGTTTCTCACCACTAATGTGGTTCCCGAAAATTGCCAGGTCGATCTATTTTTTCCGCTTGCATACACTATGACTCCGTCATTGCTCGTGAGATCTCCATTCAGCGAACTTACTCTGTCGGTGTCGCGTATCTCAAAAAGCGGTCTAGGGACCAACGTCACAATTGTCAGACAAGCAGGCCAGATCATGCCACGTGGAAGTAATGTAACATTTTTCGTGTCTGGAATTCGAACACAATCTAGATCAGGGCCTAGCGGCATATGTCAAATCTCCGTGAAGACCGCTGAAAATGACACTATTGATGAGGATCTGGAGGTTGACTGCCCACTTCTTGAATACGATTGGTCTGTGCCAAGAACTGTGCTTCCTTTTTCAAATCGGCCATCCAGCGGAAACATGCTTGTCACAGTAGCAGGTAGGGGCTTTGGAAGTGAACAGCTCTTGCAACCGCAGGGTGAGTACCGAGCTACTCGCGTTGGCCAAACAGCTTGCAGCTCGACAAGCTGGGTATCGGATTCGGCGCTGACGTGTTTGCTTGCAGCAGGCTTCTTGCCCAGCAGCATAATTGTGACGATTGAAACAAAGGAGGCAACAGGAAATTTCATTTTCTCATACGATCTTCCATTTGCGAGTTCATCGCAAACTTCTAATTTTCCCACCTCGGGCGCAAGGACCGTTTTGAGTGGAGGAAATTTTGGTGCATATGCAGCGTCGCTTGCTGTTCGGTCAGGCTTCTCTGCCGCCGAAAGCACAGACTGGATTAGTGATACGTCGTTGTTCATTCGATCGCCTAGAAGCGTTGGAGGCAGCATGTCGGTGGTAATGACAGCAGGACACTTTCCGGGTTCTGCAATTCGTTTCGTGAGTTTTGATGCAAGCACGCTATCTTCTACTTCTCAATCAAATATTCCCAATTTGATTCCCAAATTGATGCACATGGGGTACAATTTTGGCCACGTGGATTTTTGTCCTGGCCTAAGAATTCATGGAACCCGTTGTATGGCGACATCCTGGGTCTCACAAACCTCCCTGCAGTGCAAGTCGACATCCACAATCGGATCAAATGTAACGGCAGTTGCCGTCACGGTTTCCCGTCTTGTCAGCACAATTTCAGGTGCGGTCTCATTCGATGCGCCTTCTGTGTCTTCACTTTCCAAATCTAAAGACCAGGCACTGCTAACGACCCTTCGCGAAGGGGTACGAGTGTTTGACTTGATGGGTACGAACTTCGATCGCGCTGATATGTCTGGCGTTGTAAGACTGGGAGATACCCGATGCTTAAGCACGATATGGACATCTGACACGAGCATCAATTGTCGAATAAAATCGTTTGTAAACATGATGTTACTTGATATTTCGTACGAGGTCGCTCACCATCAAGCTAAACTGTCAGGGGTGTTTTCGATCGATAGACCAGCACTGTCCAGTATTTTCAGGGGCAACATTCCGCCCGCTGTTCAGACGACTGAAATGCAAGTCTTTGGAAAGAATTTTGGTGCAAACAGGCAGACGTTTTCCATCAGAATGGGAGGTACAGCATGCATGTCGACTGGGTGGGTGTCTGATACGTCACTAGTCAGCAGACCAGCTCGCGGAATTGCAGAGGGCTTTGATCTTATCGTCAGTGTTTCGCAGGCTGTTGGGACAGCATCTGGGGGCCTCTCATATGATTCGCCTACAGTTTCTTCGACAGGGCCGCACTTGGGCTGGGCGAATATTCCTTCCATTGGTCGCACGTATCTTACTGTTGCTGGTACCAATCTGGGATCTCTAGCGACAAGTCATAAGCTCCGAATAGGGCTGACTGGTTGTGAAGAGCAACAATGGACATCTGATACTACGATATCTTGCAAAGCGCCTAACGGTTGGGAGCGCTCGGTGGAGTCCGTCATCACTGTGATGCGCGAGTATGGAGGACGAACAAATTTTCATTCGTATGACATTCAACTATTAAAATTGCCGAAGACATCGAATTTGCCAACCATCTCCAAGCATCAGTCTTCAACTGCTAGTATCGCTGGCTCAAATTTTGGCAGCTACTCAAAGTCTACGAAGGGCAGAGCTGGCTTCTCAGCGTGCTCAAGCACTGTGTGGTCTGCTGAAACAGCACTTACCTGCCGGGCAGTGCAGGGCGTGAGCTCGTACAATGCATTTGTGTTGACTGTGGCCAGGCTTCAAGTTAGTGGATCGTTCATGTTGTCGTATGATGCGCCGTTTCTCAGGCGTGTGCTTGGTGGAGCAAATACGCCTGTGGCTGGACAGGATAAACTCATGGAGGGATCAAATTTCGGAAACTCAGACTTCACTTCACGATATCGCACTGGTGACAGTGCATGTGTTGCTAGTCAATGGTTTGCAGATTCTTCGCTTCTGTGCAAACTTTCGGCAGGCCAGGGACACAATTTCAATTTCGCGATCACTCTAGTAGGTGAAGTGGACACTAGCGAGCGACTTTTCAGTTATGACTTTCCTGCTGCATTTAAAGTTGTAACTACCAACTCGGGCCCTTCGGAAGCCGCTATGCACACGCTGGCTGGAGAATCATTCAGCCTTTTCTCGATTTCTCAGCAGTCAAGAGTTGGGTTCTCAAGCTCTGCACTAAGCGAATGGATTTCTGATACCTCGCTCACGTTGCGGGTTGCAAACGGCCTGTCAGGTTACGGAGAGTCTATTGTTGTTTCCGTTGCAATGGAACGCAAAACGACCAAGACATCTATGTTTAGCTATGATGGTCCAGCCATCTTAGATGTGACTGTAAGTGCTGGAGGAACAAGTGCTGATCACGTCACGCTTTCTGGTGTCGGTTTCGGCTCGCATGACTATACCATCCGTGCCACCATCAGCACCTATGGATGTGTCAGTACAGGATGGATCGCAGAAACGTCCATTGTATGCAAACTCAATCCAGCCGTCATTGCCGGCGATGTAACCCTTTCAGCTGTGCGGGACTCAGAGTTTTGTCGGAAATGCGTTCCCGGGCTTGAATTATTGATCGGATGCAGAAAGGGTATCGGCGCAAGTGCTGGAATTTGTGCACCGTGCACAAGCTGTCCAGAGGGATTCTACCGAGACTGTGGTACTGGAGGCACAAGCACAGGTGAATGTGTCCCCTGCAAAAATAGCCAAGAGTTTGTCGACCAAAGATTTTTCAAAGACATCCGGGGGAAGGGAACGACACAATGCACTCGTTGTACAGTTTGCGGAGGAATGAATCAAGATGGCAGCAGATACGAGGCTTCACGGTGCACAGTCGAGCGAGACACTGTTTGCCAAACGTGTCCTTCATGCTTGTCCGGCATTCGAATCGGATGCGCTGAATACTTTGAAGGAACTTGCTCCACCATGCTAGATGGTGTTCCTGGTATCACGGCAACAGCAAGCGGGCATCTTCATTCCGAAAAGCTTTACGATTCTAAGCACCGTACATTGCAGGCAGTTGCCATTCGCTTGACTGGGGAGAATCTGGGCACCAGCTTGGTGATTCCATCGAATACTCTGATCGACTTTCCAGGAGGAATCGCCCAGAATTTGTCCATAACAGCCCTCGTCCCATCCAAGGCCATGCTTGCTGCTGCGCAGGACCAAGATTTGATCACGCAACCCAGGCGTTCCTGGTTTCGTCGTGCTGTAGAGAATCGTTTACAGATGATGATGCTATCAAAGATTTATTACTTGGCTCCTAGTAATATCAAGTTGGCACCTGGGGCCAATCTGACCTTCAAGGTGAATTTAACTTCCATCACAGATACTAGTACGATTTCCTTATACCGATGGGATCAAGACAGTGATAGTTGGCAAAAACAAAATTTAAGGGTGGCATTGGGTGAAGGTCAGACAAGTATGCAGGTGCAAACCTTTTCAACGTATGTGATCATGGCTCCCGCAAATGACACGCTGCCTGTCAAAGAAAGTGAGGGAATACCATATCAAATTCTTGTCGTCATCTTGACTACTTTGGGCGTATTGTCCATCTTTGTGTGCGTGCTTGTTTGTCTGATGAGGCGTCGACGGAAGCGTGAACCTGCCAAAGCTCTGCTGTCTTCACCTCAAGTACGTCTGATGGACTCGCCGATGCAAAAACCTAGCATTATCCGCATTCCGAGCCCGTCAGCAACGCCTCGTACACCTCGCACGCCACGGGGCAGTGCCTCATCGCCCCTTACGCCCTATCAAGCAATGGGCGACACCGAGCGGACAGCTTCATGGAAGCGGCAATTCTTTTCACGTGATCAGACGGGTGTGACATCACCCGTTCCGAAACTGTCCTTTTCGTCGGTTTTCCGTGGTGGACGTGACGCCGGTGGACTTGACTCCCCAAACAAACTTTGGGTTCCCCAAAGTCCTCGACTAGCGGAACTGCGTGCGGGCATGGGCTCTCCGTCTGAGTGGAGATTGAGCAGCGCCGCAAGACGCTACTTGACCAGAACGCAGACGCCGCAGACCCGATTTTCGAGCAGGTCATCCAGCATCCATCCATCCAGCAGAGATCCTTCTCCGACTCGACGAGATCTTGAAAGCAACCTGGAGCTTCTGTCGTCTTCCTTTGCACCGCAAATGCGTAGGATGGATGCAGCTCGAAAGGGGATGACCAAAGATTCTCTCCCCCAGTCGCGTCCTCCATCGAGACCCATCCCACAAGTACCGCGAGGGGGGGGATTGACCCCAAGATCGCAGCTGGAGCAACGTTTTAGTGACTTTGGTTCGGTATCAAGCGCTCGCAGCCGGGTTTCCCCTTCCCCTTCGCAGCCGGGTTTCCCCGTGACCGAAACCCCTTGGCAATCGACAGCCTCGCAAGATGTAGAGGACGGCCCTATGGGCTTCGACAAACTGGTTCGCACGGATGAGAGGGCGCGTGCTCTGGTTCCACCAAGCTTGAGTGGTTTAACCAGAAAGACCGCTTCTCCGGTTGAATTGCGAGCTGTGCCGTTGCCCGAGCCAGTTTTCCGGAGAGACAGAAATATTTCTAAGCAAGAACCTCTTGAGGATCTTTTGGTCATGAGTGACGATTACGGTGACAAGTCTGGAGTAGGGCGAGATCGGAAACAAGTACGCTATAGCCTGCCTGCCCGTGTCCCCCAGCGAGCGGCTACGACTCAGAAGAATAGCGAGACGTCAGCAAGCCTGCATCGGGCTCTCGGTTCCATATCGGCTTTCTCGCCCCGAAAGATTGAATTTAAAGAACAGATTTCGACGCCAGATCCTGTGCGCCAATACGCAGGCGATCAAATACGCCGAGGGCCGCACATAACACAACGTACCGATGATGACCATTCTCCGATACGTCACCAAGGTCCTCGGGCCCCAAACCATGATTCAACTTACTCGCTATCTCCATCCTCCCGATCACCTTTAACATCCTCGACGATTTCTGCTCCACCCCCCATATTGGGCAATGTCGAGCCTCAAAGAAATGCTGAACCCTTCTTAGCGTATGCTATCAACAAAGAAGACGACAGCAAATTGCTAAAATCTCTACCGCTTTCAGATCTGCAAAGATTAGCGGCTGGGAAACCGACAGCAGCATTGGCCACGCGAATGTGGACATCTGATCGGAGTGATACATCAGATGAACCACGGAGGGCTGAGACCCCCGAATCCAGACATCTCATGTTACGGCAGCAACATGAGATGATGGATCGAATGTCTACGGCTCAGACTGGATTCCCTTCGGCAGAACGTTCGCCGGCAAGAGCGTGGAATCAGCAAGACCGCAATCTCCAGACACAACGTTTGCAGCAGCCCAGCACTGCATCATACTCACGTGAGCATTCGAGTTTCGCGCGCCTCCCTCAATCACCAGAATTTTCAATACGGTAATGACAGACCTAGTGCGCATTTTTCGCCTGCGCTGGTTTTTCAAGTGCTTCGTGCTCTTGTGCTGGACATTGCTAATCTGCTGTGTGCTGGGCAGACCTGGCGCAAGCCAAATTGTAACAGAATCGCCTCTGTCCAACCCCCGATCCACCGCGGATGGTTCACGTTCTCCAGTGCGGGGGACGTCTCCTCGAGCGCCAGGCGGTGAGCGGTTTCAGCGTCACAGCAGTGCATGAAGCATGATTGAATGCTCAGAGAGAGCGAGCGAGAGAAGGGAAGAGCAGAAGATACAGTAGAAAGAGTTTATTCTTACCGCTGTTCTGAAAGAAAGGAAAAAGCCTTGCGTGACTGGAAATTGCTAAATTGAAATCCATCAACAGCATTTAGAATACAATAACTACATGAACTTAGACTTAGTTTGTAAAAAACCCGTGAAACTATGTCTCGGTTGAGTATGTGGAAGTCCTTGGTGCGTAGTTGCTGCCTTGCTCGCGGTTGAGTTCGGGAAAGCTCGGGCCTCCAGCTCCGCCTGCCCCCCAGCCATGTGCTACCGCATGACTCAGGACTGCTCCTGAAGGCACCTGCACCCTCACAGAAGTCTGATCAGCGCAATCCAAGTGTGTGCAGTGTGTGGCGAGGGAACACACAGAGGCATGCTGGGAAAACGAGGAGTTTCTGTGCAGATAGAATTCAGACCACACCTGGGGGGCATAATCAAAGTCCTGCGCCATCACGACGCCTTCCATCGGCACTTGATGGAGCGCCATCAGGCGCTCGCCACTTTGTGCGTGGTATTGGGCAGGCATGTAGGGCGCATAAGGACCCGCAGGTGCCATGACCAGCGCCGCGCGTTGTGTGGCTTCGAGCGGCACAAACATTCTTTTAGCGCGCGGCCCGCCCTGTGCGCGCAGTCCTGAGGGTTTCAGGTAGATGCGTCCCATCTCACCCTTACCTCCTCCCGCCATGTCCATGCCCAGCTTGAGCTTGCGCTGCTCGGCACGCAACTGTTCACGCGCTACCCACTCCATTCCGCCGTC
>Ga0315899_10009040_pt1 | contig 10680 bp, 8 predicted proteins | sample LakEriMetagenome_2_FD_203518 | JGI IMG/M metagenome (GOLD analysis project Ga0315899, IMG submission 203518) | Freshwater fungal communities from buoy surface, Lake Erie, Ohio, United States - Buoy 4 MA112 | ecosystem: Environmental > Aquatic > Freshwater > Lake | place: USA: Lake Erie, Ohio...
ATCCCCCCTCCTTCCGCCCCATGCCCACTCCGGCCCCCCCCCCTCACACGCATGCCAAGGGCCCTCAGATGTGTCAGGCTGTGGGACAGTCCTGCCGCATGTAACTGACGCGCCGCACACGCGGCAGGTGCGGTATCTCAAGATCATGGAAAAGAGTGGGTATCAGGCTCTGCCGTGGGTGCGATACATCACGCAGAATGGCGATTACCAACTTCGCATGAGCTAGTCGCGCGCACACGCACGCGACGAGTTGGAGGGTGTGCAGTCGCAGGGTGGGCTGCGGGGTACCGGTACAAAAGGAGGGGGAGAGAGAAGTTTATTGACAATCAAGAAGTGACTGAAGGTCGGTAAGCACAAAGCCATGTCGGGTCACACCGCCTTTGCTCTCTCTCTCTCTCTCTCTCTCTCTCTCTCTCTCTCTCTCTCTGGGCAGGAAGAACATGCGCAAGGGCGTAAGTAAAATTGTTTTGAGCATGCAGGCGGCCACGCATGGCGGCGAACAGGATTATTCATGTGTGACAGCTGGAGGATGCCACCTTGGTGGCGAGGGCAATAAAGGAAATACAGTGGTTCTTTGTATTTTCATCATGTTCAAAGCTTTGGAAAGGCTGCATGCCTCGGATGGTTGAAGGCGTGACATTCCCAGAATCAGCAGCTGTACCCGTGGCGCTGCAACCGCGACCCACTTGGAGTTGAGGGGCGCCACGGCGAGTCGGTGATTCTGTGGGAGACGTGTTGAGGTCGGGGGTGCGGCGTGGAGAACCGACAGGCTCGAAAGATCCGTGGGCTCCCCGCCCCCATCGGTTTTAAGTGCAAATGCCTTTCAAATCTGTCCTGTTCCCTCAGTTCCACCTGGCCGGGAGATGCGGATCTCGTGGATGGATATTACGTACTCGCTGGTAGGCGACCACCATGAGACTTTCTGCCTGCCACAGACTGCTGAGGTCCCAGCTGGAGAGCTGGAGAGCGGGTAGGTTATAGACCCCTGGAGAGCGGGTAGGTTATAGACCCCTGGAACTCAAAACAGCTACGCACAATGTGAGCTGGGTCAGCTAGCATGGCGCACAGAGGCGTGTCACTGAGCTGTCACGGTCCTGGTCCTGTTCGCGTGGGGGGAGGGGGATAGTGGAGGAAATGAGCTATGCTTGTCAAGGTTGTTGCATGCCAGTGAGATACCTGACGACCGTGACCAGCCGAGGCGCGTTAAAAGTTCAAACCCGTGTGACTTTTGAAGCCCGGCCTGGAGTTTTACTGCTCAAGGGACAGTAGCGGGTCTGGCTCGGGCTTCTGTCCTTGTAGCGCTGGCATGCCACAGCAGAAGACCTGGTGTAAGAGCTGCTCACTGACCGTGGCAAACTTGAACTTGAATGGGCGTGGCAAATTACCATGTTCAAAAAATGTGTGTGTTTATTACTGCAGGACCTAATATAAAGCTGTGTGCGGGGGGGAGGGGGGCAGTGAAGGACGTGTGCTATGAGGTACGACGAGCCGAGCCATGTGTGGACATCACGCACTAGTGAACATGAGGGCAAGGGATATTGTGAGAGAGGTGCGCGAAGGAGCGTGCATCGGGGGTGCGACTACACTACAGCTGCCAACATTCCAGTTGATCTGCAGCGCGGTGGCTTTGACCTTAGGACTTTGGAGTAGTTATTTCGCGGTAACGTAATCATCCACAGGGCCCATAAAGCGATTCAGGTAGATGACTGCCGCCCACGTCGGAGGTCATTGCTGAGGTTTCCCTGTCTCTCTCCTATCCGGAACTCTTTCGAGTTACGGGGCCTCTGCCGTCGCTCGTACTTCGGGCCGAGGACATGTGGTAGAGGCATAACCAATGTCTCGAAGTTGGCGGGGCTCTTAATCAGGGTTTCCCCTTCTCACCCCTGCCCCCATTTCAGGGGTTTGCGAGACGGTGTGGAATACAAGTTTTTAGATCGTATTCAACACCGTCACCAATAACGGAAAATCGCAATGTATATTTGTGATGGTCAGGGTGTCCCCTTCTCACCCGTACGACGGATCGCAATGGCAGGGCAGGACTCGGATGTGGGGGGGGGTGCAAGTGTACGCTGCGTGCTGGGGTGGTGTTGTGTATTGTTTTTGTAACTATGTTACCAGAGGAGGACGAGGACAGTGGCAGATACGGAGACAAAGAAAGCCCTGCGTTCTTGCGTGGGTGTTGTTCTCTTCAATCGGACTCGTACTCGGAGTTCTCCTCGCTCTCCTCCTCCTCCTCGTCCTCCTCTGCCGTCGAATAGCTCCGATATCTGCTGTCCTCCTCCTCCTCCTCCTCCTCCTCCTCGTCGTCGTCGTCGTCGTCGTCGTCGTCGTCCTCCTCCTCCTCCTCCTCCTCGCGTCTGCGCTTGCGACGTAGCCTCGCCAACTCGCCGTCGGCGCTTTCCCAGGGGTGTACTTGATGCTCCTTGACACATACAGCGTAGAGCTGGATTGAGGAGGCGTCGCGCGTCCAGTAGCCGACGCGGTCATTGCTGACGAACTTGTCGAGGCGCAAGTCGCCCTCCCAGAGATCTGTCTTGGTGTGTTCAATGTCGTGCGAACGACTCCGGTCCTGTCGCATCATCAGCATCACCTGATAATACCTGCCTTTGAATGCCATTGGGTCCGCATACAGTCCTGCGTATCTGGGGGTGCGCGATGAAAAGATGCGAGGGTCTGGCCACCGCCGATGATTGTGTGGCAGCTGCACGACACGGCCACCCGCGGTGAGGCTGCCCGGCGGGCGCAGCTCCCCAACTGCGACAATGTCTGCCAAGTTCTGTGCCGGCGTGCCGTGGAAAGAAATGCCCCAGTCCTCCTCCAAAGGCGCGGGCAGCCTCAGCGCAAACTTGCTCCATCCCTTGGGAACATGATAGCTCCCGCCTTGGTGATCGATCGGCTCTTCATCGCCGTCGTCCTCGTACACTGCGTGATACCTTTCGTCGAAGGACGAGGTCTTCAGATACCGCAGGCTCCGCAGAAATGCCCAGCACCGTTTGAACTCGTCCGACGTCCACTCGGCACCACCGGCCAGGACTCGAGGCCGACGCGGGGGCGAGGGCAAGGGCGAGTCTGAGGGTGAGGGGGAGGGTGATGGCGACTTCGCCTTGCCCGGATACCGCCGCGCCCGCTCCACACGCACGCAATGACTGCAAAATTCGGTGCCGTTGACCGCCGACATTACCTCCTCCGCATCGGCTCTGTCCGCAAAGTAGGCGTACCCGTTCTGCCCGTCTTCTTGATCTCGATGGAGCCGTGCTCACAGACATTGTCCAGGAGCACGCGCGCACCTCCCTGGCGGAGACACTTGCAGGGAGATTTCCCACATGGATCGCTTTGAGCTACAGTCCCACATGGATCACGGCTTTGAGCTACAGGCTAGAGGACATTGGACCTCAGAAACACATCCCATTAAATTAGAAACATTGCTTTTCCCCCTGAGCCGGGTCACAATGGCAAGACGAAGGAGGGCGATCTGACCGGCGATTTGCGGGAGCGCGTGCAATCATGGTGGGTCGCTCCGGAGGGTGAACAGGAACGCCGCACAAGAACGCGCGCCGCTCCCACATGTCGTGCACACGACTGGCTTCTGACTGTCAAGTGTACGACCAGGGCATTACAATGGAGAAGCTGTCAGAAGGGAGAGGCGATAAGCCAGCCGAGGGCGATTACGTAACGGTGCACTACGTGCTCAAGACCATGGCCGGTGAGTGCTGCATGCAGGGCTTTTTTGATCACCTTTAGCATGGCATGCATTCCCTTTGCGATCGATGCTGATGGAGAAGAATCGCATCGTCTCGCGCTCTGTGAGAGCACGTACAGAGCCCGGCGTGCTGTGTACCAGCGTGCAGGCCCGGTGTTGGTGCTTGCAGCTGCCCGGGGTTGAATACTTACAGCCGCATGCACGCGCACGGGGAAATTCAGGGATGACAGTGATGAATACAAGAGACAGAAATTCGATAATGGGAGGCGAGCCGTTGCGTTTCCGGCTTGGCTGCGGCTCGGTAATCAAGGCCTTAGATCAGGTCCGAGTGGGTGCGCGTGACAGAGACACACGCCGAGCAGGAATGCACAGGCTATCTGCTCTCTTTCGTGTGTGCTCTAGTTTTGAATATTCTATGCAACAGGGGCTGCCCAAGATGGTTGTAGGCGACCACGTGCGTATTATTGCATCGCCCGACCTGTGCTACGGTTCAAAGGGCTTCTACCCCCTAATTCCTGCCAATTCTGCTCTCATCATACAGGTGGGGCGCTGGCGCCAACACGTGTGCGTGTCTTGCCTATCGTCTAGGGCAAGTAGAATTCTGAGACTTAAGAGCACCCTTGTCTCGTCGCACACACCACGTGTGAGCAGAAGGGTGGAGGGCTGGGGATGGTGGGGAGTATTTGCGGTGACGAGTTCTGAACAGGGATGCGTTGGGAATTCACATGTTTTTGTGTCTTCCCAAAACTCCAAAATCAGGTCGAGCTTTTGGAATGTGAGACCTCAAATCCAGCGATGACAGGTGGCTCTGTTCTAATTGCCACGATGTGCGTCTCAGTTCCTTCCGTGCCCTTGCTCTGGCCACGCCGGCAGCGCCGGCGCGCCGGCGCGGGCGTGCAAGCACGCTGACTGCGCTGCCTACATGGTCCACAGGTTCGCCGACACAAGCCAAGGCAAAGCATGAGCACGTTTTTTGAACATCGAGCGGTCGTCGCATTCCAGCAGAATGAAGCAAACGAAGAGGGCTGGATGAGGGACTGCATGTGAATCGTTTGAAAGCTGGCGGAACGGTGGACCACCATGCACGCTAGTTTTCGGAGCACGATGCAGACAGACAACCGGGGCGAGATAAACGGGAATCGACAGCGTGGGAGAGGTAATCGACAAGGTGGGAGAGTACAGAAGGCTTGACCACAAGCTCAGGATGCGAGCAGAGAGAGTTTTTTGTTTCTATTCGGGCCGAGTCTACGTGCCTCTGCTTTGCCAGTGCGGCTGTTGCTAATGTTTTATTCCGAATCTTGAGAAACAAGCGGCACCGCTGAATTCGCAAAACCGACACAGGCAAAAACTCTGATGTAAGAAAAACAAGATACCGCGCTTTGCACATCACCCGCGAAAAATACAGGTTTTTCGATCAACGCGTTTTTGGAAAAAGCCCAAAATCAGCGTTTTTGCTTGTATCTGAAGGTTTGGCGTGGGTTGGCCACACGACACATCAGCTAACACTGCTCCTCCAGTCCCTTTCACATTAAACCATTTCCCCTCCCGTGCGAGTTGCATTTGTTCCTGTTGGTGTGTAGCAATCTTTTGTTGTTGTAGGAGTGTCAGCGCCAGAGTCCTTGCTTGTGTATCTGATGTTACTTCGGTCAGATTGTGCATCTCCCCCGTTTCACTTTCATGATACGGTGTTTTCTCGCTTGTTTTTGCCGGGCCCGCGTTCTCGTCCTCCTCCCCTTAAATTCCTCCTTCCCTTGTCGTCGTCGTCTTCTATGCCGGTGTCGCAACAAACACAAAAGCGGCGATGCTAGCGCGGCGAAAAAGAGGCGACGCTAACGCGGCGAAAAAATCAGTGGTGATGCTTGTTTACCGAGATTCGATCGCGACTCAACACCGGAGCCACCCATAAGACTTCCGTCCTATTTGATCGAAGTCCACTTGCTTACCCTTCCTTGTCCGTTCCTCTCTTCCCCTCCGCCTCCTCAGCTGTCTTGCACCACCACCCCTCTCCTCACTCTCTGGGGGGCGGTGGCAGGAGCGACTGGAAGGCGGAAGCAGCACGCTGGGCTTCTATTCGTTGCTCCGGCCCCAGGTGTGTGTACGCGTACTCTATGTAGCTCTTGACTTTCTCCTTGACATAGATGTCGGCGTGGCCATACTTTTCCGCCAGCAACAGCCACTTATAGGCAGTAACAGTGTCCAGTGACAGCGCTCGTCCTTCCAGATGCATCACTCCGAACACCAACATCCCCGTGGCGTCACCGGCCTCGGCGCCGAGCTTAGTCCACACAACAGCGCCTTCTTCATTTTGTGGTACTCCGCTTCCTTGGTATAGTAACAGCCCATAGTACGACTGGGAAAAGGCATCCCCGGCGGCAGCGGCATCGCGGAATAGTATTGCGGCGCGCTCGGCATCCACCTGCACCTCTCCCTCGCCCTTGAAGAGGACACTAGCAGCCATACGGAGACCGCGTACATCTCCCAGCTCCCCTGCCAGCAGAAACCACGACAGCGCCTGCGATGTATTGCGGGGTATGACCCCGTGGCCATGATAGAACGTGAGACCTGCTTCAAACGCAGCCCCCGCTGATCCAAGTGCTCCCGCCAACTGGGCAAGTATTGGCCCTGGCACATACATGAGCTGCCGTACCTTCCACACCTGCATAGCCACGTAAACAAGTGCAGCGGCAAGGAGACAAAAGAGAAGGGTGCCAGTAACGAACTGCAGCACACGCTGCACACGCGTCCTGCCACGCCGCGTAGTGCCCGTGTCTGCTTTCGGATTCCCCCGTGCCTGATCCTGGAGCCAGGTCCGTATTTTACCGATGGATGGGTCTGCGAGGTCATGAATGCTCCGCATGCCACGCAGCTTTAACCTGTACTCTGCGTCAAGGGGATGCTCCCAAGATACACTTCTCGTCGCGATGTGGTAGTAGTATGGAGTGCCGTAGAGATCCAGCATTTCTGTGTAGCCCTCAGGTACGGGCGCGTACAGTCCCTCCTCGGCGAGCCACAGCAGCTCGCCATCGAGCCGCAGGTCAAGCCCGAGGTAGCGCGCATACTGCTCCACTGCGCGCCGCCGGTGGAGGAAAATCTGATTCCTGCTCATCTTTACGCCCGTGGCCGGGCGCCACGCCGGAGGTCGCTTTACGGCCTTGGTGACCGCGGGCCGCCGCTGCCTTGGCTCGTCTCCGCTCGCCCTGTCGGACTCCCCAGTCGCCTTTGAGGCAGACATTTATGAGTAATAATCACTACGCCTCAAACAGCCCGAATCCGTGTGTGTGTGTGTGACTCACCAGGATGCGGCGATAGCCAGGGCCGCGCGGGGCGCGGGCCCTGCTAGGCGGCCACCGACCGCGCTATGCTTGACATTCAGCACGACACGCTGTATGATACCCTGGTCGCCCCCCGACTCAAAGTGGAGGAGGCAGAGCAGATTGCACAGCAGGAGGCGGAAAGGAGGGTGCGCGCACACACTGCAAGGCTGCGCTTTTTGGAGCAAGAACAAGTAGCCTCGACCGTTGCGCCTGCGTCGTTTCCAACAGGAAACCGGCAACCATCGGTTTTGGCACTCGACCGTACGTCTTGGATCGACGCACGTGCTCCGTCTGTGTATGCCCCTCCGTCATCCTCGCAAGTTTTGTATGCAGACGCCGGCACCGACAGAGTTGAGGACGCTGACCAGGCGGCGGTGGCACGTAAACCTTCGATCGACGCACGTGCTCCGTCTGTGTATGCCCCTCCGTCATCCCCGCAAGTTTTGTATGCAGACGCCGGCACCGAGAGAGCTGAGGACGCTGGCCAGGCGGCGGTGGCACGTAAACCTTCGAGCGACGCACGTGCTCCGTCTGGGTATGCCCCTCCGTCATCCCCGCAAGTTTTGTATGCAGACGCCGGCACCGAGAGAGCTGAGGACGCAGGGCGGGCGGCGGCCGCCCGCCTCCAAACTCCCCCCCAGCGCAGTCTGCCTCCGACACCTTCCTTCCCTACATCCTCCCCTACCCTCACCCTGCCAATGGAAATCTCACGACCGCGGCTAGTGGTCGACACTCAGCCTCGGCACCCTGCACCAAAAGCACCTATTCGACCAATGGAAGTCCCCCAGCCAGAAGGGACCCGGGCACAACAATACAAAGTAGCGCTGCAGCAGAGGGTGATAATATTAAAAACAACATATTTTATGGCAATATACATGAAACAGGCGAAGATACCGCATGATATATTACATATATAGATAAATAGATGTACTAGTTATTTTGTATATGTGATATATCTTTCTGATGATGTCGCCACGATAACAGGTAACTTCCAACACAATGTGCAATGACGGTCACTGTTACATACACCGTGTGTGACTGCGCTCACACAACTGTTACTATTTTATTGCAGGTGAGCTGGTTCGCACAAATGCCAGCCAGCAAGACTAGGCAAGACAGTGAGGCTTTTCTTGGCGGTTTCGACGAGAGCGGAGTAAGAGAAGAAAACATTGATTCGGTGCAGCAGATGACAGGGCGATCAAGGCGCCCAGGGAAATTGGGAAGTCCAGAGGAGTATTCGTCCCCGCGAGGGGCAGCTGATGCCGAAGAGAGACAGCGAAAATGGGAAAGGGAACGATGGAATTGGAAAATGACTGCCAACTTCGACGGAAAGGGAACAGCCCCTGATTCTGTGAAACATTCGAAGAACGCGGTTGCCATGCATTCCAAAGGTCCGCTCTCTGACCAGGGAAGGCATGGCATGTTTACAGAGCCAGCCGCAGAAACCCCGCGCACTTCATTTGAGAGGATGTATTCTTTCTTCCTGCCCTCGCCCACGGAAACGCACAACGGTCTCCTGAAGGACTACCTCCCCGACAGGACCGGGGACGGCAGGGGCGAGCGACAGGAGATGAAGAAGTTTAAGGAAAGAGGAGCTCCGTCGCGGGGCAGAAAAGAGTGTGACGGTGTCGATTCTGAGAGCTCAAGCAAACATGAGTCCGACGGACCGGATCCATCACAAAAAATCACAGCGACTGTAACCGCCCGAAACAGTGACAGGGTTGGGATGCGAGACTCGATCCGGTCGGATGCCGATGATGGCAGCTTGCCGAACAGCATGCCCACTAGCGTACGAGGCGCCACACCCGAGACAAAAATTTCGTCGCGAAAGCAGGAGCTGTTTGCCGCGCTCGAGTCGCGTTTGCTGCTTGATTCGGAGGAAAATCGCCCTCTATCTCCAAATTTTGCAACTTTGCATGTGGTGGTGGGTCCAGTGTTTACTGAGCTATTTGCAGCATCAACGTATTTGATCTTTGCTTCCGCTACTTGCGTTGATTCAAATTTCACCTTGTGAAAACAAACGCAGGATGAGGGCAACTATTGGCGTGCGAGCTGTCCACAATCAGATACCTCGCAAGAAGGGGGCATCGGGTGCGTGCTCGCGCATCCTTCCGCAGAGGTATTGCTCGACCTTTACCAACGTATGACACGGAAAACTTGCTTTGGCAAAACTGAAGCCCCGCTCAAACATGTTCTTCAGCAGCTTGCATGTTGATTGTCGGGCGGCGCAGCCTGTGTTGCCGCAAAGTTTGTGCCCCGTTGCAGCGAATGTTTTAGCTGACGCTGGGGTATTACAGGAACCTGTTCGCGTAATGAATGTGGATCCAGATGGGCCAGCGAGCAGAGACGGTCTCGAGGTTGGCGATCTGTTGCTCGAAGTAAATGGTGTAGCTGTGCTGGGGCGCCCATTGCAAGAGATCATGACGGTTGTGCGGGGCAAAGCTGGCTCCACCGTTGAATTGGTGACCTCACAATTCTCTCTCTCGGAATGTTCCGTGCTGTTGCGTTGTTGTGGGGGCATTATATAGTCTGGTTTCACAAAGGCTTCCGGTGTAGCTATGTGAGTGTGCACCTGTGTGGGTAGTTGTTTCCATGCTAGCCGTCTTATGTTGATTAGATGTGATTGGAATTGTGTAAATAGCCTCTTTTCCGTAGTTTGTTAGGCCCTTCGAAGTGAATGATAAATCTGGCGGTGCTGACTGAGAAGCCTGTCCAGAAAATTGCAAGAGGTTTCAAAGGTGGTACGCAAGTCGTCAAGAGAGTTATTTTAGTTCGAGAAGCGGGCAGACGTGTTGGACGGGTGAAATCACCGGCGTATTCAATCGTGTTGTCTGACCCTGGTACACCTCGCTTTGCATTGAGTAATCCAACGTCATGTTGACCCTGCCTTATAAAATGGTTCACGAATGTGTGGTGTGAGCAGATATCAAGCCAATGTCTCTCCAACCCTTAAGCTATCTGCCGACTGCCGTCCAGATCAAACTAGACTTGCCCATGACAGCTGCAGGGGAAGCTGGCACTTCACAAAGAATCATTTTCGAAAAAGATGTGCGACAGGATTTGTCCAACGCCTGCGGCCTTTCTTCAGAGCACTTTTGTATCACAAAAATTGCGCCTGGGAGCATCCTACTGGATATTGAAATCTGGCCAGATATCGCGGGGGGTTCTTCTGAGCATGTAGCGCAGAGCCTGGTAGTGCAAGTTCATGATCCCAGGTCTCGACTGAGGGCAGGATCTCTCACACAATACGTCACGAGCATCACATTTCATGGGGGGGTGGATGTTGCTATTGGGACACATCAGCTGCCCAAAACGCCCGTAGCAACACCAAGCCCAGGTTCGAATGGCATAATCATACGCAACAATCTGCCTGTGCCATCCACGATGGAATCTCCTGCACACGTCCAAGTTTCGCAGGTTTCGAAACTCAGCAAGCACCTTGATGCGCTTCCACAGGTCACAGAGCACTCTTCTTGGACTGCAAAAGATATGAAGCGTTCAGAGGAAGTTTACAAAACATTTGACGACGAGGTACGTGTGCGTGCCCATTCGGTCACTGTGGGCGAGCAAAAATGGTCTAAGACTCGCGAACAGGCGCAATGGCCTATTGTTGGTGCAGTTCATGGAGCCCAGATTGAAAGAACTGAGGATGAGTCCAAACGCACG
>Ga0315899_10009041_pt1:2500-10680 | contig 10680 bp, 12 predicted proteins | sample LakEriMetagenome_2_FD_203518 | JGI IMG/M metagenome (GOLD analysis project Ga0315899, IMG submission 203518) | Freshwater fungal communities from buoy surface, Lake Erie, Ohio, United States - Buoy 4 MA112 | ecosystem: Environmental > Aquatic > Freshwater > Lake | place: USA: Lake...
ATACAAAGACAAAGCAGCGAACAAGGTGCACGCTGAGCGCCACCGCGCGACGCCAAAGAGAGAGAGAGAGAGAGAGAGAGAGAGAGAGAGAGAGAGAGAGAGATAGTTAGGAAAGGTACTTGCACATCAGAATGTGTTCTCTTACACTTGCACATCAGAAACTCTTGAAAGTCGGTCCTGCAGTTGTCGCACATACTCACTAAACATGTTAACGAAACCTACTGGGCATTACCAATTTGAGGGGGTTTCCAGAAGTCAGTCCTATTAGCACACTAAACTAAACCACTAAACACTCACACTAAACTAAACCACCAAGAGCGCGTTTTCCAGAAGTCAGTCCTATACTTGAATATTTTGCATATATAAGGCTTGAAGGCTTGGAGTTTTGAGGCGCTGAGATTTTTTTTGTTAAAAAAAACCCCCATTCGAAATCTCAGGGAAAATCTCCAAGCCGCAGATACGCGACTACCTTGAAAAAGGAGGAGACAGTCTGGTATGTGTATCCATACATACTTTACTGCATACTTTACTACATGCTTTACTACATGCTTTGCTACTACGCGACTACCTTGAATCATACCTCGCGGCAGGAGAGAGAGAGAGAGAGAAGAGAGGGAAGAGAGAGAGAGGTTTTATTGACAATCAAGAAGTGACTGAAGGTCGGTAAGCACAACGCCCTGTCGGGTAACACCGCCTCTGGGAGAGAGAGAAAGAGAGCGGGAGAGAGAGAAAGAGAGCGGGAGAGAGAGAAAGAGAGCGGGAGAGAGAGAAAGAGAGCGGGAGAGAGAGAAAGAGAGCGGGAGAGAGAGAAAGAGAGCGGGAGTGCCTGATACATAGGCTGACGGGCCCGTCAGGCCAGGCACAAATTGTGTATCTCACATACATAATTTACTACATACTTTACTACATGCTTTACTACTAGATGACTGACGGGGCCGTCAAGGCGGGCACATATTGTGTATTCATACATACTTTACTACATACTTTACTACATGATTTACTACTAGATAGACTGACGGGCCCGTCAGGAAAGGCACAAATTGTGAAACGTTCTTCTTATTGTGGCTTTAAATTTGACTGACGTTTCAGAAGTTTGGGAAGGCACAGGAGGCCATACGTGCGCGGTTGTGATTTCGTCCCGTTATGGAAAAATCCTAATAAAGCGCTCTCTCGCTCTCTCTCTCTCTCTCTCTTTCGTCTCTCTCGTGCGTGGGGATCAAAATTTGTGAGAGTGTTTACGGGTGTTCTGTGTGCCAGTGCGATTTTTCTTGGGTTTGGGGGTTTGAGGGGCTGGATCTCTGGCTACCGTTTGTTCGATACTAGGAATCCCGGGGACTGTTCTAAGAGCGATGGACTCTCTTCCACTGGGATACCCATCTCGATGTCGAGTGTCTTTTGTCGCTGTTGACTGTGTGTCGTCTGCTTGGCACCATAAATCGCTTGTATAGGTAGATTGAGCGTGGTGTTCGGTCTCCACTGTACAAAAGATGGCGAGATGAGCAGGGCAGCGGGGACTGTGGCCAGGGCGATGACCACTGCTGATCACCGCGCCTTCTCATCCTCTGCTCCGCGCCTTCTCATCCTCTGCTCTTCGTCAGTTAGTTTGGGTCCCCACGCCTCGCTCTCCAGCGCCACTTCATGAACTTCTCTCCGTCTGTCGTACACGATCACCCGGACGAACTTGGCCAGCACAGGAGCGTCGGGGGCGGCTGCAAATGTCTGCCGCTCGTCTGTCTTGGCCGAGGTGAAGGTCAAGACAGACCTCCTGTCGGCGGCGTGCCTCGCCATCCTCGCCCTCTTTCTCCTCGCGCTCTGTGGCACGCCGCTGCTGCTCTTGTCGGGCCTCGCGTGCTTGCAGCAGGACCCGCTCGCTGCTCGCTGATGGGTCGTTGTCGTCGTCGTCCACCACCCCTCCTTTCGCGTTGACGCTGCTCCTCACCGCGCTCTCGCGCACTGCCCTGCTATCACGCACGCCCGCCCCATTCCCTCCCGCACTCGGCACGTCCGGAACAGCCGGCACGCGAGAAGATGAGAGATGGTGAGGGGGCGCTGGGACGGGCAGCTAGTGGCATGCGGAGCGCTGGGGGGCAAAGGCTCCGCCACTCCCACACGCGGCTTCGCCCAGTCCCTGCCCCCTCCGTTGTCATCATGGTCCTGGAGCGCATAGCGGTCTGACTCGCTGGCGTGTCGGAGTTGTCGCTGTCAGACACGTCGACGCCGCTACCTCCCCCACTACCTCCGGGAGCACGCTGCGCGCACGAAGTGTCAAACAGCACGTCTTGAAACAGAAGAGGAAGAGGAGGACGCGCCGCACCCGAGGGCTCTACCACGTCCTTGACCACGTCCTTGAAGGGCCGCGGCTCTGCAGAGATCCGCGCGGGCTCGGGCAGCGTGGCCGAAGCAGCGTCCAAGGCCTCGATGTGCCCGTAGACCATGTTGTTTATGTCACTTTTCAGTGTGGCCAATTTGGTTTTGGTCTTGGTGACTAGGGCAAGTAGGTCCGGGCGATGCTGCTTCATCAGCTTGCCGCCACCCTTGGAGGAGTTGGAAGCCGCGTACACGCGTTCCAAGAGCGCCTTGCACTCTTGGAGATGCAGGCGCTGCTTGGCGGGATTGCAGGCTGCCTCCTCCTCATCCGCCGAGTGCTGCCTAGCCAATGTCAGTTCTGTATGCAGTTTACACACAGGTTCGAGACAGAAGAGACTTTGAATTTGAGATTGCAGAAGGATGGCATCAGTGCGTCTTCAGTCATGTGGCATCTAAGCAATGCTTGCTTATCGACGTTGATACTAAAGTACATGAGAAGTATAGCAAGTGGGTGCATTGTTTGTGATTTATAACTCATATGCATCAAGTTGAAAACGAGCACAGTGCAATGATGTCATGTGGACAAAAGTGTTGTTTATTATCGCAAGAAGATGTAGAGCTTTACAGAATATCTTTTGTTTTCGTGTTGCAGGAACTGGAAAGACTTTACGCAGATATAGTACATACCAGATACTGTCTTTTCACGTAAAATCCTGGAAATGGAAAATGTCGAACAAAAGACGGTAAAAAAAGAATAGTGAGACATAAAGTATTTGTTGAAGAGCAGATCAAAAGAAAGTGTACATGACGATTAATGCGGACTTTTTCAAGATCATAAAGGAGGGCTGTCCCAATGCATTCAGTGAGCAAGCACCTTCTAAGCCTGATATTGTTTTCATAGATGGCCAGGTGAAGTTGATGAAAGCAGCACATGTGGACAGCTGGGGTCTTTTTTTTGCCATACAATTTTTCAAAACAATCGAAAACTGCTTTGCTCTGGGTGCTAGTACTGTTATTTTGAGGTTTGACGATTACAGACACGTTCCTTCTTCAAAGAACATGACACAGGTAAAGAGATCAGAGCAAAAGATTGTTTGGCATTTGCGCAAACATCGTCTCTGCCTGTGAGAATGCCAGAGGATTGGGGCGGGGCAATGGCAAACCGTTCGTTCAAGATCAAAGTTATTACAAAGGTATTGGAAGCCACAGCTGCGTGGTTCAAAAAATGTTAGCATCAGATGTTGCATACAAGGAGCGCAATCTGGTGCTGGACTATGCTGGAGTGCCGCAGCTCATTCAACTGCAACAAGCTGAAATAGTTCACCCTATACAACACTTCATAAACGAGCACGATTGAGTGCCAAAAAACAACACAGTGGGTCGCTGCGAGTGTGACATCAAAGCTTTTGTGTGGATGCATGTCTGTAAATTGTTATGCATAGCGTCAACAGACGGAGACTATCTTCCACTTGCTCTGTTACAGACGCATGGAAACTGTTTGGAACAGAGAGTCCTCCTATACCGCATGACAACGCAAACACCCTCTACAATTCCTTCCAAGCTCAAGTTATCACGAGACCAAAGCTGCAATGATGCGCACAAGCAAACCAGGACTCCACGCAAATATGAATATGTAGACATAGCATGCATAGCATCTTGGTTAAGGACAGTTGTTCCTACAAGGCAACAGACCCCGTGCGCCAGTTTTGATGATGATGATGTCTTTTATTTGTTCTTGCAGAAACAAAATTTAGGAGCCAAGCTCCATATATAACTTTAGGAAGGTACGTACCTTAAGAGGCTGTTTAGAGGGCCTAGCACTAATGATATGAAAAAGTAGGATGGTCCTAGCCGCTTCTGGCCCACTCCTCACACCACCCCCTTCTTCCTCCCCCCCGAAGACCCCTTTCCGGTCCTACTCCTGCTATGGTTGCGCTATGTGGCTGTGACTTTACGCATAATTTGCCGAGGCTTGGGCCACGCACCTTGTGGAAGCTCAGGTACAGCCTGCAGCACATAAATCTACTTGAAGTATCTCAAAGAATGAGCGCCCTGAGCATCGCATATTCGGACTTGTATATCATGAAGAACACGATGCCACCTGTTGAATGTAATAGTGCAGAGTGGTTCAAAAAAACTTCTGAGCAGTAAGTGTTTACCATTTTCGATCAAGTGGCAGCTCGAATCCAGCGCAGCTCCAATATTTCTCCACGAATCAAGCAGCAATTGTGACAAGCAGATATAGCTATGGCACATGCACGAAACACAGTCTGGACAATGCACTACTGGATGTTTTTGGACAACTGTCCAGACCCACATCTCGCTCAATTTGGATATGTTCGCGACTCCAAAGGCCGCACACACTTTGACAAGTTTTACCATAATCGAGGCGAGCCCGTGTGAGAGTGAAAATACCAATGAAATCCGCGACATGTGACAAACTTGTTCTGCAGCTGCATGCGTGCGAGTATAAACGGTAGACACATGCATGTATGCTGTTCGGACAGGTAGTGCCCACGAAGAAATCATGCTGTAGTGTATGATCGATTGGATCCGCACGATGAAATCGCAAAGTTAAGAGACGAAAATCAGGAATTAAAATCAGCGTCACGCAAGTGCACAAAATCTTCCTCAGAAAATTCTTCCTTCAAAAAATCGCACGAAACATTCAAACGTGAGGTTGAGAACCTTCAAAACGAGAAGGGTAAATTCAATGCAATAATAGTAGAGCAAAAGTCCAAGATTTCAAAGATGGAAGACGAAGTGTTTGTGGAATCTGGTTCGGCAGCTCTATTTGAAGAAATAGATTCAGAGTTGCAAGAATTGAGGGACAAACTCCAGCAAACAGAGATTGTGCAAGCTAAGGTGTTGGATAATATAGAACAAGAGGTGAACGAACTTAAACAGAAACTTGAGATTGAAAATCAAAACGCGGATAGTTTCAGTGAAAAACAACTTGCTTCAGACAAACTGAAGCAAGAACAGGACTCTGCACTATTTTCGCTTACAGAAGAGTTGAATACAGTGAAGAAACAATTGACCCAAACTCAAGAAGACTATACCCCGTGGCACGCCTTGGCAGTCGCAAGGGGGCGCAGACATCTGAGAGCGAGAGAGACAGAGACTTTTCGCTAGAAGAAGCTTAAGAAAAGTTTTCATCACAGCTGAAGAAAGGGTGTACAAGGGAAGATCGAACGGTGTCAGCAGGCCATCTGCGTGAGATATATCTCACGCAGATGGCCTGCTGACCGCTTTTACAGACAGCCCCCGCCAAAACCCCCGCTACCTCTCTATTCGGATGCGATTCAGGATGCCCTGGAACCAGCGGCACTATAGAGTACGATCGTGATCAGCCGCAGCTTGCGTGAGGTAATGGAGATTATGCTCACTGAAGTATGCGGAAGTGTCAAAAGAGACATAGTACACAAGCATATTGATATTCCCCACCGCATAAAACAATAGCCAAGGATCAGAGGAGAACGAAAAGGCATCTAGCTCATCTCTGTCGTCAACATATACCCCTGTTGCCCCTGTTTGTGACGACAGGGCCTGACTGATCCGACATGTCCATGGAGTGGAAATCATGCTTGGGTCGCCTTGATGAGAACGTCGATGCATTAGACTGCACGAGCGACAGAGTCTCATGCACCAGCGACAGGCCTGTGCGTTTCAAGTGACACACGTAGCAAATTCTGGAAACTCAGTGCCCTGGTATATTTTCAATATAAAGTTACTATGCATTGAGGACTTTTGAGAACGTATGTATTGAGGACTTTTGAGAACGTATGCGCCTGTGCGGTTGAAGCGGTCTTTAGCTGCGCGCATATCCAACACGTGAAATTCCAACTGTTTCCATGCTCTCCACCTGAGTCCAGTGGCGCTCCTTGACCTGATAATTGCTGCAAGAGTTCTAGAACGCTTCCCGTTTACCACGAGTATGCGCCAGGATCGCAGCACTGCAGACATCAGCTGCATTTTTCGCCATCGCAAGGCTTTGAGGATCTTCCTGCCCCAGATTACATCATGCCTCCATGTCCAAAAGCTCCGTGCACACGTTCCAACTTTCGTGCGCGTCACAGCCTTTTCCGCCCTGGACCGTAGGACCTTAACTTCTCTCCACGACAAGCAAGCAAGGGACAACATTCTCTTACGATGACGGCACGCCATGTTATTCCCTACCCGCGACAAGCGCACTTGAGCAAACCACTTGCCCCATACCTGCAGCACTGAGGTCGTCATCAACCGTCGCACGGCGCCAGCCTGCAGTACTCTCCTGCGCTTTGTGAGCATTGCCGCACCGCGCCAATGGACCATGAGGTGCTGCACATGCGTTTTGAGAAGCTTGCTGCTGTACAAACTGCTGATGCGCTGATGCCACGCTCGCCTCCGCACCACACCAGCCCACGCACCCACACACATCTCCAAGCGTCTGCGCTTACGCCGCAGCACCCGAAGCGCGCTCTCGCGCTCCTGATGAGCCTCTCGCATTCTGGTTGATCTGACCTCCTGGTGATGCTTGCACCACCCTTGCAACGCATCTAGCAAACAACTATGAGACCACCGATCCACTCCCCTTGAGCCTATCTTCCGTCCTTGCCTTTGAACCGCAGCATTGGCTCGCCACCAAGTGAAAGCAGCTGCGGCACTTCGCATGGCCAATTTCCGCTCCGTGCGAGCCAGCAACCCACGCCCCCGCACTTGCTGGTGAGCATGATCGTGCCAAGTTTCGAAGGATATAGCCAACTTGCCCACAGACCATTGCTTCGCGATGCTTGAGACTGTGAATTGGATTTTGTTGTGCGCCTCGGTATGGCTTCTCCATGTATCAAAGACGGGCGCAAGACGACGGCGGATCATATGCACAATGACTTTGACGCAGACCTCACGCACGTACCGCTGCCTACGTGCGTGCACCTCCCAGGCATTCAAGCGGAGAAGCACTGGCATTCTAGAGACTATCCGAGTTCTCATGATGCTTACTTTTAGTTGCAGCGTTGTGCAACGTCTCCAGAATCGAAAGCTGCCCGCACGCGCTGTTCTTGCAAGGCGATGTCTGATGCGCAAGGAACAAACCCCCCGTTGCTTTACTCTGACGTGATACTGAAACCAGCCGTTGTAAAACCGCGCGCGCGCAGAGCTCATTAATCTCCTGACTAAGTTATCCTTCAACCTTTCCAGCCCTATGTCGGTTTGTTTCTCGTGGACAATCTGAAAGTGATCAAGTCTCCACGTTTCCAAACTCCTTGATAAGATGACTCGAATGACCCAATTATTCAATCGCGCAGCCTTGGCACGCCAGATGCGCTTGTCAAATGTGCACATGTGCCAGAGATCAACGCAATTTCGTAGGGACACGGAATTGTTATGGTCTAGGGTCTTCATCACAACCTTCGTCGTCCGTTTCACCCAATTCCGGCTGTTCATTAAGATCTTCTCCGTGGTGTTCTCGTGCCATAGCTCCAAGCACTTTATCAGGCGCGCGAGTGTGATGCGGTAGATGATCTTCGTGCTCTTGTCACGCATACTGATGTGCTCCCGGGCCCTCGCCCCCCACGCCTCAAAGCACTGCACACGGCGCGCATGTGCAATGCGGTAGATGATCTTCTTGCTCTTTTTCCGCATCGAGATCTGCCCCTTGGTGATCTCCCTCCACGCCTCGAAGAACAGCACCAGACACGCGTGCGTGATGCGGTAGATGATCTTCTTGCTCTTTTGCCGCATCGAGATCCGCTCCCTAGTGTTGGTCTTCCAGAGGTCGACGCAGCTCACGAGACAGCTATTCTTCTGCCGATGGATGATACGCGCGGACTTGGTCTTGATAGAAAGCTGCTCCCTGGTGTTCTCGTGCCATAGCTCCAAGCACTTTATCAGGC
>Ga0315899_10009042_pt1 | contig 10680 bp, 6 predicted proteins | sample LakEriMetagenome_2_FD_203518 | JGI IMG/M metagenome (GOLD analysis project Ga0315899, IMG submission 203518) | Freshwater fungal communities from buoy surface, Lake Erie, Ohio, United States - Buoy 4 MA112 | ecosystem: Environmental > Aquatic > Freshwater > Lake | place: USA: Lake Erie, Ohio...
CTTTACTCTCTACTTTTGCAACCATAATTATCGGACTATGTTTCATTCTTTCAAGTGGATTTGTATAGGTCTTTTCCTACTTAGTCTTGGGTCTTGTTTTAATTCTGAGTTTATGTTTCAGAGGCCCAAAGATTTTGTGTACGATGAGCTCCAGATTGACTCTATGAGTATCAATTATCGAATTCGGCCAAATGATGTCGTGTCCTTTGAGATCTATACCAATGAGGCTGCTCTTATGCTAGAGGTTACGACTAGTCAGTTGAACAATATTTCCAACGTCCAAAAAACAAACGTTGAATATGTGGTGGATAGCGAAGGAATGGTGGAGTTTCCGCTTATTGGCCGACAGTTGCTTGCGGGTTATACCGTCAACGAAGCACAAACTAAAATTGAAGAGCTTTACGAACCGCAATTCAATAATCCATACGTGCAGTTGAAAGTACTCAATCGAAGGGTAGTCATTTTCCCTGCCCCGCGCGGAACAGGTAAAGTGCTCGAATTGAAAAGTCAGAACATCAGTTTAATCGAAGGTATCGCGTTGGCAGGTGGTTTGGGTCAAGGTGGTCAAGCTTTCGACATTTTGCTGGTGCGAGATGCAGCAGGCGACAAAAAAATATACCACATTGATTTGTCTACGATTGAAGGTATCGACTATGCAAAAATGTCATTGGAGTCGGGAGACATTGTGTATGTCCAGCCGAACAAATCAATTTCAACACAGCTCCAGTCTCAGATTCGCCCAATTACGTTCATCTTTTCTTCTTTGGTAACCACTTTGACGTTAATTGCGCTTTTTGCTAATTGATGATATGATCATTACGAAAACCGAATTCAGAGATTTATTATTGCTCAAACCTTCTGTCTTTTCAGATGAACGTGGCAGCTTTATGGAGGTTTTCAATGAAGCAAAATTCAGGGTTGAAACCGGTTTGAATATCTCCTTTGTTCAAGATAATGAAAGCATTTCTCAACAGCATGTATTGAGAGGATTGCACTTCCAGATTCCTCCGAAAGGTCAGGCTAAGTTGGTGAGAGTATCCAAGGGCAGCGTACTGGATGTTGCGGTGGATCTGCGTAAAACCGAACCTACCTACGGTAAACATTTTAAGCAGTTGTTGTCTGCTGAAAATGCCATGCAACTTTTTATCCCGGAAGGTTTCGCACACGGATTTTATGTGTTGGAACAGGATACGGTGTTTTCATACAAATGCTCCAATTACTACACCCAAGCATGCGAGCGCTCTTTGAGATGGAACGACCCCGCAATGGCAATTGACTGGGGCTGTGAAAATCCGATTTTGTCTGAGCGCGATGCAGTTGCTGGTTTTTTAAACGAATTCGAAAGTCCGTTTTTTTAACTGTGAACAAAAAGGTCTACATCGTCTCTGCTTGTATCGGATTAGTTTCCTCAACATTGGTTTTGGCCTTAGTTGCGTTTGTAAATAAAACAAAACCCTCGAAAGCAGATAACGATGCCTATCGCAATGTGATCAATGGTGAATATAGAATTTTTGCCATGCCCCTGCCAGAACAACTAGATTTTGCGGGCGAAACTGTGCCGATGGAACGAACAGATGTGCGAGAAAGCCTGGACAGGGAATTATTGGTGAATACCTATTGGCATAGCAACACGCTTCTCGCTATCAAACGCGCTTATCGCTGGTTTCCGATTATCGAACCGATTTTGAAAGCAAATGAAATTCCGGATGACTTTAAATATCTTGCTGTAATTGAAAGTGCATTGTCCAATGCTTCTTCGCCAGCCGGAGCCAAAGGCTTTTGGCAGTTATTGGAGGAAACGGGCAAAGACTATGGACTTGAAATTACCGAGCAAGTTGATGAGCGTTATGATGTAGAAAAAAGCACGTATGCTGCTTGTCATTACTTGAAGGATGCCTTTGATATACATGGATCATGGGCCATGGCTGCAGCTTCATATAACATGGGCATGGGCGGCTTGCAACGCAGGGCCGATCAGCAATACCAAACTTCGTATTGGGACCTATTGCTCAATGAAGAAACGTCTCGTTATGTATATCGCATTTTGGCCATGAAGGAAATTTTCACGCATGCTGATCAATACGGTTTCGTGATGCGACCGGCAGAATTATATGAACCCTACAGGTTTAAGACCGTTCAAGTTCAGCAGTCAGTTATGGACTTGGCTGCTTTTGCCAAGGAAAATGGAACTACCTACAAACTGCTTAAGATTTACAATCCGTGGTTGCGCGATGGTAGCTTGAAGGTAGCTGCAGGTAAGACGTATGATGTCAAGATTCCAGTCTGAATGACACACCACTGATGCGGCGCGCAGGATATCCGTCGATAACTTCCTCCCGAATCATTTTTTTTGCAGTGGTACTTTCCATCACCTCATCCATGGATCGAATAGCACCCACAGGAACACCTACTGTGGTCAACAAGGATGTCCAGCTATTACGGGTCTTTAAGCGAAAGGAAGCTTCCAATTCCATTGCAAGTTCTTTACGATACACTACGCGTTGCTGATTGCTTGCGAAGCGCGCATCTTCCCTGACATGACCTAAATCCAAGGCTTCGCATAAATGCTGAAACTGACTTTCGCTCCCAACTGCCAATACCAGTTGCTTACCATCAGCACACGTAAACGTTTCACCATAAGGTGCTATGTTGGGATGCAACGATCCGGTCGCTTGCGCCACTTGTCCTGCCATGAGGTAGTTGCTTGCCTGATTCATCAATGCTGATAAAGCCGATTCTTCCAATGTTGTTCTTACCGTTGCTCCTTTGCCGGTTTTCGAGCGTTGAAGCAATGCGCAAAGAATCCCTTCTTTCAATTGATGAGCGGCGATTACGTCGATTAGGGCAACGGGCATTTTGAGAGGACCACTTTCAGTATTGCCATTCATAAACATGAAGCCGCACTCGGCCTGCAACACTACATCGTAGGCTATACGCATCGAGTCGGACTGAAATCCTTTGATGGATGCATAAATTGCTTGGGGTTGAAGTGCGTGAATGTCTTCTGCCTTCAAATTGAATTTTTCATCATCGCCTTCTTTGAAGTTGACAATTACTATATCGCTGGTTCGAATATATTCTTCCAACTCGGGCCTGTTTTCTGGCTTGGTTAAATCCATCCAACGGTAGTTCTTCCCAATATTTACAGACGAGAAATAGGCACTTATGGTAGATTCGGAGGATTCGGTTGAAAGTTTCCACGAGCGGGTAACATCTCCGCCGATTCGTGGATTTTCAATTTTGATAACCTCTGCTCCGAGTTCGGCAAAGAAACTGGCAACCGACGGACCTGCAAGCACAGTCGATAGGTCGAGCACACGTAATCCTTGAAACAATGATTCCATGTGTCAAATCTAGGCTTTAATTCTGTTGAAGAGCCTCCTTGAATACTCGCAAAACACGCTCACGTGCGAAGGCATGATCCACGATAGGTTTTGGATAGCTAGCCGTTCCCCATTCAGGAACCCACTGCCCAATGTACCGATGATCCTTATCGAATTTGTCGGTTTGCAAGGCAGGATTGAAGACTCGAAAATATGGAGCTGCATCGCATCCGCTGCTAGCAGCCCATTGCCAACCGCCCACATTGCTCGCCAATTCAAAGTCGAGCAACTGCGACGCGAAATAGCGCTCGCCCCAACGCCAGTCGATGAGCAGGTGCTTGGTGAGAAAACTGGCCACGATCATCCGCACACGGTTGTGCATGAAACCGGTTGCATTCAGTTCTCGCATACCCGCATCTACAATGGGATACCCCGTTCGTCCTTCACACCAAGCTTTGAATTGTTCTGCATCGTTGCGCCAGGGAATTCTATCATAAGCAGGTTTGAATGCTTTATCCACAGTATGAGGAAAATGATAGATAATCATTTGGTAGAAATCGCGCCAGATTAGTTCATTGAGCCATTTTTCATTGCTGCTCTGTCCGATTCGGGCAAGCTTACGTATGCTAATAGTGCCAAACCTTAAATGCAAACTCAGGCGAGTGGTTCCGCGAATGGCAGGTATATCGCGTGTTTGGTGATAATGACTAATGATGTCTTCTGCTATATGATTAGTCGGAAATTCGGTGAATACACTGGGGTGCATACCCATTCGATCAAACGGGTAAACTTCCTTCGATGCACAGGTGAGCAGCTGTGCCGAGGCAGGAATGCTATTGAAGGAATCAAATGATGTAGCAGTCAGTTTGGATTTCCATTTCTTGCTGTAGGGTGTGAAAACCGTGTAAGGAAGACCGTCGTCTTTGGAAACTTCACCTTTTTCGAAAATTACATGGTCCTTGCATCCATGCATAGCAACGCCGCGTTCTAAAAGCATTTCATAAATAGCACGATCTCGCTCTTGGGCGTATGGCTCATAATCGCGGTTACAGTATACCTCCGTCGGATTGAATTCTTTTAGGATTTCCTGCCACACCGAGAGCGGTTCGCCAAAGTAGGTGTGCAGAGTGCTGCCTCGTTGTTGAAGCTGGGTATTGATATGCTGCAAGGAGTGGTGAATAAAGGTGACGCGCTTGTCGGATCTATCCTCGAGTTTGTCTAGAATGTGTTTATCGAAAATAAATATGCAGGCTACCTTGTTTCCACTCTGCAAGGCTCTGCTGAGCGCATGGTTGTCTTCCAACCGCAAATCGCGTCGAAACCAATGAATGGCAATAGGTTCTTTCATGCAATGTGATTGATCGAAATGAAAACAAGCGGCATCCTCATTCGTTCGCGTGACCGGAAGTTCCTTCCTCGTGTGACTCTTCGAGCAGCTGTTTTTTGTAGAGGGCGGCATAGGAGCCATTCAAAGCCAGCAATTCAGCATGGGTTCCTTTTTCGGTAATGCGCCCTTGATCCAGGTAAACAATGAGGTCAGCATCTTTCACGGTTGAAATTCGGTGCGCTATCACAATACTCGTTTTCCCTTTTACTACTTCTCGCAATTGTCGAATAATGCGATCCTCTGTATGAGTGTCAACAGCACTCAGGCAATCGTCGAAAATGAGAATGTCCGGATTCTTAATGATAGCTCTTGCGATGGATAAGCGTTGTTTTTGTCCTCCACTTAAGTTAATGCCTCGTTCACCCAAAATCGTTTCGTATTTCATCGGAAACGCCTCTATTGTTCCAACCAAGTCGGCAGCTTTTGCAGCTGCTTCAATTTGTTCTTGGCTCGATTCCTTGCCAAACGTAATGTTGTTGTGAATGCTGTCGGAAAATAAAAACACATCCTGAGGTACATAGCCCATGTTCTCGCGCAATGAATCAAGCGTAATCATCCGCAGGTCATGGGTTCCAATGGTGATTGAACCGGAGGTTGGATCCATCATGCGTGGCAGCAATTGAGCAATGGTCGATTTTCCGCTACCTGTTCGCCCAATGATTCCCAAGGTTGTTCCTTGCGGAATTTCCAGATCAATGTTACGAAGGGCTTCAATACCGCTGTCGGGATACGTATAAGATACGTTCTTCAATCGAATCGTGCCCGACTTGAAAACTCCCGCCTCAGGTGCACTGGTGATGTCTGGAGGAGTGTTCAGAAATTCGTTGATTCGCGCTTGGCTTGCTTCAGCTTTTTGAACCAGGCTGGTTACCCAACCGACCACTGCAAAAGGCCAGGTCAGAATATTCACGTAAAAAACAAATTGCACGATTACGCCGGGCGATAACTCGCCGGCAATTACTTTTTGAGCCCCGATATAAACAGTAAGTAACGTGCTCAATCCAACCAAAATGATGATCACCGGCATAAAGAGCGCGTCAATTCTTACTAGTTGCAATTGTTTTTTCTTGTAGAAATCGCTTTCATTACTGAAGGTTTCAGTGAAATGTTTTTCTCTTCCAAAAGCCCGAAGAACACGGATACCGGAAATACTTTCTTGAACGATAGAACTCAGTTTCGATTGTTGTTGCTGCACCAAATCAGTTTTCTTATTGATGGTCTTGCTAACATAGAAGATGGCTACCATCATAAATGGTAGAGGTGAAAGTGTATATAGCGTGAGTTCTATGTCAATTTGGAGCATTACAACGGTGCACATCACCAGCAAGACAACTAAATTGATGGTGTACATTACCGCAGGACCTACGTACATGCGCACCCGATTTACGTCTTCGCTAATTCGGTTCATGAGGTCGCCTGCTCGGTTGCGTTTGTAAAAACTGTGATCTAGCTCCTGGTATTTTTGATAGACCTCATTCTTGATGTCATACTCAATATGCCTCGACATGACGATGAGGGCCTGTCGCTGATAAAAAAGAAATACGCCTTTTATTAAGAATACTACGATGTACAACCCGGCTAAGAGCAACCCCATTTTTATGATGGTGGAGGCATAGTTGAATTCATTTAGCAAAACTACCGGCTTTTGACTTCCCATCCAGCTTGCAAGCTGCTCGAAACTGCTAGGGGTGGGCACTTCCTGAGGGGAGGATAATTTGTCTTTTACACTTAAAGCATCGGCCAGGAAGTCTATACCATCGCGCACTATCACGGGAGCATAAACATTGAAAACATTACCCAGCGCTATGAGAATGAAACCTGCGAACAGCCTACCTCTGTATTTCCAGAAATAACGATTGAGGTGGGCGAGATGTTTCATAAAAGAGCGAATGTACAACCAACCTCAGAATTCAAAGTTCCATGTAATACTGGGCAGTATTGGAAACAAACTCACCTGGTATGCTTTAACCTGAAATACACCTTCCTGAAGTTGACCTTCTGTTCCGAAATAGATGAAGTAAGGATTCAATCGATTGTATAGGTTATAAACGGAAAAATTCCAGCTGCTCGTAAAGGATCTCTTGCGCTTCGGCTGTTCTGCTTCGACTCCAGATTTAGAGGTTCGTTGTTTGGTGTGCCACGTAGCTGAAAAATCGGCGCGATGGTATGGAGCCATGCGATATCCATTGCGAGAACCGTATACATCGATTACTCTATTTTCATAGAAATAACGCTCAACTGGAAGTGTTATGGCGTTGCCTGTAGCGTAAACAAAGACAAACCCAAGGTCAAGGCGTGGATGAATTTTGTAATTCATCACAAAGCTCAGGTCGTGTCTGCGGTCCCAACGGGTTGGGAAGGGCCTTCCTTCGTTGAGGGTTGCGAAGATCCGATCGGTTTTTGACCATGTGTAGCCAAGCCAACCATTGAGTTTGCCGGTAGCTTTTTTTAAGAAGAATTCTGCACCATAACTGCGCCCTGAACCGAATACCAATAAGTTGTCTATGTTGTCATTCACGGTTTGGTCGGGTTGCACTCCTTGCTTGTACTCGCTCTGGTTTTGCATGGTCTTGTAATATACCTCCACACTGCTCTCCCAGTCATTGTTGCCGAAGTTGTGGAAGTAACCTAAACTTCCTTGCTCTCCAATTTGTGGTCTGAGTAAATCGGTACTGGGCAACCACACGTCCGTAGGAAGCGAAGTAGGGGAGAGGCTTGTAAGATGAATGTACTGATAGTTTTTCATGTAGCCCGCCTTGATACTGGCATTGCGCGCCACCGACCAGCGAATGTTGATTCTTGGTTCGAGCCCTCCGTAGTCTTGAACTAAGCTGCCTTTTTCGTAGGTGGTGGTTGTGGTGGAAATATTCGAGGCCAATGGGCCTGTTTCCGTTTTGATGAAACGCGTAAAGGGACCGACGTGCGCGAAATAGCTATAGCGCAATCCTGCATTGATACTCAGGTTTTCGGTGAAGTCGAACTCATCCAAGGCATATATAGCGCCCTCATGCGATGTAAGATGCACTTTTTCACCTGTGTCAAATTCAGTATCTCCGCTTCGCGCATATACACTATTGGGCATGAAATCATGATGCGTGTAATCGATTCCCCACTTTATATGGTGGCGATAGTTCGGAAAGTAACTCCATTGAACCTTGGCTCCCATATCGCGGATGCCACTGGAAAGCGTGAACTCGAATCCTTCTTGAACAGCGCCAAAGGAGAACTTGTAATCTGTTAGCGTCAGAATCGAATTCATGAATAGCTTCGGATTTATGACTCTGTTCCAGCGCAATGTTCCCGTTGCATTGCCCCAGGGTATGCGGGTACTGAAATTTGTTTTCTTGCTATTGAAGGTGAATACGTCTTTGCCAAAATACCCACTCAGAAATAACTGATCTTTGGATGAGAGTTTCCAGTTCACTTTGGCATTGAGGTCGTAGAAATAATAACCGGAACCGTATGCATTGGCCGTCGGCTTGATAAAGGGCTTTAACAATGCATCAATGTACGTTCTGCGTGCGCTGATGATGAACGATGAGGTGTCTTTTTTAATAGGTCCTTCAATGGTAAGTCGAGATGCAATAGTGCCAATGCCTCCCTCAGCATGGAATTGGCGCTGATTGCCTTCCTTGAGGTTGATGTCCAGCACGGATGCTAACCTGCTACCGAAGTTGGCCGGAATTCCGCCTTTGGTAAGTTCAAGGTTTTTTACGGCATCTGCATTGAACACTGAGAAGAATCCAAAAAGATGGGAGGCATTATACACCGTCGCATTATCCAGTAATACAAGGTTTTGATCCACCCCTCCGCCGCGCACATAAAAACCGGCATTGCCTTCTCCGCTGCTTTTGACACCCGGAAGCAAGGTGATGGTTTTGAGAATATCTACCTCTCCCAAAAGCACAGGCAACGTTTTCACTTGATCTATTTCCAAGCTTATTTTACCGATATCGGTGCTCCGGGTATTATCCGACCTTCCGGACTCAATGGTTACCTCGTTGGCTTCGATACCTGCCGGCGCCAGCTCCCACGATAACTCAGTGTTTTTTGTCAGGTCGATTACCAGCGACTCGGTCTTGTAACCTAGCAAGGATGCGGTGAGTGTATGCTTTCCGCTCGGTAAACTAATAGAATAAAAACCATAGATGTTTGCGCTTGTTCCCTTCCCCATGTCGGTACATTGAACAATGGCACCTAAAAGCGACTCTCCTGTTGATGCATCTTTTATGGTTCCGCTTAGCGTAAATCTGCTCTGCGCGATACTTGAAGTGAGAGCAAATTGCAAAAGGAGCTGGAAAATAATACAACGGAGGTACATAAAGCGGGCGTAAAATTAGGTCGAACCGTTTTTAGCCGGAGCCAAAAAATCATCCGTCATCAAAACCAACAATATTGATTTTTGTTTTCAACCGTGCACCTAAGATTAATTTCGCGGCTTTGAAAATTCTGCCCTATGAAATGGTTACTCCGATTTACGTTGAGTTTGTTGCTGCTTTCCTGCCCGGGATGGTCTGCAGCTCAACTCGCAGGTAAATCGCTCGAAGCCGTGCGTTTGCTAGAAGGCCCTCGCTTGGATGGTTTTCTGGATGATGCTTGCTGGAGGGATGCACCCATAGCCACAGATTTTATTATGGATACACCTCACCCCGGCCTGCCTCTTGAGCAGAAAACGGATGTGAAGGTTGTTTATGACCATGAAGCTGTATACATCGGATTTATGTGTTACGACAGCGCTCCTGATTCTATTTTACAGCAGCTCTGTGGGCGAGATCAGTCATGCAATACGGATTACTGCGGTGTTGTATTCAGCTGCTATCGAGATGGTATCAATGGATTCACGTTTTTTACTTCGCCTAATGGAGAGCAATATGATGCCCGAACCGATAACAACGGCGATGATGTGAGTTGGAATGCCGTATGGTATTCAAACGCTCGCATTACCGACAAGGGATGGTCGGTTGAATTCAAAATTCCTTTCGCTGCTCTTCGCTTTCAAAATTCAAAGGAGCTTACATGGAATATTAATTTCGTGCGAGATGTGCGTCGCTCTAGGCATCATGCTTATTGGAATCCGGTCGATTTGCGGACGGCCGGTTTGCTAACTCAAATGGGAATCCTCACAGGTATTCGCAATATCGACACGCCTCGCCGTGTGTTTTTCTATCCATATACTAGTGGTTATATGAACACGATCGGTGATGGGAATGGAAACCGTGAGGTTGCGGCCAGCTATAATTATGGTATGGATTTGAAACTTGGACTCTCGGATGCATTCACGCTGGACGCGACTCTGATTCCGGATTTCGGGCAGACCATCAGCGATCAAAATGTCCTTAATCTTTCAGCATTCGAATTACAGTTTGCCGATAACCGACAGTTTTTCACAGAAGGTACCGAGTTGTTTTCGCGCGCCGGAATTTTTTATTCTCGCCGAATCGGCTTTGAAGCGCCGATTCGTTCGGCAGATGCGATGATGAACCTGAAAGACAACGAGGTTATAACTTCCAATCCCGGAAATGACCGGATTGCGAATGCGTTGAAGATTTCAGGACGCACTAAAAACAAATTGGGCATTGGCTTTTTCAATGCAGTTACTCTTCCATCGGAAGCTACTGCTATCGATACTCTATCCGGAACTGCGCGCAGTATCAATACATCTAATCTCACCAATTATAATGTAACTGTTTTCGACCAAGTACTTCCTAACAATTCATTTGTATCACTCATCAATACCAGTGTGCTGCGGGCCGGCGACGATTACGATGCGAATGTGCTTGGAACAGCCTTCGACATTCGCAGTAAGAACAATATGTACAGTATTAGCGGAAGCGGAGGCACCAGCTTAAAATCGAGTCCTTACTTCAGACAACCGGAGTCTGATGAACGCAGTGGTTTTCGCCAGGATATCAGTCTCAATAAAATCAGTGGTAACTGGACCTGCAGTATCGGTCAATATTCAGAAAGCAA
>Ga0315899_10009044_pt1 | contig 10679 bp, 7 predicted proteins | sample LakEriMetagenome_2_FD_203518 | JGI IMG/M metagenome (GOLD analysis project Ga0315899, IMG submission 203518) | Freshwater fungal communities from buoy surface, Lake Erie, Ohio, United States - Buoy 4 MA112 | ecosystem: Environmental > Aquatic > Freshwater > Lake | place: USA: Lake Erie, Ohio...
CGCCGCGCGGGTCGCAATGGAGTCGCGGGCCACGATCTGCTGCTGGGCGATGGGTTTGACGCAGCAGCCTGCGGCGGTGGCGACGATCCAGCAGGTCGTGAACTTCCTGCTGCTGCGGGGCAACCTCGGGCGCCCCGGGGCCGGGGTCTGTCCCGTGCGCGGCCATTCCAATGTTCAGGGCGACCGCACGATGGGCATCGCGCGCCGCATGCCGGAACAGTGGCTGGCGCGGCTCGACGCCGAATTCGGAATCGTTTCCCCGCGGGCGCCGGGGCTCGACTCGGTCGGCGCCGTCCACGCGATGCGCGACGGTCGGGTGCGGGTGTTCACCGCGCTCGGCGGCAATTTCCTCTCGGCGATGCCCGACACCGCCCTGACCGCCGAGGCGCTGAGCCGCTGCAAGCTCACGGCCCACGTCGCGACCAAACTGAACCGTTCGCACCTCGTCACCGGCCGCACCGCCCTGATTTTGCCCTGCCTCGGGCGCACCGAGCGCGACGGGCAGGCCGGGGGCGAGCAGTTCGTGACGACAGAGGACTCGATGGGGATCATCAACCGCTCGCGCGGTCGGCTCACGCCCGGCTCGCCCCACCTCCGCAGCGAGCCGTGGATCGTAGCCGCGCTCGGACGCGCGCTCGGAGCCGGCGGCGGACGCATTCCCTGGGAGGAACTCGCGGAGGACTACGACCGAATCCGCGACCGCATCGGACGTGTGGTGCCCGGCGGCGAGGATTACACGCGTCGCGTACGCTCCGCGCCCTTCACGCTGCCGAACCCGGTGCGTGACCGCCGCGAGTGGCGTACGCCCAACGGCAAGGCGAACTTCCTTTCAGCCCCGATCCCGCCCGACTGGGAACAACTGCGCGCGCGGTCGGTGGCGGGCGGCCCGACGGAGCACGTGATGATGACCATCCGAACGCACGACCAGTTTAACACAACGGTCTACGGCCTCGACGACCGCTTGCGCGGTGTCTTCGGCGGACGCCGGGTCGTCTTCATGCACGAGGAAGACATCCACGCGGCCGGGTTGGCGGCCGGACACCGGGTCGATCTCGTGAACCGCCACGGTGGCGTGGAACGCGTCGCTCCGGGTTTCCTCGTGGCGCCTTACCGGATCCCGCGCGGCTGCGTGGCGACGTATTTCCCGGAGGCCAACGTGCTGGTGCCGCTCGATAGCGTCGCGGCCGGCAGCAACACGCCCACCAGCAAGTTCGTGGTGGTCAGCGTGCGCCCGTCGGCGGCCGAAACCGCGCCGGAAGAGGGAACCCGCGGGACACGCCGCGGGTCGGACAGCTCATCATGAAGACCAGAGCCATCCTCATCCTAACGCTGGCCGGCGCGTTGCGCGCGGCCGACGCCGGGGCGGGATCGCCGCCCCCGGGCCGGATCACGGTCGAGTTCCTCGAACCGGCCGGCTTCACCGACCTCCGCGAGCGCGCCTGGCTGGAAAACGATCCGTCGCTCTACCTGCCGCGGCTGCGCGAGCACCTCGAGGCGAAGGCGAAGCGCTTCGTGCCCGCGGGCTGCAAGCTGGCGATCACGTTCACCGACATCGACCTGGCGGGTGACTTCGAGCCCTGGCGCGGCCCGCGGTGGGACGACGTGCGGGTTGTCCGCGACCTGTACCCGCCGCGTCTCGCGCTGGCCTTCCAGGTGACTGACGCCGACGGCAAAGTCGTGACGCAGGGCCGGCGCGAGCTGCGCGACCTGGCGTTTCTGTTCAAGTTGCCGCTGGCGTTCCCCGACGACCCGTTACGCCACGAGAAGGCGCTGCTCGACGACTGGCTTGAGCAGGAGTTCCCGCGGCGGCGCGGCTGACAAATCGGTTGAGGACGGGCGCGGCGGGCGGCAGCGTCCCGCCATGACCCTGCCCCGTCTCGCCTCGCTCGCCGCCGCCGCCGCGACGCTCGCGCTCGCGTCCGTGCTCCCCGCCGCCGCCCCGCGGCCCAACATCATCATCTTCCTCGCCGACGACCTCGGCTGGAGCGACGTCGGCTGGCACGGCGGCGACATCGCCACGCCGCACCTAGACCGGCTGGCCGCGGCCGGGGCGAAGCTGGAGCAGTTCTATGTCCTGCCCGTGTGCTCGCCCACGCGCGCCGCGCTGCTCACCGGCCGTTACCCAATCCGACACGGCCTGCAGCTGAGCGTGGTGCGGCCCTGGGCCCAGTACGGCCTGCCGCTCGAGGAGCGCACACTGCCGCAGGCGCTGCGCGAGGCCGGCTACACCACCGCGATCAGCGGCAAGTGGCACCTCGGCCACTTCCGCCCCGAGTACCTACCCACGCGCCGCGGTTTCGACACGCAATACGGACACTACAACGGTCAGATCGACTACTTCACGCACTCCCGCGACGGCGGCCATGACTGGCACCGCAACGACCGCGAGAGCCGCGACGCCGGTTACACCACGCAATTGCTCGGCACCGAGGCGGTGCGCGTGGTGGAGCAGGCCGACCCGAAAAAACCCTTCTTTCTCTACGTGCCGTTCAACGCCCCGCACACCCCGTTGCAGGCCCCCGACGAGTACCTCGCGAAATACGCGCACGTCGCCGACCAGAAACGCCGGGTGTACTCGGCCATGGTCCACTGCCTCGACGACCAGGTCGGTCGCGTCGTCGCCGCGCTCGAGCAACGCGGCCTCATGACCAACACCCTGATCCTTTTCTCGAGCGACAACGGTGGCCCGACCGGGCTCGGCGCGACCAATCGCGGCCTGCGCGCCAGCAAGGCCACGCTGTACGAAGGCGGTGTGCGCGTGCCGGCCTTCGCCTCGTGGCGGGGCCGCATCCCCGCGGGCACCGTCGTCAACGCCCCGCTGCACGTCGTCGACTGGTACCCGACCCTCCTCGCCCTTGCCGGCGCGGAGACGCGGCAGCCCTTGCCGCTCGACGGACGCGACGCCTGGGCGACAATCGCGAAGGGAGCGCCCTCGCCGCACGAGGACATTCTGATCAACGCCGTGCCGCGCAGCGGCGCGATCCGGATGGGCGATTGGAAACTGGTGTTGAACGGCTCCGTCGGCGCCAACGACCTCGAGGAAGCCACCGGCAAGGCCAAGGGGGCGAAGAAGAAATCCGCCGCCGCAACTTCAGGCGCCGAGACCGTCGAGCTGTTCAACCTGGCCGCCGATCCCGGCGAGAAGAACAACCTTGCCGCGGCCAATCCCGAGGTGGTCGCCAAGCTGCGCGCGCGGCTCGAGACCTACACCCGGGCCGCCGTGCCACCGAAAGCCGAGGCGCAGGCGGCCGGCTTCAAGGTGCCGCGCGTGTGGGGGGAAGCGCCATGAATTTGCCCGCTGCCCGCGCGCTCCGGCGCCTCGCCGCCGCCCTTTGCCTCGCGTCCAGCGTCCTCGCCGCCACGCCGCCCGCGGCGCCGCTGCGGGTGATGTCGTTCAACGTGCGCTACGCGACCGCACCCGACGGCGACAACGCGTGGGAGAAACGCACGGACCTTTTCTTCGAGACGATCACGCGCTTCGCGCCCGACCTGATCGGTTTCCAGGAAGTGCTCGCCGTGCAGTACGACGCGATCGCGGCCCGGATGCCCGGCCACGCCTTCGCGGGGGTGGGCCGTGACGACGGCGCGCGGAAGGGCGAGTTTTCCTCGGTCGGCTTCCGCCGCGACCGCTTCACGCTCGTCGCTTCCGGCACGTTCTGGCTCTCCGAGACGCCGGACACACCCGGGAGCAAATCGTGGGACGCCGCACTGCCGCGCATCTGCACCTGGGTGCGCCTGCGGGAGAATGGCACCGACCGCGAGCTGGTGCTCGCCAACACGCACTTCGACCACCGCGGAAAAGTCGCGCGGCAGGAGGCCGCCCGCGTGCTGTCGGAACGCCTTGGGCCCGTCGCCCGCGGAGTGCCCGCGATCCTCACGGGCGACTTCAACATCGACGAGGACAACCCCGCCTACGCGGTGCTCACCCGACCGGCGCGGCCGGAGTGGATCACGTGGATCGACGCTTACCGCACAGTGCACCCCGAGCGGCGGCCCGACGAGGCGAGCTTCAACGGCTTCAAAAATGTGACGCGCGGCTCGCGCATCGATTTCGTCTTCCACACGCGCCACTTCCGCGCGCCCGCCGCGGCGATCGACCGCTTCTCGCGCGACGGCCGCTTCCCGTCGGACCATTATCCCGTGACGGCGGTGCTGGAGGCCGTGCCGTGACCGCTTGGCGGTTTCTCACCGCCGCTCTGCTGCTGGCGGCGTCCGCTGTCGCCGCCGCACCGGGGCGACCCAACATCGTGCTGATCGTCGCCGACGACCACGGTACCGACGCGCTCGGCTGCTACGGCAACCCGGCGATCCGCACGCCGCACCTCGATGCCCTCGCGGCGGAAGGCACGCGCTTCACCCACGCCTTCTGCACAACCGCGAGCTGCAGCCCGTCCCGCTCGGTGCTGCTCACCGGCCAGCACGGCCACCGCAACGGCATGTACGGGCTGCAGCACGACATGCACCACTTCCAGTCGTTCGCGGGCGTGCGCAGCCTTCCGGCGCGGCTCGCGGCGGCCGGCTACCGCACCGCGCGCGTCGGGAAGTTCCACGTGGCACCGGAATCCGTGTATGCGTTCCAGAAAGTCCTCTCCGGCGGGGCCGCCAACGACCCCGCGAGCCTCGGTCGCAGCCCCGTTGAGATGGCCGAGCACACGCGCGCCTTCATCGCGGACCGCGATCCGCGCCCGTTCTTCCTCTATTTCGCCAGCGACGATCCACACCGCGGCAACATCGTGCTGCCCGACGGCCGCCCGTCGTTCGACACCCATCCCGCGCCGAACCCGTTCGGCAACCGGCCCGGCGGCTACCCCGGGGTGGAGTCCGTGCGCTACGACCCCGCCAACGTGCGCGTACCGTCTTTCCTGCCCGACGCCCCGGAAACCCGCGCGGAGCTCGCCCAGTACTACGAGGCCGTCTCGCGCCTCGACCAGGGCGTCGGCCGGCTCCGGCGGATCCTGCACGAGGCGGGCCGTAGGGAGGACACGCTGGTCATCTACCTCAGCGACAACGGCGTGGCGTTCCCCGGCGCCAAAACGACGCTCTACGATCCGGGTATCCGGCTGCCCCTCATCGTCCGCGCGCCGGGGCACCGCCGCCCCGGATCCACGCAGAAGGCGATGGTAACGTGGGCCGACGTCACCCCCACGCTGCTCGACGTCGCCGGGGCGCCCGCGGGGCCCGGCGAGTGCGACGGCCGCTCCTTCCGCGCGGGTCTGGAGGGCTCGCCGCTCGAGGGTTGGGACGAGATCCACGCCTCCCACACGCTCCACGAGGTCACGATGTACTACCCGATGCGGGCCATCCGCACGCGGCGCCACAAGCTTATCTGGAACGTGGCGCACCCGCTGCCGTTCCCCTTCGCGCTGGACCTGGCGCAGTCCCCGACCTGGATCGGCGCCGAACGCCGCGGCGCGACGTACGGCCCGCGTGCCATCGCGGCCTTCCGCCAACGCCCGCGGCTCGAGCTTTACGACCTCGAACGGGACCCGGACGAGATCGCCAACCTCGCCGGCGATCCCGCCCACGCCGCGCTCCTGCGTGACCTCACCGCGCGGCTGCGCGAATTCCAGCGGACCACCCGCGATCCCTGGCTGCACAAGTGGGACCGCGAGTGATGCCCGCGGGCTTGCGCCGCCGGCGCCCCGCGGGGTTACTGCGGCATGGGTCCGCGCATCCTCTTCTTCGGCTACAGCGAGGTTGGCCACGACTGTCTGGCGTTGCTGCTGGAACGCGGTGACAACGTCGTCGCCCTCGTCACGCACGAGGACAACCCTCACGAGAAGATCTGGTTCAAGACCCCGGCCCTCGCGGCGCGCGAACGCGGGATCCCGGTCCTCACGCCGGAGAGCGTGAACACCCCCGAGTGGCGCGAGCGGATCGCGGCGCTGAAGCCCGACCTGATCCTTTCCGTCTACTACCGGCACATGATCGGGACGCGCATCCTCGATCTTGCCCCGCTCGGCGCGTGGAACATGCACGGCTCGCTGCTGCCGAAGTATCGCGGCCGCGCGCCGATCAACTGGGCCGTGCTGCACGGCGAGCCGCGCATCGGCATGACGCTCCACCGCATGGTGCGCAGCGCCGACGCCGGCGCGATCGTCGACCAGGAGGGCGTCGACCTCGGCCCGCGCGACACCGCCGAGCAGGCCTTCCGCCAGGTGCTGCCCTGCGCGCGCCGTGTGCTCGCGCGCCAGATCGACGCGCTGCTCGCCGGCCGCGCGCCGGAGACTCCGCAGGACGATGCGCAGGCGACCTACTTCACCGGCCGTAAACCCGAGGACGGACGCCTCGACTGGGGCCGCGGGTCGCGCGAGATCTTCAACCTGATCCGCGCCGTCACGGATCCGTACCCCGGAGCGTTCGCGGATGTCGGCGGCGCCCGCCTGATGGTCTGGTGGGCCGAACACGAAACCCCGGCCGCCCGGGCCCGGACCGGCCGGCCCGGTGAAGTGCTCTCGCTCTCGCCGCTGGTGGTCGCGACCGGGGACGGCGCCCTGGAGCTCACGCGCACCGAATGGCGCGGCGCCGCGCCGGAAATGCGCGCCGGGCAGATCCTCTAGGACCAAACGACGGAGAGTTTTCGCGTTTCCAAAGCACCCCGACCCGCGTTGCCTCGTCCCAACATGCCCCTCCGCGTTCTCATCCTCGGCGCCAACGGCTTCATCGGCAGCTCGCTCACGCGCGCGATCCTCGACCGCAAGGACTGGGAGGTGTACGGCATGGACGTCGGCAGCCACAAGCTGGAGGACTCGCTGGGCGACCCGCGCTTCCGGTTCGTCGAGGGCGACATCACGATCAACCGCGAGTGGATCGAGTACCACGTCAAGAAGTGCGACGTCGTCATCCCGCTGGTCGCGATCGCGAACCCGATCCAGTACGTGAAGGATCCTCTGCGGGTGTTCGAACTCGATTTCGAAGCCAACCTCGACGTCGTGCGGAAGTGCGCGAAGTACAAGAAACGCATCATCTTCCCCTCGACCTCCGAGGTGTACGGCATGTCGCCCGACGGGAAGCTCGACGAGTCGACCAGCCCGCTGGTGTACGGACCGATCGAGCGCCAGCGCTGGATCTACGCCTGTTCGAAGCAACTGCTCGACCGCGTGATCTACGCGTACGGCGTGCGCGACGGCGTCGACTACACGCTCTTCCGCCCGTTCAACTGGATCGGGCCCAAGCTCGACGACGTGATGGAGCCCAAGGAGGGCAGCTCGCGGCTCTTCACGCAGTTCATCTCCAACGTCATCTTCGGTAAGCCGCTGCAACTGGTCGACGGCGGCCGGCAGACGCGGTCGTTCACGTTCATCGACGACGGCGTGGACGCGCTCCTGCGCATCATCGAGAACCGCGACGGCGCCGCCTCGCGCCGCATCTTCAACCTTGGCAATCCCCGCAACGAGGTGAGCGTGCGCGAGCTCGCGAAGCTCATCATCGCGGCGTTCCGCGATTTCCCCGAGTACGCGGACCGCGCGGCGAAGGCACGGATCGTCGAGGTGCCGTCGGCGAAGTATTTCGGCAAATACTACCAGGACATCCAGAAGCGCGTGCCCTCGATCGCCGCCGCGCGGAAGCAGCTGGGCTGGACGCCGAAGGTCGACCTGCAGCGCGCCATCCGCCTCACCCTCGACTATCACCTCGCGCACAAGCACTACCGGCTCGAGTGAGCGAGGCGGCGCGACGAAGGAGCTCTTTCCGGCTATGCCGTTGCGACTCGCGCTGAAGGTCGACGTCGACACCGACCGCGGCACGCGGGAGGGCGTGCCCAACCTCCTCGCGGACCTGCGGGAGCACGGCGCCACGGCGTGTTTCCTGTTCTCGCTCGGACCCGACCAAACCGGGCGGGCGGTCACGCGCGTCCTCCGGCCCGGGTTTTTCCAGAAAGTGAGCCGCACCAGCGTCGTGAGCATCTACGGCGTGCGCACGCTGCTGAACGGCACGCTGCTGCCCGCGCCGCACATCGGCCGCCGCAACACCGCGGTGATGCGCGCCGCGCGCGAGGCCGGCCACGAGACCGGCATCCACTGCCACAACCACTACCGCTGGCAGGACCACCTGCACCGCATGACCGCCGCGGAAGTCGCGGCCGAGTTCGACGCCGCCCGCGCGGAGTACCGCCGGATCTTCGGCGAGGAGGCGCGCACCGCGGGAGCCGCCGGGTGGCAGAGCAACGCACTGAGCCGCACCGTGTATGACGACGCCGGACTGCTCTATTCCAGCGACACCCGCGGCAACGCGCCATTCTTCCCGCGGATCGGCGCGACCCTCCACCGCACGCTCGAGATCCCCAGCACCCTGCCGACCCTCGACGAGCTCATGGGCCGCCCGGAGTTCCCCGACCACACCCTTGCCGCGCACCTCCTCTCTCTGCTGCGCCCGGACCGGCTGAACGTGTTCACGCTGCACGCCGAGATCGAGGGCATGGGACGGCGGCGCATTTTCCGCGACTTCCTCGCCCGCTGCCGCGGCCAGGGCGTGGAGTTCATACGGCTCGACGAGGAGGCGAAGCGCCTGCTGGCGCACCGCGAAACCATCCCGGTTTGCGAACAGATCCTCGCGCCGATCGACGGCCGCAGCGGGCTGGTCGCGACCCAGGCCGCCTGAGCCGCGGCGGCCGGCCGGTTTGACCGCGGCAGCCGGCGCGCCCACCGTGGCGGCATGAGAACGCCCCGGGGCACCGCCCAGCTCCTCGCCGCGCTGCTGCTGGCCGCGCCGCTCGCCGCCCAGATCGACCGCGTCACCGGCCGCGCCTTCGCCACCCGCTCGGAAGTCATCGCACGCCAGGGCATGGTGTGCACCAGCCAGCCGCTCGCGACCCAGGTCGGGCTCGACGTACTCAAACAAGGCGGATCGGCGGTCGACGCCGCGATCGCGGCCAACGCCGCGCTGGCCCTGATGGAGCCCACGGGATGCGGCCTCGGCGGCGATCTCTTCGCGATCGTGTGGGACGCCAAGGCGAAGCGCCTGCACGGCCTCAACGCCTCCGGCCGTTCGCCGCTCGGGCTCTCGCGCGAGGCGCTCCTCGCGGAACTGGCGAAACTGGGGGTGAAGACCATCCCGCCGCGGGGCCTGCTGCCGGTCTCGGTGCCCGGCGCAGTCGACGGCTGGTTCGAGCTGCACCGGAAGTTCGGGCGCCTGCCCATGCCGCGGTTGCTCGCCCCCACGATCCTCTACGCCAACGAGGGATTTCCGGTCTCCGAGTTGATCGCGTACTACTGGGACCGCAGCGTGCCCGTGTTCAGCAAGGAGCCCGGCGCGTTCCTCGCGACCTTCGCTCCCGGCGGCCGCGCTCCGGGCAAGGGCGAGATCTTCCGCAATCCGGACCTCGCGCGCACGCTCGCCGCCATCGCCGACGGCGGGCGCGACGCGTTCTACCGCGGGGAGATCGCGACGCGCATCGACGCGTTCTTCGCGGCCAACGGCGGCTGGCTGCGGAAGGCCGACCTCGAGCGCCACACCTCGACCTGGGTCGATCCCGTCTCGGTGAACTACCGCGGCTACGACGTGCACGAGCTGCCGCCCAACGGTCAGGGCATCGCCGCGCTGCAGATGCTGAACATCCTCGAGGGCTTCGACCTCAAGGCCATGGGCTTCAACTCGCCCGACGCGCTCCACGTGATGATCGAGGCCAAGAAGCTCGCCTTCGAGGACCGCGCGAAGTTCTACGCCGATCCGGAGTTCTCGAAAATCCCGCTGCGCGGTCTGCTCTCGAAGGAGTACGCCGCCCAGCGTCGCGGGCTCATTCGCATGGACCGCGCCGCCCGCACCTACGACGCCGGCAATCCGGCGCTGCAGGAAGGCGACACGATCTACCTCACGACGGCGGACTCCGACGGTAACATGGTATCGCTGATCCAGAGTAATTACCGCGGCATGGGCAGCGGTGTGGTGGTGCCCGGGACCGGCTTCGGTTTCCAAAACCGCGGCGAGATGTTCACGCTCGAGGCGGGACACGCCAACGACTACGCGCCGGGCAAGCGCCCGTTCCACACCATCATCCCCGCGTTCGTCACCAAGGACGGCGAGCCGTGGCTCAGCTTCGGCGTGATGGGCGGCGCGATGCAGCCGCAGGGACACGTGCAGATCATAGTGAACATGGTCGACTTCGGCATGAACGTGCAGGAGGCGGGCGACGCCGCGCGCTGGCAGCACGAGGGTTCGACCGATTACGACGCGCCGCGGATGACCAACGGCGGCTTCGTGAACCTCGAGCAGGGCGTGCCGTGGGAAACGAAAGCGGAACTGCGGCGCCGCGGCCACGACCTGCGCACCGATCTCGGCGGCTACGGCGGCTACCAGGCGATCCGCTGGGACTCCCGCCACCGCGTCTATCTGGGCGCCAGCGAAAGCCGGAAAGACGGCCAGGCGGCGGGCTGGTGAAGCGCCCGCCATCGGGCGCGATCAAGGCCTCTGTCGGCTGCGATCGCGGCGGTGGTCCGCGGCCGCAGCCGCGGCCATCTCACTCGCGTTTCGATCCGAAGACTCGAACGCGCGCGGATTACGAGCGCGAGCCGTGTGGCCGCAGGCGACCCCGCAGACCACACCGACCCGACGACCACAGGGCCGTTCCTCCTGCTCCGTGGTGAAACCTTCCCAACGCGCCGCCGCGGCGGATCAAACCCGCGGACCACCCTGCGCGAGATGACGCGCGCGGAGACGGAGGCCGTTGAGGCGGATGAAACCGC
>Ga0315899_10009045_pt1 | contig 10678 bp, 9 predicted proteins | sample LakEriMetagenome_2_FD_203518 | JGI IMG/M metagenome (GOLD analysis project Ga0315899, IMG submission 203518) | Freshwater fungal communities from buoy surface, Lake Erie, Ohio, United States - Buoy 4 MA112 | ecosystem: Environmental > Aquatic > Freshwater > Lake | place: USA: Lake Erie, Ohio...
TGCCTACCATTAGGTTTATTGCTGAAGATTTATATTCGCCTGTATCTACCAGTTCGGAAGGCAGAATGATTTGTTTACCCAGCGCCAGCAAGAGCAGCAACAGATAAAGGCCATAGAGCGGATATTGCCTGAAAAAAGCCAAGAATGCCCTATACCGCTGTTTCATGATGCCAAAATACTACTTTAAAATCCAAAACCGAACACCGGCCAGTACGATTGCAAAAACCAGGGTTCCAACGGCAAATTCGAAGCGGACAGTTAATACAACAATACACAATACAAACAGAATACCCGACACCAGCAGCATTAAGGTTCTGGGCCCGTGCGGATTACCGAGTGTTTGAACCAGCTGATTACCGTTCGAATCCTGCACGTCATAATCAATGGCTTTCAGGCCACCAAAAAATGGGGTTTGATATGACACTACGCGCTGTCCGGGTACCGGCAGGATTACGGCATGATCTACTTCAATCTGCGAATGGTCATCCAAAACCACGGTATATTGCCTATCCCCATTAGGAAATACGGCCTGAAAGGCCTCTGAGCAGGTTGTTGTTGTCAAATGGGGTTTCAGAAATTCGTCCGTGGTATAAACCCCGTTAAGTAACAGAATAAAAACAGCACAAATTCGGGCCAGTTTTAACAGTTTTACTTCCATGGAAGCAGATTTGAGGACCTGTTAGTTCAGGGATAATCAGATTTCAGTTTCAGGATCCCATTGCTCCAGATAGTCGGCGACCTTACGCACAAACATGCCTCCCAGTGCGCCATCCACCACGCGATGGTCGTAGCTGTGGCTGAGGAACATCATGTGGCGTATTGCAATCACATCGCCGTATTCTGTTTCAATAACGGCGGGTTTCTTGCGTATGGCACCTATGGCCATAATGGCCACCTGGGGCTGATTGATTACCGGTGTGCCCATTACATTGCCGAATGAACCTACATTGGTAACGGTGTAGGTTCCGCCCTGAATCTCATCGGGGGATAATTTACCCACCCTAGCCCTGTTGGCCAAATCATTAACCACACGGGTTATACCCAGCAGGTTCATGGTATCGGCATTCTTGATCACCGGCACGATGAGATTACCGTTTTGCTGGGCCACCGCCATGCCGATGTTGATATTCTTTTTCTTGATTATTTTATCTCCGTCTACCGATACATTGATCATCGGAAAGTCTTTGATGGCTTTGGCTATGGCCCATACAAAAACGGGGGTAAATGTAATATTTTCTCCTTCGCGCTTTTTGAATTTGTCCTTAACCTTATTGCGCCAGTTCACCAGATTGGTAACATCGGCTTCCACAAAACTGGTTACATGGGGGCTATTTCTTTTGCTCATTACCATGTGGTCGGCGATGAGTTTACGCACCCTGTCCATTTCAATGATTTCATCTCCGGCACCCAGCGAAACGGCCACAGGGGCCTGTTTTTCTGCCACGGGTGTGGCTGCGGGAGTCTGGACTTCAGGTGCGGTTGGTGTTGTGGTTGCGGCAGGAGCAGCACCACGGTTTTGAACATAGTTAAGGATATCCGACTTGGTAACGCGGCCTTCTTTACCGGTTCCGGGAATGCGATCCAGTTCTTCCATGCCAATGCCTTCGGTTCTGGCTATGTTGAGAACCAGAGGGGAATAAAACCTATCACCGGATGCGGTTACCGCTGCAGGGGCAACCGGTTGTGCATGATTTGCGGCAACCTCAATCGTTTTTTCCACTTCCTTCACAGGGGTAGACTGTGGGGATGCAACTACAGCAGGAGTAGGAGCCGGAGCTGATGCAACGCTTCCTTCAGTGGCAATCATGGCCACGGGTTCGCCAACTTTCACAACCTGTCCGTCTTTGTATAGCTGTTTCACCAATACGCCGGACTCGGTGCTGGGTATCTCGCTGTCTACCTTATCGGTAGCAATTTCCACAATAGGTTCATCTTTTTCAACCTTATCGCCTTCATTTTTTAGCCAGCGTATGATGGTTGCTTCGGCAATACTCTCGCCCATTTTGGGCATAAGGATGGGTTTTTCTGCCATAATATGGAGGTGCAAAAATCGGGGTTTTTAGGGGTAACTGCAAATTTGTGTTATCGAACCCTATTCTTCGGTATCCGATTCTTCCGTCATGCCCAGTTTTTTCATGTAGTATGATACATATTTCATCCTGCCTTCGTCCCGGTTTTTTTCATAGGAATAGTGTAGGTTTCTGAGCATTCTTTTCAGAATTTCGGGATTTTGGCAGGTATCAAAAAAAGCGGGTTGAGATTCCACTTTAATTACTTGCAGAAAATCACGGATGTTTTTATGTAAAAAAATCTGACCCCGGCTAAATGGGTTTATGTAAAATAGTATGGGACCAAAATCTTCCCTGTTGAGGGCTGTGGGAGCATTGAAAGGAATGACGGGATTTAGGTGAGAGTCATCGCAATATGCCAAAACAAAATGTTGGGGTAAATTAACACCAAACACCGGCAACCCTAATTTTTGAGCTACGATAGCGTAGAGATTGCATAGCGATATGGGATTACCTGAACGGGTTTCAATCACCCTGTTTATAAGGGAATTATCGGGGTTGTGATAATCATTTGAATTGCCTTTGAAATTGTATCTTTCAAAGAAAATATGGTTAAGAATCTTGATTTTATCGTAGGGATTGGAAGCATTATACAGCGACATCCAGGCATCCAATCTCATTTTCTCAACAAAGTTCAGCACCAGAGACTCATCCAGCCCGGGGTAATGAATTTTGCTGACCAGCAAGCAGGCCTGCAGCAGGGATTTTTCGGTGGATTTCAACCAATCATCAAAGCCGGCTGACAATTCCTTTCGTTGAATATTACGGATAATTTCTTCTATGCGACCGGCCCGGAGCGGATCCTGATTGGTGAGCCAGTATTGCTCCAGTAACGGAACTATTTCTGCGCCTTCGGAGAGAAGACGACCCGCTACGGTTCCCACCACCTGCTCATCGGTATCGTCAAGCAGGTATAACATGGCTTTCAGTTCAGATTCCGAAATCATGTGCCTCAACTATCAAATATACAAAATTTCCGCGATAAAAACAAATCAAATACAGGACAAAGCATCATGCGATGAATTTTCCGGCTGACGCACCAAAATCAACGTTTTTTGCGCGAAGCTGGCTTCTTCTCTGGCGTATTTTTCACCAGGTCCATTACCTCTTCGTAGGTAAGTTCTTCCGGTTTTTTACCTGAAGGAATTTTCACATTCAGTTTTCCGTAACTGATGTAGGGACCATATTGGCCTTTTACGATCTTCAGACTTTTATCCTGTTCAAATTCCTTGATAATCTTGGATTTTTCGCTTTCTTTTTTGGCCTCGATGAGGGGTATGGCCTCTTGCATGGTAACGGTAACAGGATTGGTCCCTTTGGGAAGACTGACGAATAATTCTCCAAACTTGATGTAGGGTCCAAAACGGCCTTTATTTACGGATAATTTATGGCTTTCATACTCACCAATCTCAATGGGAAATTGGGGTTCATTGGCCAGATTTTGCAGAAAAAGTTCAGCATCTTCCTCGCCAAAAGCGTGTAAATCTGTATTTCTTGGGAGACTATGAAATTTATCGGCTACTTTCAAATAAGGACCATATCTTCCCACAGCTACTACCGCCTCAGTTCTATTAGACAATTGTAGTTTTTTAGGAAGCTCAAATAATCTCAGGGCCTCCTGCAGTGATATATTCTCCATGCTGATACCTGCAGGAATACTAGCATATTTTTGTTTTTCATCCTCCTCCTGGGTGCCTATCTGCACCATGGGGCCAAATCGGCCAAGTCGCACCAGCACAGTTCTGCCTGAAGCGGGATCTTGACCGAGAATGCGTTCTCCGGTGACACGTGTGGCGGTTTCTTTTGTACGCTGGATATTCTCAGCAAACGGATCATAGAAAGTTTGCAGCATATCCTGCCATCCCATATTACCGTCGGCGATTTCGTCAAACTCTTTTTCAACAGAAGCGGTAAAACCATAATCCATGATTTGATTAAAATGCTGAAGGAGAAAATCAGTGACCAGCATTCCCATGTCTGTAGGAAACAGTTTTTTCTTTTCGGCGCCAAAGTTTTCTGTTTTCACCTCACGGTTTAACCCGTTTTTATTCATCAATACCGACACAAATCTGCGGGTTTTGCCCTCACGCGATTCGGAGGTAACATATCCCCTTTTTTGAATGGTGCTTATGGTGGGTGCATAGGTAGAGGGACGACCAATACCCAGTTCTTCCAGCTTTTTCACCAGGGCAGCTTCAGAGAAGCGGGCTGCAGGCCGGCTAAATTTCTCTTCTGCCTTTATATCAAGATAATTAAGGATATCATTTATGGCAACACGCGGCAGTACCCCGGATTCGTCTGATTCCTCATCATCATCATTACTTTCTATGTAAAGTTTCAGGAAACCATCAAATTTGATAATTTCACCTTCTGCAGAAAAAATCTCGGCGTTGGCAGAATTGCCAATGCTGATAACCGTTTTTTCCAGGTCAGCGGTTTTCATCTGCGAGGCCACAGCCCTTTTCCAGATTAGGTCATATAACTTTTTTTGCTGCGGGTCATCCCCGGCTGCCGTTTTATCAAAATAGGTAGGGCGAATGGCTTCGTGGGCTTCCTGGGCACTTTCGTTTTTATTGCTGAATTTGCGTACCTGACTGTATTCAGGTCCAAACATGGCGGTAATTTGGTCTTTGGCAGCAGCCACAGCCAGCTGACTCATATTCACCGAATCGGTACGCATGTAGGTAATGTGTCCATTTTCATAAAGGCGTTGCGCCAGAGACATGGTTTTAGACACATCGTAACCCAGTTTGCGGGAAGCTTCCTGCTGTAACGTACTGGTGGTGAAAGGCGGTGCCGGATTTCTGTGCGTGGGTTTTACTTCGGTATTCAGCACCGTAAATGCCGCCTGCTGAACCTGTTTCAAAAAGGATACGGCTTCGTCTTCTGTTTTAAACTTGCGGGTTAATTCTGCTTTTAAGGATTTGCCTTCCTGGTTGGTGAACAGTGCGCTAACCTTGAATTCGGACTGACTTTGGAATGCATTGATTTCTCTTTCGCGCTCCACAATTAATCGAACAGCAACAGATTGAACCCGGCCTGCAGACAAACCGCGGCCAACAGTTCTCCATAGTATCGGGGAAAGTTCAAATCCCACCAATCTATCCAGTACACGGCGTGCCTGCTGGGCATCTACCAGATATTTATCAATACTTCTGGGATTTTCAACTGCCTTGAGTATGGCGGGCTTGGTGATTTCATTGAAAACAATGCGTTTGGTATTTTCTTCACTGAGGCCCAGCGTATCAAACAAATGCCAGCTGATGGCTTCTCCTTCCCGGTCTTCGTCCGTTGCAAGCCAGACAACTTCCGCTTCCTTGGCCATTTTTTTCAATTTCTTGACCAGCTCCTTTTTATCCGGATCAATCTCGTATTTAGGTCTAAAACCGTTTTTTACGTCAATGGCACCATCACCACGACTTAAATCGCGAATGTGTCCCATACTGGAGGTAACGGTAAAACCGCTTCCGAGGTACTTTTCAATGGTTTTGGCTTTCGCCGGAGACTCAACAATTACGAGGTTCTTCATCTTCAAAAAAATAACGGTTCAACAAAAAATCTAGGGTGCAAAGGTAATGGGTTTGATAATGAACCCGTTCCTTGTCTGAATGCGAACCAGATAAATTGAGCCGTTATCCACAGCGGGATTACCTAAGGTAATCAATGATTTACCCACAGGCATAAATTTTTTACATAGGGTTTGAATCACCCGTCCCTGAACATCACAGATATCTACGGTTACCGGCATACCTATGGTAAGATTGAGTTCCAAAGTTGCGTTATCTCTGGCTGGATTTGGGTAAACAGCTGCTTTTACTTCATCCTTTTCTATTATGTGGGTTCCGGAAAACCACTGGCTTACATTGATATCGTCTATCCAAACTGAGTTTCCGGAATTGCTAATGATATCAATGCGGAAAATGGCATTTTTCACTGTATCCAGTCTATTGAGCTGTGAAAAAGAAGGAATATTAATCAGTTTCCACTGGCTTTTGTTTACCGGAACAAAACCGGGCTTGGAAGTACCGCCGGAATATGCGAGGCCGGTGCCTGTACGTTCAAGAATCTGACGGAATGAATTTCCGCAGTCTGTGGAAACGTAAACCCTGAGAATTTCAGAAGCGGTAGGATCAGAGGTAGGCAGGGCGTATGCAGCATAGAAAGAGAGTCGGGCAGGTAAACCCAGTTTGCCCAGTTTACTCAAGTCATAGGAAGGAGTACGGAAGCTAAAAACTGTTCCGGAAGCGGTAAATGAATTAATTTTGGCCTGATAGCTTTTGGCACCCGTATAGGACACTGTATCTGCTAAAGTCCATCTGGAACCTGAAGGAGAAAGGTGCTGAAAACCACGCCCAACGGGATCACTTTCAAACTTTTCTTCCGCATTGGGATATAGTGCAGACTCCTGCCCTATTACTTCTATGTAATCGGTTACAGAATATGAATTACTGCCTTTTGCGTTTTGCACCGTGAGCGAAACTGAATATTTACCGGCAGTCTGGTAAATTACAACCGGGCTTTCTGAGCTTGAAGACGGAGAGGATGAACCCGGTAAGCTCCAGCTTCGCGCTGTTACCGTGGCTTTGCAACTCATATCATAAAATTTCACCGGCTCGCCGGCACATACCACCCTATTGGAGGATGAAAACGAGGCAGTAGGCGGAGTAGATGAATTAGGGGTAATACCGGTAGCCAGCAAATTGGCGGCAGAAACATTCCCTGAGCGAGGTGACCTTGCGAGATAATATTCCATTATTGCTTTTTGCTGCTTCGTAAACATAGCCATGCAGCTGCCATCGCTGTAATCCATGTAATTTTCCCACTGATCGGGAAGATTGGGGTTATCATTAGAGCAGCTATTGCCATTGGCCGGGCAACTGGCATTGGTGAAGGTAGAGGCCACTGGAGGTGTATCGTCGCACTGATCATCATCATTACAACCACCTTGGAATGTATGAAACAATCCCAGCCAATGACCCACTTCGTGAGTGAGGGTTCTGCCGCTGTCTCCGGGAACTGCAGTGCCAATGGTACCCACGCGATCATGACGCATTACAATACCGTCTACAGCAGAATTTGTGGCAAATGGAAAAACAGCATAACCCAGGGTAGTGCCATTGCCCGAAGATTGTATACTTGTCACCACCCAAATATTCAGGTATTTGGTATAATCCCAGCGAGCAATGGATTTAACGGTGGCGTTTGATTGATCTACATCAACTCCATACGGACTGTACACACGATTTATACCATCCGTACATTTGCCCGAAGGATCAATGTTGGCCAGCTTAAATTCAATCTGGCAATCGGCGGCCACCGCGGTAAACTGGCTACGGATTTTGGTCCGGTTGGGATTCAGAAAATTAAAATCCTGATTCAATACCCGAACCTGATCCAGAATCTGTTCGCGGCTAATATTTTCAGCACCATTGGTATGGATGACGTGGAATACGACGGGAATGGTGTATTTGGCGGCTCTTCTAACCGGATTATTTCTGGCGGCGCGCGCCTCAGCATTGTATGCTTCGCGTTTGGCTGCCAGTGTAGGATCTTGCTTCAGCATTTGCTGATAGTGCAACTCTGTTCCGCACGAATGCTCATGGTGAAACTGGGCTGATAAAGGTAAAAGGAAGGAAACCAGTAAAGCCGCCGCGGTAAATATTTTCTTCATGAATGGGTGCAAAAATAACCTTTTTGGTGTTGCTTGGTTTTCGAAATTTTCTTGCATGACAGTAAAATGACCCTAAATACCCATAGGGAAAAAGGCATCCGGATGATAATAAAGATGCCTGCTAAAATGGGTAATAACAACCGATACAATGTCGAAACGCAATGGCCCGTTGTGCGGATTTTGTATCAAATAATTTTGCGCAGCCAGTATTAATTTTCGCTGTTTATCGGGATTTACCCTATCCTCAGGATGGACCCTATCATCTACCATTAATCTTGATTTTACCTCTACAAAAACCAGTCTGTGCCTGTCTTTGGCCACGATGTCAATTTCTAGTTTACCTGACCTCCAGTTTCTATGGATGATTTCGAAACCTTTGAAACGGAGAAAATCTGTGGCGTAGTTTTCACCCGCATCTCCCACTTGCTTTGAAGTCCCCACAAATCAAATATACGAAATATTCTACAAAAAAGCAAGTATTTTAAAATCACGTATTTTTGCAAGCATGCAAATGTGCAACCGAAAAGATTTGGGTTTGATGGACTACAAGGATGCGTGGGATTTGCAGCTGTCGTTATTCGAAGAAAAAATCAAGGCAAAAACAAACGGAGAAAAGCCGCAGCATGATTTACTTTTAGTAGAACATCCCCATGTATACACATTTGGGAAAAGTGCGGAACGTAGCAACCTGCTCGCCGATGCAGAAACCTTGTCTCAAATAGGTGCCGGCGTATATGATATTGAGCGTGGCGGTGATATTACCTACCATGGACCCGGGCAGTTGGTGGCATACCCCATTTTCGACCTGGAGCAACTGGGGGTGGGCGTTAAAGTTTTTGTGGAAGGCATTGAAACTGCCATCATACGCACACTGGCGGAGTGGGACATTGTGGCAGAAACGATTCCGGGCAGAATTGGGGTATGGTTAGATAAAGACAAGCCGCGGGAAAGGAAAATTGCCGCCATCGGAATAAAGTGCAGTCGCTTTGTCAGTATGCATGGACTTGCACTGAATGTTAACACCAACCTATCCATGTTTAACCATATTGTTCCGTGTGGCATCTCTGACAAGCAGGTTTGCAGTATGGAGGGCGAACTGGGCCGACAAATTGACATGTTTGTCGTAAAAAACACATTAGGCAGGCATTTTGCATCTATATTTGGATTACAATACAACGATGAACCGCAATAACATTATTTTACTTTCGGTGGTGGGCTTTTTTGCCATCATCTTCTTCTGGGGCTGTAATAAGTACAACGGCATTATTGACAAAGATGAAAAGGTTAAAAATGCCTGGGGGAATGTTCAAACGCAGTACCAGCGCAGGGCCGATTTGATTCCGGCACTTATCAGAACTGTACAGGAAGCAGGCAAGAATGAAAAAGGCATTTTGGAATCTGTTACCAAAGCCCGTGCTGGTATCACAGAAGCCAAGGATGAAATCAGTAATGCTAAAAACCCTCAGGATCTGGAGCGGGCCAATGCCAAAATCAGTAGTGCGTTCACGCTTGCTGTAGAGGCCTACCCTCAAGTTAGAAGTACTGAAGCATATTTAAAATTACAGGATGAGATGCCCGGCACTGAAAACAGAATTGCCACAGCAAGATCTGACTATAATAATACCGTTCGGGTGTACAATACTGCTGTACGCACCTTCCCCGGCAATATCGTGGCAGGGTTTGGCGGATTCACCGTAAAGGAAGAATTCAAAGCCGAGGCGGGTAGTGAGAAAGCGCCTGATTACGACAAGGCCTGGGATAAAGGCAAAGAATAATCCGGGTGTTTCCATTCTTTCAAAAAACAGTAAGCCTTGATGAGGCCTCCATATTGGAGGCGATCCGCAGCGCAGAAAGTCGGTCCAGGGCCGAAATACGGGTGCATGTGGCCCGAAAAATCGGGAGAACAGGTACGTTAGCCGCGGCGCAGGCCACTTTTAACGAACTTGGCATGCACCGCACTGAACTTCGAAACGGAGTGTTGATTTTTGTTTGCCCCGGCGAAAAAAAGTTTGCCATACTCGGTGATATTGGCATACACCAACATGTGAATGATGCATTTTGGGAACATGTAAAATCTGAAATGCAGGATCTGATGAAAACGGGTAAGCTTACAGAAGCCATTTGCCATGGAATAAACCTTGCAGGTGAAAAACTGCAACAATACTTCCCTGCAGGAGATCACAATCCCAATGAATTGAGCAATGAAATTTCGAGGGATTAACATATTACTCGCAGTGCTGCTTTGTTGCAGCAGCCATGGGTTATTAAAGGCGCAAACAGAAGATGATATTGCCAGAAAACCGGTACCGGATTATCGCGGTCTGGTGAATGACTTTGCCGGGTTGTTGTCGGCAGACGAAGTTCAGCAACTTGAAAAAACTTTAAGGGCATACGAAGACAGCAGTAGCACGCAAATTGTGGTTGTGACAGAAAAGACCCTTAACGGACGCGACCAGTTTGACCGAAGTATGGATTTTGCCCGCCTGTGGGGTGTAGGCCAAAAGGATAAAAACAACGGTGTGGTGATATACCTGGCCCTTGAAGAACGCAAACTAAGTATCCGCACTGCCAATGCCACACAGGGCGCACTCACTGATGGCGAATCCGGGCAAATCCGGAGAAACATTATGCAGCCATTGCTCAAACAGGGCAAATACTTCGAAGCGTTTGATGGTGGAAGCCGGGCTGTAATGCAGGCCCTTGCCGGTGAATTCAAAGCTGATGGAAAATCAAAACAAAGCGACTCACCCGGATGGGTAATCATATTCATTGTTTTGTTTATCCTCTTTGTTCTATCCGCCTTAGGACGCAATGGCAGAAGCCGCGGCATCGGGGGCATGGGACCCTACTACTGGGGTGGCGGATTTGGTGGTGGATTTGGTGGTGGCGGCAGTTCCGGAAGCAGTTGGGGCGGCATGGGCGGTGGCGGAGGATTCGA
>Ga0315899_10009046_pt1 | contig 10678 bp, 12 predicted proteins | sample LakEriMetagenome_2_FD_203518 | JGI IMG/M metagenome (GOLD analysis project Ga0315899, IMG submission 203518) | Freshwater fungal communities from buoy surface, Lake Erie, Ohio, United States - Buoy 4 MA112 | ecosystem: Environmental > Aquatic > Freshwater > Lake | place: USA: Lake Erie, Ohio...
GAAAATAATACCAACAGTTTATAGAAAAAGCTCCGCATGTTGTAATGCGGAGCTTTTTTATTTTGTACCGGCTGCTTCCCACCTGTACTCGGGAGATTGCTCAATCGCTTTCATTATATCGGCTAGCACTTCATCCGCATTTTCCGAGCCATCGAATTGCATAGGTGGTTTAAATCGTACGGTAAGCGTTACACCTTTCTTCTTCAACAGTAGCCCCTTCTTGTTAAATGCGCGTCGAAATCCATCAATGACCACTGGCACTACAACAGGGTTGTATTTTTTGACCAACAGCGCAACGCCACGTCGGCCGGGCGCATAAACTTTAGTAGTTCCTTGAGGAAAATTAATCAGCCAGCCATTTTCCAATGCAATTCCGATATTCGTTAAATCGTCCATCCGCACTTTGCGTTTTACATCCTGATTGCCATCCCGCCATGTGCGTTGAATGGAAACAGAACCTACGTATGCAAAAACTCTGGGCAACCAACCCTTTTTCATAGTTTCCTCTGCAGCTACAAAATACGTGTCGTGCTTAGGACGCATTAAATAAAACGGATTCTTCAGACTATTGCTCCTGCCGTTTTTGGCTGCACAAAACACATGCAACATAGCAATGACATCCGCGAAATACGTTTGATGATTGGAAACAAAAAGGACGTTATGTTCAGGCAGTGACTGAAGAATTTCTCCGCCTTCGATTTTAACATGATTAATTGTTGCATAGCGTCGCCACGTAAACCAGCCGATGGAGCTGATCAGGAACTTTTTAATAAAAATTACATGACCAAAAGGGTCGCGACGAAACATACTTTAAGATTAAACAATTCCGTTTGTGTGAAGATACGATTTACAGCGGCTTGGAAAATTAGAGGTAGGCCGGACTTTATCACCGGCAACGTTTAATAAAATTCTATCGCAACAAGGATATGCAACACACAGAAGCGACTTGGATTTATACCTTTGTACCATGCGAAAAATGTTGACTATCATTGGAATTGCGCTTCTCATTGCCGGGGCCTCGTGGATGATTGTACGATATCTGTTTCTGAAGCAGGAATTTCCGAATCATGCTTTATACATTCCTAAAGATGCGTTTGCTATTGCAACAATAAATCTGAAAGCACTAGCACTTGATTCTAAAGAAATGATATCGGAAGAGTCTAATTCCTCTGCATCAACCATCAGCCCGTTGAGTCCGATAAAGGATATCATCATGAACAAAGATTGTGGAGGAATTGATATCACGCAATCTGTGTTAGGTTTCTCTTGGCAGGAAGGTGAAGATGCATACGTTGGCGCAATAGCACAATTGAAAGACAGCGCTTTGCTTGGCAACTTACTCCGGTCGGAAGATTTTGCACTTCCATTATATCCGGAAGCCGGCAATTCAACGGTTTTAAGGGTTGATACGGGCTCTGCAATAATTACGTATAATGCAGAAGTTGTAGTCTGGGCTATGCCGCTAAGTCATACGGAATACGCCAACACGCGTAATGCTGTTACTAAGCTGCTGCAACAAACCGAAGCGCAATCCATAATTTCCAACGAGAATTTCCGTCAGCAGCAAAGTCAGCAATTTGACATAGCGTTATGGATGAACAGCGACCGAGTTTTAAACTTCTCCGATTACGCCGGCATATTATATACGCAGTTATATAACACGCAGTATGTGTCGTTTCTGCTTCAGTTTCGCGAAGGAGAGATTGCTGTGCAGCAACAATTGTATCGTACTAACGGAACAGCACAGCCTGAACCACTCAGCAATCTGCCAATAGACGGCAACAATTTCTTAGGGATGATTAATTATTACATGGATTTAAATTCCGAGCAGTTGAAATCTTCCTGGGGCAAGTTACCTCCATTGGATCAGTTGCCATTGGGAGATGTAGAGATTGCGCAACTGTTACCTGAATTAACGGGACGTGCGACGTTGTTGTGGTATGATACTACTTCTATTTATGTCAATTATGAACGTGATGATTACTTTACCGGCGACAAAGAAATGATTCGCAAGAAGAAAATCTATTTGCCCACGGCAGCAACGTACGAAATTAAAGATTCGCAGAAGGTAAAACTATTGATGGATGAGTGGATGCAAAAAGACAGTGCCGAACGTGTGGGATCGGGCTGGAGAACAAGAGATCAAATTCCGATGAATGTTTTTATTGAAAATAATCAACTCACGGTTTCTGATTTATCCATAGGTGATTACAAATTGCGACCAAAACCGGTGGCTTTAGGAAATATGAGCGCGTTCATTGATTTAGAAAAAACAATAAAACGTTCGCCGTGGACCATTCTGTCTTATTTTATCCCTAACGAACAGACGGTAATTGATAATGCGGGGAATTTATTCGCCAACTACGAATCCAGCACTACTGTTGAACATGAGAACAACAAGTTGGTACGTGACATTCGCATTAAAATGAAAAACGGCAAAACGAATGCACTTGTACAGCTGCTTCGCTTTGCCGATACCAATAAGTTTCGCTTGTTCTACTAATTAGCCCTGAATGTTATCCAGTTGTGTCATTAGCTTTGACTGCTTCTCCACTTTTGCAAACGTTTCCTTCTCTACATTTAATACAGCCTTGCGAGCCTGAGCGAGTACTTTGTTTCCTGCAGGTGTAATATTCACGAGGATGGCGCGCGAGTCCATTTTACTCGGCTTACGCTGAATCAACTTTCTCGTCGCCAGGTGACGCAATACTTTTGACGTCATCATGTGATCTGTTTGTGCGTATTCGGATAACTTCGATTGAGAAATTCCGGCAGAAGCATCAGGCGCAGCAGCCAAATGTTCCAACAATAAATATTGCACGTGCGTAACTCCCAAAGGATCTAACGCCGCTTTCATGTTACGCTGCCAAGTGTTGCTAGCTTGCCAAATTTTAAAACCTAAATAAGCAAGACCGTTGTTCTTCTTAGACTTCGCCATAGTTCGATTAAGGGGTTAAAGTATGCGCAAAGATATATTTTATTCATTCAGCGCAAATTACTAACTCGTTAGTTGTTAGATAAATACATGACTGATAAATACGTATTCTTCACACTTTATAAGCGCGCTTACATATCAGTTTCCAATCCCAAGGCCACGCCCGCTCTAACGCCCCACTCTTCCATTCCGAGTGATGGTGTATAGATCCAAGTAGCTGCAGCAAACGGCGCCAAATAAATATCCCAAGTGCCAACGGTTTTGCGCATTTTACCGCGCACCATAAAATTGCAGGACATTTTAGCTTTTTCGTAATACGGATCGCGTCTGTACCAATACGACACACCCAATGGATTTAAGGAGACATGCGTTGCAAATTTTCCGGTTGTGGTGTAATAACCGATTCCTTCCGGCAAAACGGTCATTAACAAACCCAGTGCAGACAGCCAGCGTCCACCATTGGAATTGGCCAACAACCATCCTCCGCCAATCGCACCTGCGGGAGCATGAACGAAAAGTCCTTCCGGTTGACGCGGCCCAATTCCGGCTTGATAGTTCAAGGTAAAACGCTCCGCGAATGGGAAATGAATCATCAATCCATATGATTGCTGCGCACGATCACCAAGTTGAAAGTGCTCTCCGTAAATTCCGATATCAAGAACATCTTGCGCGTAACAGCAACGAATGCTTAATGCAATAATCAAGGTTAATGCGAATCTCATGGGATGATAAATTTCGAAAAAATATCCTGCATAGTTGCAGTATGAATTTCATGTTCCCCTTCAAATTTAACGTGATGTAAATCCGGATGATCTTCGCGCATCAGTTTCAATTGTGTTGCAGCTTCATCGTCGGAGATAAACCTATCATTACTTGCAGTCACAACGGTTAACTCTGCTTTTTGGTCCAACCGCATTTGCACATCAGGAGGGAAAAATGCACACCATAGTATTAACCGATCCGGATTAAAATTACCGGCACTCACCCATCTTGCTGCTGTAGCTCCTCCTTGAGAAAACCCTAACACAACTTCCTTCTCAAGATTCGGAAATTTCGCTGTAACAGCTGCTCTCACATCATTCAAATAAGAAACATAATCGCGGATATCATTTTCACGATCTTCCTTAGTCATCCACGAAGCAACCACATTACCGGCACCTCCCCGTGCATAAAAACGATGCAATCCCTCCGGAGCAATTATCGCGACAGATTTACCGGCAACAGGTTCAAATTGTGTCAGAAACTCAGAAGCTGCTTGAGCATATCCATGCAACACATAAATTACACATTTAACCTCGGCGGGCGATTTCGACTCCAAACTAAAATATCTGGCGGTCTTTTGTACCGCAATAGAATAGGACTGTATCATTTCTTTTTGCGAGTTGCGGGTGTGCTATCTTCACCACCTTCTTCAGCATCTTCGGGCAAATCGATAACCGTACCACCGAGCAATTTCACAATAGCTCTGGTGTTGTAAATTCCCTTGTTGTATTTATTACACAGAATGATAATGGTAATGTCATCGGATAAATCGCGATAGAAAGCCGATGTAAAGCCGTGCCACCAGCCGTTATGAAAAACAGCTTTCTTCCCGTTATCAAAATTGATAATTCGCCAACCGTAACCGTAATTCCAATACCTCTTACCTTTAAGATCCGCACTGTAAGGCGTGTACGCTTGGTCCATTGTTTTTTTCGAGAGAATAGTTCCGTTGCACAATGCACGATCCCACTTGAACATATCATCGACAGTAGAGTATACTCCTTTATCTCCATTCACGCTATCCAAAAAATTATCTTGCCATCCGTTCCAATTTTTGTAGTAGCCCTTCGCCTGATGTTTATGCGGTTTGCCATCGGTACCAACGTAAGTGTGATTCATTTCCAGCGGAATAAAAAAATTGACGCGCATAAACTCTGCAAATGCCGTGTCTGTGAGCGTTTCGACAATTTTGGCCAAATATGCGTAACCCGTATTACTGTAATCGAATTTCGTATCCGGCCGACGGGCAGGACGCGGACATTTTAATTGAAGAATTTCCAATGCACTATCTGTACTGAATCGTTCGGGTTCTTCACCAACCTGACGGTAGTAATTATCGCAAACATTGGTATAACGATCCAAACCTCCACGATGTGTTAGGAGATGATGAACAGTAACACCATCATACGGAAATGAAGGCAAATATTTTTTCACCGGATCTTGGTATCGCAGGACACCACGCTGTTGCAGCAACATAATTGCAGCAGCAGTGAACTGTTTAGAAACAGAAGCCAATTGAATACTGCTACTATCTGTTAGCCTAATGCGATGCAGTTTATCTTCCCAACCGATATTCTTCTTGTATAAAGTAATTCCGCGCTGCGCAATCAAGACAGATCCGCTAAACTGATCATTATCGAAACGCGCTTTGATAAATGTATCCAGCATAAGCTCTTTCCTATCCGCATCGATCTGTTTGCGAATAAAAGAAGTACTATCAACTACAGGCGCATCATCTGCTACAGGTGCATCATCTGCACATGCAGTGAAAAGTGCAGCAGATAACACTGCTATGAGTATGAAAAAATTGCGCATAAAAAATCCCCTGCAAATTGCAGAGGATTTTCTATTACGTGAGCGTATGTTTTAAAAACTATTTAACAATGATCACCAAATATTTGGAAACACTCCAGAATTTTTCGGCATCAATAATTACCAACTTGTCCGCGCGCCCATCTGCACCTTCAATCTTATACGAATCTGCAGGGTGCGTTGTAGCAACAGTTGCCTTCTTTGCACTTAGCACCAACTCTGTAAACTGCGTAACATCAACGCGAGTAAAATACTCTTTGTTCATATCGTCGCTAACCTTGGTTTGCTTTCCGATACCGATAAATCCACCCTCTTTATTCAGCACACCATTCTTAATTAATTCTTCCTTGCTTCCGTAAGCGTAGAATGCAGTGTTCAGCTTTTCTGTTTTCACATCAACTTCCTGCTGCAATTCCTGGTAGTTCATCGTTAAGTTGCTCAACTCTAAATTCATTTTCTCCAACTGCTCTTTCAACACCACAATTTCAGCTTCACGTTCAGCCAATGTTTTCTCCAGGTTAGCAATGGTTTCGTTTAATGAAGCAATTTTGGTTTCTGACTTTTTCAGATTCTTTTTTGCAGCAGCCAATCGTTGCTTATTGATAATCATCAAATCATAAATAGCCTGAATATCACCTTTGATTTGTTGTTCGCGACCGGCAACATCACCACCCGCAGTAGTCGAATTGATGATTTTCTCCTTCTGCTTGATTTCATCCAGATTAGCCTGAATGTCATTAAATGCGCGGAAGAAGGAGTCCAGGGCTGCATCTTGTGTAAGCACCTGGCCGCTTAGTTTTTCATTTTCTTCTGTTAAACTGTCTTTAACAGGATCCTTTTCCGGTTCGTTACTGCACGCCATCCAGAACGGAAGTACGAGCAAAGAAAGAAGTAGCTTTTTCATTTTTAGTAGTTTACTCTGCAAAATTAGAGAATTAACCGTGTCTTCAACGCGGGGATTTACCAATTATTAAGAAAGATTATCTGCAAAAAGATGAACTTTGTACAATAAACCGCTTCCGTGTGCGACCATAAAATTGTTAGCAAATTAAACGGAAGATGACCGCATTAATGGCGAATGAGCAAAACAGATTGTTAGAACAAACGCTTCTGAAGGAGCGCGGCAAGCTGCTGGAATTTATAAAACGCCGTATCCCAACCGATGAAGACCCTGAGGATGTTCTTCAGGATGTTTTTCACGACTTCACTGAATACTTAAGAATGGAGAAAGTCGTTGATCGCGTTTCGGGATGGCTTTATCGTGTAGCGAGAAATAAAATTGCCGACTTGTTCCGAAAACGAAGGACCGAATCGTTGGAGGCCCGTTACGAAGGAATGAATGATGAAGGCGACGAAGGTTTAACCTTAAATGATTTATTGCCAGACCCCAATGCCGGAGCAGATGCGGCGTATGCACGACGTATCATCATGAACGAACTGATGAGCGCGCTGGATGAACTTCCTGAAGAACAGCGTTATGTGTTCTGGGAGAATGAAGTTGAAGGCAGAACATTCAAAGAGTTATCGGAAGAATCCGGAGTTCCTATGAACACCTTGTTGTCGCGGAAGCGATACGCTGTTCTGTTTTTAAGGGAACGATTAAAAGAATTGTATCAAGATCTAAACTCCTGAGCCATGCAGTGGATATTAAAAATTATCGGAGGAATTATATTGTTCACAGCGTTTGCCTTTGCCTTGGGCTGGGTAACGATGTGGTTATGGAACGAATTGGTTCCGGGCTTGTTTAACGGGCCAACAATTCGTTACTGGGAAGCTGTTGGATTGATGGTGTTGGGGCGTTTGTTGGTAGGAGGATTTAAGGGAGGCGGGCGTTGCAAGTGCGGACACTCCGGCAGCGGACGCGGGGGTTACTGGAAGCAACGTTGGGAACAGAAGATGGAAAATATGTCGCCGGAGGAACGCGAGAAATTCATTTCCGGAATGCAGAAATGTTCGTGGTGGGAGAAGAAGGAGTGTTGATTGACGACTGTTGATTGTTGAATGTTGAATGGCGATTGCTGATTGACAATTGACAATTAACAATTGACATTTTATTGTTATGACAATAATAAAGGGCGAACCGTGATGTTCGCCCTTTATTTATTTTACTTCTTTCTTGTCAACGCAAATACAATTAGTGCAGTGGTTGCAATTGTCATTAAATAAGCAGAGAATGGCGTTTGCTGAGATTCAGATGTTGCCGGAGTGAAATTAACCGGAGGAGCGATGGAACCTTGATCCGCTTTTTTTCCCTTCAAATAACGATTGTATTCAGCCGGATAAGAACGATGCTTTTCAATATCACGACCTGTTAACCACTGATAAGTCCACATTTCATTCCAACGACGCTGTCCTAAATCACGCACATACTTTTGTCCTTCTTCACAATCGAATTCGCCCGTTGCAGGGTTCGTCAGTACGTAACGAGCCTGATAGTTTTGCTTGTTCGGTGTTTCCTGAAACATTAAATCCTGCGGAAAGTTCACACGATCGTAGGTTACGTGTAAACGCGTATAATACGCCTGCCCGGTAACACCGCCCCATTGATTAGCAACCAGCCAATCCACTCCGGCCTGCTGGAATTCTGCAAACATTGGAGGAGGACCAACGCATGGGTCACATTTCATTCCTGCATTCAAACTCACATCCCAAGCGTATTCCAGGAACACTACATTTTTGCCTTCGCGCTTCCAGGCACGGTTGTACAAGTCGCGATAAAATTCACCAAACTCTTCGCGAACAAATAAAGGAACATTATAATTCGTTGGCACTAATGCCGTACGGTAGTTTGTTGTCTCAATACGACCTGATTTAGAGAACGCATGCACTATCATATCCTGAGGTCCGTTAGCGTTAGCCATTCCCAAACGAATCGGCAACATAAATCGTGGAGACTCGAAAGAAATTTGCAATGGACGTAAAGGCACTGAACCCGCAGCTTTGTGTTGTTCCATATTCACCTTCACCACAAAAAACTTCATGTTATTTTTGATATACGGATCTAGCACTTCTTTCGCGCCTTCGGGGATTTTGTAGCCGTTATCCGTTAACCACATTTCCAACCCGTTCGATTCTTTAGCAGAGAGAATAAGTACGTCATACTCACCAACATTATATTTCGCTTCGATAGTTACTTTATAATCCTTCTTCTGCTCCATTTCCATGGTTTTCATGCCGGCATTCTCTTGTCTGCTGGAAGGCACTACAGCAATAGCTACATCATCGTACGCGTAATTCCAACATGGATTTTGGTCGTAATATTCTACTAATCTCGGTGCAGAATACGCATCCAACTTATCGAACAAGAGTCGATCGACCACTTTAATATCTTTCTCCTGTAATACAACAGGCACAGGAACCACCATTGCAAAATCTTTGACTTCGCCCTGAAAGTCGGACGACATAGTAATGGTGTTTTTATCGCCATTGCGAACGATAATCACTTGTGAGGTTTTGTTGAACAGCTTCGTATCCGCCTTTGCGACATAAAATCCGCAGAATGCATAGAAGGAAGCAACTCCTGTGATTAATGCGATTGAAAATAATATACGTTTCATGATAGTTTAGTTTAGTTTAGAAGGTTATTTAATCCATTGAAATTTATTTCCGGGGAAATATTTATCGAGTACCGGCACCAGCATCGACATAAAGAAGAGTGCCCAAATTGGCGCGGAGTGTACGAAGAGTTTTGTTGCGATAAGAAAGGCCAGCAAACCGGTTACTATTGACCAAATGAGACGTACTTTTTGTGAAGAAGGTGTTGCCATCGGATCCGTGATCATGAAAAACGAGAACAAAAGCAACGACCCTGTATTAAGTTGGTGAAAGAAAAAATCAGCCGGCCATCCCTGATAAACAACATGTCTGAAAAAACTTAGTGTGAGAAATGTGATAAGAAAACCGAAAGCTGTTTCAAGTCGCTTTACACGCAACAAGACCAACAGCCCGGTGATACCGACAACAAATAATATCAGTCCTTCGCTTCCCCACTGTCCCGGAGAAATCCATGCATCACCTGTAATTAAAATAGCGGCGACCATTCCGAAATTAGTAGGATTAAAAACATGTTTGCCGTTTATTCTGAACACAAACTTGCTAACAATGGCAAGTGAGGCTGCCAGTACCAAAGTCCATATACTGTTAGCCTGAAACATCAGACATAAGCTCAAACCTGAAATCAGTGCACTTTTTAAACCTGACCAAGGCAAACCTTTTAAATGAATCCAAACGCCTTGCACCAACATAGTTGTAAGCATCGTGACGTTCAACTTCATCAGGGAAACATCCCAGTTAAGTAATGTGTAACCATACACCAGAAATGTGATTTGAAAAAGAATCTGATAATGTCTGGGATCAGAGGAGAACCATGTGTAAATAGACCGAATACTATTTATGGGTCCTGATCGAGGTGAAAGTGTTGCAACATCCATGGTATTGAGATTTATACCCATAGGATGCAGGAATCAAGAAGATTCCATAATCGAAATAAAAAAAATTAATTCGGATCCGTTATAGCCAGTTTTCTGACCTTGTATCCGGCAGAGGAATAGATGTATATATAATAAATACCAATCGGATAGTTGGTGCAATCAACTTGAAACAAGTACTGATTAAAACCAACGAAAGAATTGTTGTAATACAGTTTGCCGTATCGATCAATAATTTGAACGTAGACTGGTTCCGGATACCACAACAGCACATTTACATTAATGTAATCAATGGGAGGATTCGGCAAAAAATCAAAATCTAACGGGTCGCATATTCCATACACGAAGGTTTGTACACCGGCATTGCGTGAAAAGCAATCATTACGGTAAGTAATACCATCACATCCACAAACCGGTTCCCATCTCGGATCGCAATAGGCTCCGTATTGAATCATTGATGAATCAACGCATTGCCCGTACAGCAGAGCAGGCGCTGAAAACACGACAACCAAAATTGTCAGATACTTTATAACCAGTAATTTCACTTATCGAATTTAATGATATCATTCCGCGAATCTCACGGGCAATTCATAAAAGTTATTAAACACGAAGTATCCATATCTACTATTAAAGTCCGTGAACGTGTCTTGAATGGACAATTTCGAACCTTTACAGGACGATACGCAAAACACACAAAATTGCAACAACTGGAGCATATCGATTATGTGCAGATTGGCACTAT
>Ga0315899_10009047_pt1 | contig 10677 bp, 3 predicted proteins | sample LakEriMetagenome_2_FD_203518 | JGI IMG/M metagenome (GOLD analysis project Ga0315899, IMG submission 203518) | Freshwater fungal communities from buoy surface, Lake Erie, Ohio, United States - Buoy 4 MA112 | ecosystem: Environmental > Aquatic > Freshwater > Lake | place: USA: Lake Erie, Ohio...
TAATATGTATGAACTCCCCAATCGTACTAACAGGTATGGCTGGCGTAGAAATAATTAATATCCATGGCTGAACAAGAAGAAGGCAATATTAGGCAAGAGTTTAATTCTGCTAACACTGGTCTTAACATGGATAGATCTGTTACACAGATCCCCAAAGGCCAGCTAACGTATGCATTAAACGCTGCTGTAGAGAACTTTGACTCAAATTCTGTTAACTATCAGAATGAGCCAGGGAATGAGCTTTGCCTCACCTTCCCTGAAGGTTATTTACTTATTGGTGAACACTTTATTCCTGAGAAGAGTAAACATATATTCTTCCTAGTTAACCCAGAAATTGGTGGCTCTGAGATAGGATATATGGATAACAATGACTGTATCTATCGCACATATGTTAACGCTCCTTGTCTCAACTTCAATATCAACAATCCCATCCATAAGGCTGTCCATAGAATCACAGAATGCACAACAGAGGTGTATTGGACAGATGGTCTCAATCCCCGTAGATATATTGATCTCAACCCAGAAAACCTACCCTATGTTCTCATAGGAGGCACCCCTGCATGTGATCCCATCTACAGCAATGAGATTGACTGTAATGGATTAAACGTTCAGCCCAACTTTGCCATTCCTCAGCTTGAGGTGACAAAGATAATTTCTACAGGAGGAGACCTGGTTGCAGGAACCTATCAGTTTGCCATACAGTATTGTGATGCTAATGGTAATCCATTCACATCCTATTACTCTGTTACTAATCCTGCTCCAATTGCTGATCCAAGCATCACCACTCCCAACTTTAACTATACACTTGGAAGATCTATTGAGCTCACTGTCAGCAACTTAGAGAATTCAGGACTCTATCAGCATTTTAACATCGCTGTTATCAAGACAATAAATGGCATCACCTCTGTTGAGCTGGTAGGCACTTATTTTATTGATGAGTTTACACAAACTATCACTTACACAGGTCAGATTAAAACTGACATTCGTCTTACAATAAATGACATCTTTGAGAAGTTCCCTTATTATGAGGTGGCTCAGGATATAACAGCTGTACGTGATATATTAGTTTGGGATCAGCTTACATCTATAGATAGAATTAACTACCAGCAGATTGCCACTGGTATCACCTTACAGTGGGAAACACATCGTATCCCTAGTACAGAAACTTATGCTAATGAGTTCAATGCTACCAACTTACGTGGATATTTGCGTGATGAGGTGTATGCATTTGAGATAGTATTTTTGCTTAAGAATGGTAAACAGACAGATGGTTTCCACATTCCTGGAAGATTAACTAATGCTAATGATCTGTTCCCTGTCTCTACAACTAATGATGACTTTATAGGTGAGCCAGAAGATCCTATTGCAGGAACTAGCCCCTATTGGAAGATATACAACACAGCCACTGTTACAGGATTCTCTCCTGGCTATTCTCCAGCCCCAGATTACAAAGGTGCATACCAGTATGGTGAGTTTAGCTATTGGGAGTCCACAGAAGAATATCCTTGTAATGAAGACTTATGGGGATCTCTAGCTGGTCAGAAGATTAGACATCACAAGTTCCCAGATGTACTGGTGAGCCCAATATTTGAGTCTGCTTTATTTACAGGACAGGATAACATGGTGATGCAGAAAGATGCTGTATTCCCACTGGGCGTAAGAATAGATGTACAACAGGTGCAGTCTCTTATTAACTCTTCCAATCTTACAGCTGAACAGAAAAGCGAGATAGCTGGATTTAAGATTATACGTGGTGACAGAAGCACCAATAGGTCCATCGTGGCTAAGGGTATTCTTAGAAATGTGGGTAAGTATGACCGTGAGGGTACAGAGTATTATTTCCCAAACTATCCTTACAACGATTTAAGGAAAGATCCTTTCCTACTTGATAAAAGTAATGCTTACACCATTCCTCTTGCTGAAACTAGTACAGGGTCTGTGTGCAGACAATTTACTGTTTATGCTACACAGGCTGGTAAAATAGAATATCTTGACTGTTATACAGGAGAAGTTACATCACGTACAATTGGACCCAATCCAACAGATGACTTTCCTCTTAACACATCTTTTAATGTTTGTGCGTTAGACTTCCCTTCTCCAAAGCTTATCAATGGAGCAGTGGGATCTATTATTTCTAACACTTACAACTGGTATAAACTTGAGGTGAAAGACACCTCTGATATTACAACATTCAATCTGTATCCTCCTGTTCCTACAGGTGGATCTTGTGGATTTGATGGTCTTAACCAAGCTATACTTCTTCCTCCATCAGGAGCTAACTGGGCAGAATACTGTGCTCTCAATCCAACTAACGGATGTTGTGATCCAGCGTTCCCTAACTCAGCTCTTAAAGAAAGAACATGGACAGTGGATGGTAGTGCACTTGGTGGAAGAATTAGATATGTAGCATCTCTAAGTTTCCCAACATTTAGTAGTGGGGATGTTAATTATACGATTGAGATAGTAAACAAGGTGGGATATGGTGCTTGTAATCCTTCTCAGTTAGATGGATTTGATGAAGATGGTTCTAAATATAGACATGTATTTAACTCTCCTGAAACATCCTTTGGACAGCCATTCCTAGGGGGTGTATTAAAGCTGGAGAATGTAATATATGGAGCTGGTAAAGCTCACTTTGTACAGGTGCAGAAAAATGCAATGTACAGACTGTTAAGCCTTGAGGCTCAGCAAGATGCGCTGTCTAGTGCAAATAATATTGCAGAAATCACTGGCACATATAATGCTAGTGCATTGTTTGCTGCCTATCAAGCCTACCTTACTATTTATGTAAATGGTATCACTAGACGTAACTATGCCTATTCCTACAACTCTATAGCCAGCTATGACTATAGTAATGTGATTAACAATGGCTTAGGAATCAAGCAGCGTGAGCTTGATCTAAAGCAATATCTGATTCCTGGTGTACAAGGAGTGGGTGATGATAAAAATGTAAACAACTGGAACAGAGAAAGTTCTGTCTATTTGAAGACTAAATCATCCAGACCAGCTCTTCCATTCCCCAATCAAACTCCCACTGTAGGAGGTTTGGTGAATGATAGATCAAGAATGACACTGAGTAACTCTGGTGTTAATGGAAATGAGAACAAGTGTGATGTTTCTGCTCAAGAGCAATACATAAGTGTTATCTCCTATTACGGATCTCTTAAGAATATATTTGTTAATCAGTATGGTCAAATGTACTCTTATGACACTGTTGACACAGGATTCCAAAGAGACATTACACCTCTTACAGGCCCTGTTGTAGCTACATTCTTTGGTGGTGACACATTCATCAGCAAGTTTGCTTTCAAGACCAAACTGCCATTCTTTATTGACAATCGTGTGAATGCTCCTGATGACAGTGATATATTCTATGATGAGATTGGTAATGTGGCCTACCCAGAATACTGGCACTCAGGACGTTCTATTCTAACAAACGCTTCTGTAAACTCCACTGTTCTAAAGAACTTCTTCTCTATAAAGGCTAACAACTTAGACTGTCCAAATAGTCAAACTCCTCAAACAAGTGCTGGTAGAACATTCTATGATGGTAAGATGTACTTGTTTGCTTATGGTATTCCCTATTTCTATTGTGAAAGTTCTTACAACGTTGACTTACGTCAAGCTTTCAATAATAGAGAGGGTGACTTCTGGCCACATGTAAGTACAGGTATTCCTGATGATTGGGTACAAGAAGACTATGTTCCTATTGCTCAGGACAACACCTACTATTATAACACTACATTCTCAAAGCAAAACAGAGAGAACACATTCACTCACCTACCTTATGATTGGGATAGTGTATGTTACACCAACTTCCCATTCAGAACAATATATTCAGATAGCCAAGAGCTTACAACATCACCACAGGCTAACAACTGGTTGATTTACAGAGCTAATTCCTTCTTTGACTTCCCACAGAACTATGGTCCTTTAGTGAGCCTAGATGGTATACAGAACAAGGCTATTCTTGCTCGTTTTGAGAACAAGAGCTTGCTTTACAACACGCTCCTCACCATCAACACCAGCAACCCACAAGCTGCATACATAGGAAACCCAACACTGTTTACAAGTGCTCCTCCTATTGACTTTGCAGAAACTGACCTAGGATATGTAGGTAGTCAGAACAAAATGCTCCTGAAGATTCCTCAAGGACAAATCACTGTAGATGCTAAACGTGGACAAGTGTTCCTTGTTTCTGGCAACCAAGTGCAGGATTTGTCTGCTTTTGGCTCAGGAATGAACAGGTTCTTTACAGACCATTTGGCCTTTGAAATCTTACGTTACTATCCCAAGGTGGATGTAGACAACCACTTCAATGGTGTAGGACTACATGGGGTGTATGATAGTAAATTTGACCGTATCATCCTCACCAAGCTTGACTACATACCAAAGCTGGATAATATTGTTTATGATGATGTAAACCAGAAGTTTTATTTGGAACAACCTGTAGAATGCTGTGATGGTGAGGAGTTTATAAGAAAAGAGGTGTTCCTGACAGATACAGAATATTTCTGTAACAAGAGCTGGACACTATCTTTCAACTTCAACACTGGTAGCTGGATAAGCTTCCACAGCTATATTCCCAACTGGTATATTGCTGAGAACAACTTCTTCTATTCTGGCCTGAACGATTGCTGTGCAGATTTTGATGCTGTTGTGGGTAATCCTGTTCCAAACACTACAACCACCACCACAACACAGTTTGTGTGTGAGTGTAATACATATGATGTAACAAATGCATCAGAAGACACTCTCTACTATGATTATGTAGATTGCAACAATCAGCCACAAAACAGCACACCAATAGAGGGTGGTACAACACAGACAGTTTGTGTTTGTGGAGACCAAATCTATGCTGCTGCTAAAGGGCTAGATGTAACACTAGTGGGAAGCGGATGTCTTACAACCACTACCACCACTACAGCTTTCCAAGGCTGTGGAATAGAGGGCGTGGCTTGTGAAATAACAACCACTACCACCACTAGTACCAGCACAACCACTACAAGTTCAACTACAACCACCACCACTACAATTGCTCCAGCATGTGATGATTGTTATCAATACACTGTAACTGCTGGTGAGTTTAATGGAGGAGGAAACTTCCAATGGATTGGTTGTGATGGATTTACATACACAGACTCTGTTGGATATGAAGGAACCTATAACATCACATGTGCTGTAGAAGGAAGTGTAACACTCTTCTTCTTCCCTGAACCTGGTGCTGGTGTAACACAAGGAGCTCTTTGTGGAAACACATGTGGAACCACTACAACAACAACCCTACCACCTTTATAAAATGCCTCAAACTGTATTCATAAAGCTAGTGAAAGCCTCTCCCAGGAGTGGCCCTTTTAACATTTCTGACAACCTTGGAAATGTTATAGCTACGGGTGTGCCTAAGAGTGAGCTGATTGATGGTGTCACTTATAGCGTGGATAGCAACGCCACTGTTATCATCATCACTTCCACTGGTAGTTGTAATAAGTCCATCAACTTCCCTATATCCGAGGTGACACCTAATGAACAGGTGACACTATCTTTTAGTCAGGCATTAAGCTCCTGTCTGTGGAGACATCTTACAGACGTGGAGAATTACAACAAGTTTTATGGAAACATCGAACCCTATATTATCGAGTATCCGTTCAGCTATACATATTATGACGAAATCCTTCAAAGCGTTAAAGACTACACTAAGGCTTATAGGTACTTTGTATCTACTACTGGTGTATTTAATGATAACGATAGGATTGAGGTTGATAACCAATGGTTTAACAAAGCTGTATTATACAATGGTCAGCAGAGCACAGGCGTTCTTGAGCTTGTTCCAAAGCCCATCAACAACCTCAAAGAATACTTGAAATACCCAATATACAACACTGAAAGTAAGACAATTACGTACACTAAATCAGACAACTTCTATCAATACAATACATTCTGGTCTTTAGTGAAGAACAAATCCCTACCTTTATTCCTAACCACTTGTGAATCACTGTCTTTGGATAAGGTGGTGAATCAGGCTAATATGGATTATGGCAAGCGTTCTTTCAAGAAAGAACCTCTACGTGCTAAAGACTTGAAGGTGAGACACATTCTTGATAACGATAGCAAGGTGCATTTGGTAAGTCAATTCATCATCACCCCTGCTCAAATCTCTTACAAATAATGGCAAAGAAACTAACATCAGCTAAAGCAAAGAAGATCCTCCATGATAAGGAGGTGCATGGAAAGCCTCTTACGGAGAAACAGCGTAAGTTCTTTGGAGCTATTGCTGGCGGTGCTGAGCCTTATAAAGCACAGAACGGTATAGAAGGCACAATGGGTGGTTTGACAGACATTGGATTCAACTACAACGGAGCATGGAATGGACCCTCTATGCAAATGGGTGGAAGTCTTCCTGGTGCTGTAGGATTTATGTATGCACGTACACAGAGCCCTGCTCCTTCTAATGGCCCATATGCTAAGAAGACAAAGGCCAGTGCACAAAATGGTATGGAGATGTCCTACTATCAACATGGACTAGACTTCAAACCAAAAACTATTAGTCAGGATGGTATTGCTATTGATCCTATGGGATATTGGAACCCTGAGAACGTGGGTGGTCCTGTTATCATCCCATCCACAGACATCACTATGCAGGGTGTAGATCAACCTCTTATAGGCATCTCTAATACAGGAGATACACAATACATGGAGCCAGGAAACAACTACATGTTTGATGGTGATTATGTAACAGAATATCCAATGGCTAGAAAAGGCATTAGTGTAAACGAGGCTGATGCTCAACCTCTTAAGAAGCTAGACCAATTGCTCAACTTTACAAACTATAATGACATGGCTAAAGCTAAACATGGCAAAACCCATAAGAAAGCCCAAGTGGGAAAAGAACTTCCTAGAATCCAACTTCCAAAAATACCTGGAACATGGGAAGGACTCACTCCTCCTATATCATCCACTCCTACAGCAACAGCTAATAAATTCAATCCTGCAAAGGCAATTCCTGTTTTAGGAAAGGTGATTGAGGGTATTCAGAATATAAAAGCTCAGAAAGAGAAGTATAGAGAAGCAAAACAGCAAACTGCTTTGACAGATGTTATGAGTCAAGCTGCTGCTAGCAGACCTGTACAGCAGCCTAGAAGACAATATGTTAGACCAGAAGATATGATTTTTCAGCCTGAACAGATGTCTCCTTCTTATGGTGTAGGTACAAACATCCTTGCCCAAGATGGTGCAATGATTGGTGGCACACCTACAGAGATTCAGAACATGTATAACCCTGGCACCATATATACAGATCTTGGATATGAGCCTTTGAATGATAGTTCTAAGATGAAACAGTTTGCAGGTGGAGGATTTTTAGAATCTGTAAAATCTCTTAACAATAGTCCACTAGGACAAACATTAGGAAGTGCAGAAGCTTCTCAACTAGCTAATGTTATAGGTGGTGGTCAAACTGGTGGATGGAGTAATATCCTTGGTAGCGTTGGTGGATTAGCTGGTGGTCCTATTGGATTCATGGCTAATTTTATAGGTTCTGCTCTTGATAAACAACTGGAAAATAAGATTGAAAATCAACAAGAGTTGACTAGACAGAATGTTGGAAGTATTATAGGACAAAGCACTGGAATGAGCTTGCAAAATAGATTTGGTGCAATATTCCAAGATGGTGGTGAAACATCTCCATACAAATGGGTGAGTCATACATGGCAGCCTAGAACAATCACACAGTTTGGAGAATACAAAATGAAAGACCTTCTCAAGCCCCCAGCAGATGCTGATATGCTTAGGGCTGGTGGTCATCTAAAAGAATACACTCCTCCTAGTGAAAGAGCTATGTCTACAGAAAGACCAGACATGCAAATGGGTGGAGAACTACAAACACACTGGGGTGGATATGCAGAAACAATGTCTGAGAATCCCTATCTACCTGATGGTGGTGAGATGATTATGTTTAGAGGTCAGTCTCATGATGAAAGTGATGGAAAAGGAAACACAGGTATTGGTATCACCTATGGTGACAATCCTGTAGAGGTGGAGCGTGGTGAGCCTGCTGTAAAGCTACGTGATGGTGGAACAGGAGATACCAATCTCACTGTATTTGGTAATATCAATCTCACCAAAGGATTTGCAAACCTTCTTGGCAAACCTGAAGTGGCTGGTCAGAAGATTAAAAACTACGCAAAAGACCTAGGAATGAAACAAAACAAAGAGAACAAAAAGATTGAAAAAGCTGTTGATGAGCTTGAAAATCTAGATGTACAAAACCAGTTTGACTTGTTGAAAATGAACAGTTTATCAGCTACAATAAACGGTGGTAACCAAAAGCTGAAAATGTACGGAGAAGATGTACAAGATTTAGCAGCTCTTCAGAATGCTATACACAGCACAAGAGATGAAGAAGAGCTTATAAAGGTGACAGACAAGGGTGATGTTAAATCAGCTAAGAAAGGTGCTAATATTCCTAAAGCTCAAGTTGGTTTAGGTATAGAACCTTTGCGACCAGGACTTCTTCCATATCAAATGGTTCAACAACCATCTGGTCGTCAGTTTTCTCAAGGAAGAGCAAACGCTGCTGCTAGAGCTGCTGCTGCTGCCACCACTGCTGCTGCACCCACTCTTTCTGATGATTTACCTATAGTGACATCACGCCCTGGAACAGTTAACACTTCTGATTACAACTACCTTACCAGACTTTACAACGAGGCTAAAGCTCAAGGCACTGGAGAGAAGGTGGAACTTTTCCAAAAGGAGTTTAGCAGAATTGCTCCAGATCTAGCTTTACAAGTGCTATCTGAATATGATGTAACATCTTATGGAAGGACTAAGGGTTTTCCTAAGACAGATGTAAGAAGTAATATTGACAGAATCTTTGGACCTAGAACAGAACGCTACAAGGCTCTTTTAGACAGAAGTCAATTTGGTGAACTTCCAAGAACAAAACTTGGTGATCTATCCAAAGCAGCTATTGCTCCAAAGATATCAGCCACTCCTACAGCTGCTAAAACCACAACACCTGTTACAGCAAAGAAGGATAACACAGCACTTCTCACCTCAGCTATTGGTCAAATTGCTAACGCATTGAGACCCAGTGATGTAGAACCTTTAGACCCTAACCAGTTAATTGGTGAGTTGTATGCTTTATCTACCAACCAAGTGGAGCCTGTATGGGCACAGAAGATACAGCCACTACTTTCTACACCTGTTGACATATCCCTACAGGACATTCTAAATGCTAACCAGGCTGACTATAACGCTACACAAAGGCTCACAGGATACAATCCTGAGGCACTCTCTATACTAAATGCCCAGAAATATCAGGCTAATCAAAGGGTGCTGGGTGAGCAGTTCAGACTGAACCAGGCTGAAAAACAGCGTGTATATGAGAAGAACAGAGATATTCTAAATCAAACTCAGCTTCAGAATCTGGGTATTCTAGACCAACAGTATGTTCGTCAGCAACAAGCCCTATCTAAAACTAAGGCTACAACACAGTCTGCTCTCAATTCTATTGCTGCTAAATATGCTCAGAACAAGCTGGAGAACAGAACATTAGCTACATACGAGAATCTTTACAACTACCGCTTTGATCCTCGCTTTAGAGCTCAAAATTTCCAGGTGGCTCAGTTCAATATACCCACTGTGGGTACGCCTGAAACACTACCTGCAAAAAGTGGAAAAGCTGTCAAGAAAAACTATTTGAACAGCTCAATTGTAAAAGCTCTCAAAAAGCTCTAACTGAGTTAGTTAGAGTGATTTACTAAAACTCGTTATTCCTCTTGGAAGATATATTATTTCATATTACATTTGTAACTTAACGCTCTATGGCTTCATTTACCGACATACTACCCCAGTTTAACCCGTACATCCAGCAGCTTCCTGTGGATGCTATGGTGCAGGTGGGTATGGAAAAGCAGAGGCGCTATGATGAGGGTGTCCAGAAAATCCAGACCCAGATAGACAATATTGCTGGGATGGACGTGATTAGAGATGTGGATAAAGCCTATCTACAGTCTAAGCTCAATGAACTTGGGAACAACCTTAAAACCGTAGCTGCTGGGGATTTCTCTAATTTCCAGCTTGTTAACTCAGTTTCTGGTATGGCTAACCAGATTGGGAAAGACCCTATTATACAAGGAGCTGTTGGCTCTACAGCTTGGTATAGGAAGCAAAAAGCAGACATGGAAAAGGCTATTGCTGATGGTAAATCCTCTCAGCAAAACCAATGGGACTTTAGCCAGAAGGTGAATAGTTGGCTTTCTTCTACAGATGTAAACCAAAGATTTACAGATAGATATACACCATACATTGATGTTGACAAGAAGTTCTTGGATGTCTTAAAGTCAATTGCTCCCAACTTAAGAGAACAAGATATTCCTTATGAAATAGATCCTGTTACAGGTAAGCTTAACACTGCTAAAATTGCTGCAGCTATGCAGCGTGTCTCTACAGAGGAAATATCCACTGCAAGAATTGAAAACGCTCTGAGAGCTAGTCTCACTCCTGATGATATTAACCAATTGAATATCAATGGCAGATATACATTCAGAGGATATGCCACTCCTGAGCAACTATCTGTGTATTCTAAAACTAGATATGAAGGTCAGCTAGCTGAAGCAGATAAACAAATCAGTGCTTTAGAAGGACTAGCAAACATGAGCTCCTCAAGCCCAGCAGAAA
>Ga0315899_10009055_pt1 | contig 10674 bp, 15 predicted proteins | sample LakEriMetagenome_2_FD_203518 | JGI IMG/M metagenome (GOLD analysis project Ga0315899, IMG submission 203518) | Freshwater fungal communities from buoy surface, Lake Erie, Ohio, United States - Buoy 4 MA112 | ecosystem: Environmental > Aquatic > Freshwater > Lake | place: USA: Lake Erie, Ohio...
TGAGCGTCGCCCGTCTGGGGTGCTAGAATATGGAAGTTGGAGGGCCGAATTCTTCCCGACTCTACGAGCAGCATGTTGTGCGTCAAAGACATGACCCATTCTCTCGCTTCATGCTTACTGCGGCTTTGGAACACCCAGTAGCGAGACAGACGATCCAGGACACGCCAGCGCGTGAATCCCTTCTCGAAGACGTGCAGCCGCGCATTCCAGCCTGCGCCTGGCTCCTTGGCGTCGGATCCGGATCGCGAAGTTATTTCGGATATTTTGGCACTGTTATTGGTTTCGGATATTTTGGCACTAATATTGGTGTCTGAAATCATGGCCCCGAGCCCATCCTTACCCCACAACAGATTGGAAACATCATTATCCTGAGACACAGGATACATTATTTCAAGCCTGGCTTTCCACAGAGGGATGGATTCCATGTTGAGATCAAGATGCAATCTATCCTCATTCGACCCACGTTCGTCGTCTTCCATGCTATCCTGTGCATCTTCTGCTGGTTGCTCCCATGGAAAGACGGGCGAGTCGGCAGTTGACAACCAGAGCCGATCACCGTCAAGCGCCACCGTGCGCAAATCCCAGTTGAATACCATGTCTTCCCTGAGCGCCTCGTGCTCCTCCTCTTTCGCGTTTCCCTTGCCAACTAAATTCTTTACACTACGCCGTGCAACCAAAATGGGGCCCGACACCTGCAATTTACCTCTCACGTGAGATCCCTTTGGCGAATCAAGTATGATGCCCGACTGACGAGAGCTCGGCCGCCTGTCTTCCTCAGCCGGCGCGTATCTGCGCCACGGTAGGTGCAGCTCAGATTCTGACAGCACGCGCTTTTCTGCTTCTATAGGCAGCCCGGTCAGCTTCGCCCGGGACGGGTGAGATGGGTAAACTGGCACCGGCGGCGGCGACCAGGCAGCATCCTGGGGTGCTCCTGCACCGGCACGATCCCCCCACAGCTCACGTCCCACATCCTCACCCTGCACCTCAGAATTGGGCACCTGGTCGTCCTGCCCTTCTCTTTCGGCCCACGACTTGAGCTGAGGGCAGCCTTCCACTCTGGGACTGGGTACTAGGCGCGGATCGTGCCAGCTTGAGACTCCGCTCTCGTGATTGAAATAGAACGTGCGTCCAAGCGGGTGCAAGTGCGCCGTCCAGGGATGCGGCAGTGCTGCAAGCTCGTACTGTGCTATCTTGGGCAGGCGACCGACCAGACGCAATTCCCGTGCTTGAAGAGACTCATACTTGGACTCCAGTCTTTGGTGCTTATTGCGTAGCTGATCGTACTCATACATGAGCTGGGTATCGGTGCCTTGTGCTCCTCCGCGGTCGTCGCAGCGCGGGCAGACTTGACCACTAGCGTGCAGCACAGTCTGTGGTAGTTCCTCATTCTGATTGCTCAAGCCGCCACCTTCTTCTTTCTCCTTCCCCATCGCCATGAGCTCGCATTCCCGCTTCATGACCCCGTGCTCTATCGTCCGCAGCTCCCACTCTGGAAACGGAGCAGGCCTACAAACCATCAAGGGTTGGCACCAAGCGCCTGCGCTTCAAGCTCACAAGCCACCAAACGCGAGTGCATGCATGTAGAAACAATAGAGATGCGGACCCATTTTTTGGGTCTTGAATTCCGCAGTCAAGAGATTCACTGCCGTGTTGTGTCGCCGTGTACAGTCTTCTGTATGCTGCAGGCGTCGTGTCAGGACGGGGCCCGTGCACACGGGAACGCGGGCAAGTGAGTGGCATAAACTTTATCCGGGGAGAAAAGAGTCGATTTTTTAGCAGCATGGACGAGTTAGGCCATCATATTGGGCGCATATGGAAGCCCTATTCCCTGGCTTTCACATGATGTACCTCTTGTCTCAATTCTCCAAGCATTCTTTGAAATATGGTAGGCGGACTATGGAGTAGGTGGGAAAAACTTTATCCTGGAGAGAAATATTTCCCCAGTCTGATTGTGGTCGATCTTCGACGAGCGATAACTCAGCGACCCGAGCGACAACTTACAAGCGGATTGGTGTGTGAAAAAGCTCTTCGCTCGGGCTTTCACACACACCAATCTGCTTGTGAATTGTTGCTCGGGTCGCTGAGTTATTCCCGGAGAGCCTATCCCGGATACAGTTTTTGCCACAGATATACTTGATGCCACTCACAAGAACGAGGCATACCTGCGAGATTTCTGACAATCCCCGCCAGTACATGGAGAGGAGCCCTAGCAAGCAAGCGACACAGATCAGCTGCTTTGCCCGCGGCACTGCAGGTACATACAGTCGGCCGCGAGCGCCGCCGCACCTGTGGCGTAGGCCAGCAGCAGGACAAGCGAGAAAACCAGGAACTGCGGAAAGGTGAGCAACACGAAATAGTCGTCCTCCTGGAACCGACCGCCCTGCTTCGTGCGCCTGCCCACCCGCACGCCTGCGGACGCCATGGTGCCGCCGACCGCTCTCTGACGCAGTCCTTGCCCCCCCCCGGCTTCCACGCCAGGCTCCGCAGCCCGGCCAGGCTGGTCCATGCTGAGAAGTGCGTGGTGCCACCCTGCAGATTGGTCAAGGTCCTTCACCACCCCTCTTCTTCGGAGACCCCTGGGCCACCCATCCCCGCCCCTGGCGCTTGTGTCTCGCAGTGCTCATGGGCAGAAGGATCTTCCACGTGGGCCTCGCAGCGTCGGTACTTCGCGTGTTCCGCACGTCGTCGACGTGAACACCGACGAGGTACCGCCGGGACAACTGTGCTAGCTCTTGCGCTTTGCCCGTGTGGCGCCAATCTACCTTCATGCAAGCGTTGTCCAGGCGCTGGCCGCGGGCATCGTCGACACTGAGAGTGTTCGTGAGTCATGAACGTGTCTTTTTTTTTGTATCGTGTCTCAATGGCGATACTCGCCGCTGGAGTGAAGGCGGCGAGCATGGCCATGGAGAACATCCACGTCTTGCAGGAGCTCGAGGTATGCTGCAGGAGAGTTGAGGGGTATGCCAGGTCGCACGGGGGGGATTCGGGAGCTGCGTTCTTCGCACATGAGCCTCGAGCGAGGGAAACTGGGGACTGCGAGCGCTGGGCCTCGTGTGTGGACGTGTGTGAGCGTGCATGATGGCGTCTGCACGGTACCTTACGCCCCGGCCGCCTGCCGCGTGTGTGCGCCCGCACAGCTGGAGTCGGAGCGGATTATGCTCGAAAAGAAGCGCTTGGAGCTGGAAGAAGAGCACTTGTGCGTAACTCTCCCCGCACCCGCCGCGAGCAGCACAGGCGCAGGCGCGCCCGCGCACCCTGCCGCACCCATGCACGCCACATGTGCCTGCGAGCCCGTGCGATTCTGTGCGCGTGTTATTTGCGAAGGGCACAAGTACCAGCGCCCGTGGGGCAGTGCAACACTAAGCATAAACTCTAATCTAAACCTGAATCCGTGCAACACTGGCAGCAAATTCGAGCGCGAGTGGGCCCGTGAAGACTCCAACTTTCGGGTGTGATAAATTAACAATCCATACACCCAAAAATATCCATATTGATATATCAATAAAGAGAAAAATAAATATATAATATGTCAATAAAGAAAAATAAATATCATTTTTCGAAAAGAAGCGCTTGGAGCTGGAAGTTTCTCAAAAATGAGAAAATGTGCCCTTGACCATTCTTCGTGCGTGCGGGCTGTGAGTGAGTGTGCGGATTGAGCTCCTCTATGTGCACGGCCACGGCTCAAATGAAGCGTAAGCACATCCGAGAAACTTGTAAGCGCGCCCATATGGATGTGCCCCATGCGCAGGAACTGCAAAGGAAATGGCGCAAGCTCGATGATAAACGCAGAAGGTGCGGAGAGAGAGGGGGGGGGGTGTGAGCGCGCTCGTGTGCCTATGTGTTCGCATGCGTATGTGCATATGTCTGTGCAAATGTGTTTGCATGTGCACGTGTGTGTGTGTGCACAGGGTGACGGAAAAGATGGCACAACTAGCACTGCTTGTCAAACTGTCAGCGCTGCTCGGAGGTTTCCAGGTGCCTAAACCCTAAACCCTAAACCCTAAACCCTAAACCAGAAACAGCAAATGGTCTCGTCGTTGATCGTCTTGCCCGCATGCGGTGCCAGGCCAGCCCAGTCCTCTGAATGTGTGTATGTTTGTGTTTGGGCCTGTGCGACCCCGCGCAGCCTCTCTCGAGCCCGCTCATGGTTGTTTGCAGCGTGTGTGTGTGTGTGAATGTATATATATACATACATATGTATATACATACATACATATGTATATACATACATACATACCTATACAGACACCCCCTTGGCAGGCACTAACTAAACTCATGTTGGCAGACACTAAACTCATGATAGTCTCATGACCTCTGTGTGCGCGTCTCATGTCCTCTGTGTCAAAAGACACCTAGTACAGTGTCAAAAGAGACCTAGTACAGTGTCAAAAGAGACCTAGTACAGTGTCAAAAGAGACCTAGTACAGTGTGCGCGTCTCATGTCACGCTGTGCGTGCGCATGCGCGCGCGAATGTGTTGCTTGATGAGGCTGCTGGATGATTGCTCTCTCCTCCCACGCACTGCCTCATCCTTGTTGACTGCTGGCACTGCCTCATCTCTATCTGGGGTGACTGTTGGCACTGCCTTGAGATGTGTTGTGTTGACAGTAGACTCCTCGCACCGTCTCATCATTGTTGACTCCTGGCAGGTTGCCATGTACATCAATCAAGGAATGCCCTGACTCCAGGTCTTTCTGTTTCTTTTCTTTTCTGTCTTTTCTCTCTGTATATGAATCAAGGAACGCATGCATGCATCCATGTATGTGTCGTATCCATGTATCTGTGCGCACCCTCCATGCATGTGTACACATGTACGCACCCTGGTGTACTAACACGCGCACAGGAATTGTGGGAGACAATGAAAACAATTTCGAGGAGCACCACCACCACGACATCAAACAGCCCGGCCGCACGACGAGGCAATCAATCCGAGGATAGCAGGCATGTGGAGGGGAAGAGGGTGTGGGATGAGCCGCAATTGAATCACGTCGTTCTCTCCTTGTGGGGCCTGTCCTGCGTGACGGTCATAGTCACGAACCTCAGCGTCATGATCATGGCCGGCCTCCTACAGCTGCACATCGTGCGGGCCACCTACCGGGAGCCAGACTTGAAGAGCAACGATTCAGTGCGGTACGCCCAGAATCGAGTGCATGGAATCATCGCGACCGAGGAAGACTTCAACATCTTTTGGACGCCGTTTCTTGACCGCAAATACGTCAAGCTTCTCAAAGTCTTTTCCGTGGGGATTCCGCTTTACTTTGTCAGTCTGGCAATCGGTTCCGTCATCAAATTCTACATGTCCCCTTGGGCCGCTTGGCTGAGTCTTCTGGCCCCGGTGGTTGCCATCAGAGTTTGGTGGCACTACCACAGCACCCTTCTCGCACACATACTCCTCCGCCCTCCCGAGATACGGCGGGCCCCCTCCCCCGCCCCCCCTTCCCCAGACGGCGGCAGGTGGGGAGGGGTGGGGGGCTTTCGGGGCAGCGTTAATGACTGTCGCCACGTCTTACAGACTGGCGCTGTATCAGGAGGAGGGAGTGGGGGGGGGGGGGGGGGGGGGGAAGGAGGAGGAGGAGGAGGAGGAGGAGGAAGGAGAAATGTGGGTAGTACTGTGAGAACAGACGGGTGGGGAGGAGGGCTGGATCCGACTGACGTGACGGAGGGCGGGAGATATTGGTACATGGATGGCCATGGAAGGGATGGTGTCGAAAAACAGGTGCAAGTGGTTGCCATTAATCACGACGTCCGCCCGCCGTCATTTGTCATTCGCGTTGATGGGCGGGAAATTGAGACCGAGGCCAACCGCCTCTCTCTCCACCGTACGGCAGATGAGGGAGAAGAAGAGGAGCATGTGCCTGGTCTTTCGCAAGGCACATGCTCCTTTCGTCCGGGTAGGCCGCCCTTTGCCGCTCGCCGGTTAGCCCCCTAAGGGGCTTGACCCCGGTGACCTTCAAAATAAACACTCGACAAACATAATTCAAGTACTGCATGCCTGGCAGTTGTATACAGACCCCCATGCCTCCCTCAACTCGGAGAGAGTGAGACGCAGACACCAAGACATCAATAATCCAGAGCTCCAGGAGGAATGTAACCTGTGTTTATATCTGTGCTGATAGGTATACATATGCGGCTTCGGATAAAATCCCTCGGCAACGGCCTCCGAAGCTCAGCCTGAGGAGAAATCCCCGACTAAACGCTACAAGCTCACGCCTCTGGCCGCGTCCCGTGTCCTCCCCTCCCTGCCCCCGCCCGCCCCCCTCCCTTAACATCTCTGACCCCTCACTTCCAAGTTTACGTTCCAAATCCCAACTCCTAGCTTGTTTTGGTCAGATTCGCCTTGCCTAAGGCAGCCCATGCAGTCTTGCTTTCGCTCTTCTTGATGTTCGACTCGAAGGTCGTGCGCACCCAATTCCTTTTGCCTCCACAGCTGCGCACAACCCAGAGCCAGCCATCTTTGGAGCGAACCTCATCTCCGAGCTCCATCTTCATGGGGTCCTGAGCTGGGGCGGCCGAGAAGCGCTGCTGCTTCTTAATCCCGCTACCGGGCATTTGAAGGGATTTGTCGAGTGGAGCGGCGCACCATGACTCGCCTCGTCGCTGTGCGCGCCCCACGTTTTGATATAAGCGCTGCTTCTCCAGACGATCGAGCTCCGGCGACCCCTCTGCAACCTGCGTCATGCAGACGCCGTACTTGCTGTGCACCCAGGGCCGCCGCCCTGATGCTGACAGCTTGACCATGAGATTGTTGCGCGAGTTCTCCTCTGTGAACCCGCGATCGGCACGCTCCCACCATCTACCCACGGGCCGCCTCAGCGCAATCTTGTCTGCATCTACCCGTGCCAGAGAGGACGCTGGGTCGTAGATCAGATCCTGTAAGTTTTCGTCCAGTTGTTTGCGGCGCTGCCGAAGCCTTTCCTCCTCCGACCTGTGGTGCAGGCAAGTTGACGGTTGGAAGGAAAGCTTGGGTTAGTGTTACACAACGCAGAGGGAAGCAGTTCTCCACAACGCACAGGGAAGCAAACTTGCTTTAGTGCTACACAACGCACAGCACAAGCGATCCCCTGTCAGTCCAAACAACCCATGCGCGCACATGGCTTTCAAAGGGATATTGTTTATGCAGGGGGACGCGCGTCGGACATTTTGATACCTGAGCGCATCCAGCACGAGCCCTGCCGCAGCAGCCATCTGCTTGTCGCTCTCCTCCTTGCTGCCCCCATCACCTCCCCCCCCAATATCTTTGCGGCTGGCGACCCATTTCAGGAAGTGTGCCTCTTCACCCAGCAATGGCGCGGGCACTAGGTGTGGCGAAGCTTTGGCCTCCTCCAGCAGGTGCCTGTGGTGCTGGAGAATGGTGAGCTCATCCGTTGCCAGCTCCTGCCGCATGCGTTGCGCGTCCGTAAAAGCCTGGACGTCAAGTGACTCCCCTCCGTCTTGGCTGCTTCTGTCACTCGAGTACGCCGCATTCCGTCTATTTGCATCGTGTACAGACCACGAGCCTTGCGAAACATCCTGCAGACTCTGCCAACTGCCCCCTGCCACAGGCCCTTGTGTCTCCATTCCGAGCTGCCGCTGCTCTACACCGCCTAAAGGCGAAGTAGGGATGTCTACTTGCATGCTCCCAGCATGCATGATCTCCTGCTGCCGCTGCGCAAGCTTCTCCTTGCGCGCTTGGCGATCGCCCTTAAGAAGAGGGGAGGATTTTCCGAACTTGTCAGGACTTGAAGATTTTGGCGTGCTGGACATCCACTGCTGCAGCATCGGCGCTGTGCCATTGACACGAGCAAACACGCGATTCGACATGGTACCACACATCATTAGACAGATACACATCATTTGACCGCACTCTACAAAGAGAGACTGGAAGAGGCCAAGAGGCAAGGCGCGGGGAAGGAGAACAGTGGGAAGGGCCAACAGGTCAAGAAGAACATCACATCACAGAACGAGGGCGCAGTGGAGGAGCAGAGTGGGAATGTCTTGGGCGCTTCGAATGTCTTGTTGGGCCCTTCGAGTGTCTTGGGCCCTGCCCCCAGCATGCAAGGGGACATGTGACTGTGACAAGTGATACCTCAGGTACAAGTCATACCTGAAAGCTGACTCGACGCTTGTGGGTCGTAATGGAAAGTGCCGCTTTCGAACCAGTCCTCGACAACATGTTCAGAACCTACAGCCCCACGGCTGGTGACAGCAGTCGCAGCGGAGCCGGTTCGCCCAAAGCCGCTCGAAGCCGTGCGCCCAAAGCCGCTCGAAGCCGTGCGCCCCAAGTTCGAAACGTCAAAACCGCCTCTGCGCCCAGCAGAGGCGGTGCGAAAAGCCACCGGCGACCCGGCCATAGACTCTCCCTGACCCTGACTGTTGAGGCGCTTGAGACCCGAGCGGAGAGCACCGATGCCGGACTTAGATTTACGGCGCAATGCCAATTGTAGCTCTGCCGTTTTGTCGGTGAGGTGTGCCAGTACCATCGCCGCTTCAGTAACTTCGGAGCTGGCAACCACTTGGTGTCCATACTGGAGCACCGTGGGAGCTGGGTCGCCTGCCGCTAGAGCCGCCAGCAGACCTGAGACAGGGTACTGAAGCGTGTCTGGCCACGTCGAGTCCCCTCGCAGGACCTTGGCGTTGATGAGGACTGACCGCAGCGATGCGTGGTTGAAGAAGAGCAGGCGCTGATAAAGTGCTTCCACCTTGTCGTAGTCGCTCGTGTACGCTGCCTCGAAGACATCGGACGATGAGTAGATGTGAAACGCCACGCTCTGCCCGTCCACAAGGGTCACTCGAGGGCACAGTCCATAACAACCGAGAGTCAAAGCAAGGAAGTACAGAAACCCCAACCTGCACCTGGACCAGACCTATGTCTCCCGCTCTCTATAGAATAATTGAATACAAATAAAAGCCCCTCCTGCTTTCAGCTCGGGAGTTGCACCTCAGAAGCAGCTAGGGAGTTGCACCTGGAACGCTCACTTGGTCGCGGGCAGATGGTAACTGGCGCAGCGCAAGGGGACAGAGGCGGCAGGCGCACCTGCAATAGATACACGAATTCAGGCAGCCGCAGCCCGCCATGTTGCGAGAATATAGGCGTCGGCAGCTTCTCGTGCGTTTTCTCGTTCCTTGAGTTCTTGCCGGCTGCCCGGGCTTTGATTTCGTGCGGCAGCGGCTCTAAAGTGCCGTCTACGGGGTCCGAAGCTACTGCGCGCTTGGCCTCTTTGCTGTGGCGATCCGTGTCGATGGAAAGAATAGACGACGCCGAGACATTCTGGTAGATGTCTGCCAGCTCTGTGGAGGTGAGGAGGGGTGTGCTGCCGTACGAGACACCCGTCGCCGTCAGGTTGCTGTCTGGCACAAGCTTCATGTCCACGAAAAAGCGCTTGATTTGGGGGAGTGAGATGCGGAGCTGGCTCAAGTCTTTTCGACCCAACAACGGACCCCCCTTGGCCGTACAATACCCTATGAAAACCTGACGGGCGGCGACCAAAGCGACAGAGTTTGGAGTGAGGAAACCCAGCGACGTTAGCCGCGTCAGCCGCGCCCACCGCCCACATCGCTCTTGTGTTTGGAGCAAGAGTTTGGTTTTCTCGTGCTGCTCTTGTACGCGCCGCGCCATCATCTCTTTCTTCTGAGTCAAGAACTCTTCGAGAATGGGCACGTTTTGGGCCACAAAGGCATAGACACGCGGGTTCATCTTGAGGCGCAACTTCAAGTCGAGCAGCCCCACCGAATTGGTTGCTGACAGGACCTGACCACCGGTGAGGAAGTCGAACTTATCAAGGAGGGTCAGAGAGCGCCCCTGCGTCCGCAAGATAGTTTTTTCGAGGATGGGTATGCTGCAGCACGCTGCTACCTCCTCCAGAAAGCGCACGAAGGCTTCAACTGTGAGGCCGTGAGTGACGCCGGTCGTTTTGTCCTTCTCGTACACCCGAAACTTTTTGTAGGCGTTGGCCACCTGCTGACGCGATACGTACACGGGGATGATGTGGAAGTCTTGCGCCATTCTCACCGCCGACGCCAGGTTCATCTTGTGGCTCTGCACCAAGACCTGACCAAAATTCTCAAAAGTCAGTGCCCACCCACCCACCCTCCCTACCACCCCCACACCTACACACAAACCCAGACCATACCGGGGCGGGTGGGGGAGTGACAGTGGAATATCGGATATTGGTGAGACTAGTGGAATCTTTGATAGGCTCTTCCTCATCATCTTTCATAGGCTCGTCCTTCTTGCCCTTCTCTAGGTTTAATTCAACTAACTACTACTAACTAAACCACCTTGATAGGCTCTTCCTTCTTGGCATCCTCCTTCTTTTGGAGGCCAAGAAGGTACAGCCACACGCACACACACACACACACACACACGCACGCACGCACACACACACGCACACACACAGACACACAGGGCACAAGTACAAGCGTATACGCGTACACAAACATACGCGTACACAAACATACGTGTACACAAACATACGCGTACACAAACATACACATGTATGCATGTATACAAAAATAGCGAGAGTGGCAAGCGCAAACAGAGCACACACACACACACACACATACGCACACACACACACACATACACGTACACACACACACGGGTAAGCAGCCCGCAAAGATTGCATGAAAACAAAACCCCGAAAACATTTCATTTCAGAAACTGTCAGACTTTGCGACTCAGGGCCCCATCGACCCT
>Ga0315899_10009056_pt1 | contig 10674 bp, 6 predicted proteins | sample LakEriMetagenome_2_FD_203518 | JGI IMG/M metagenome (GOLD analysis project Ga0315899, IMG submission 203518) | Freshwater fungal communities from buoy surface, Lake Erie, Ohio, United States - Buoy 4 MA112 | ecosystem: Environmental > Aquatic > Freshwater > Lake | place: USA: Lake Erie, Ohio...
CGGCGCATGGCCTCGGTGTCCTGCTTGTACTCCTTGAGCAACTCTCGCGTACGAAGCGTCTGATTGAGAAACTCCAATTGCCATAGCGATCCATAACCAGCGCTCTTGCGGAATCGACGCTGTATGCTCAAGACCCAGCGCCTCGTTTCATCTTCCAGACGTTCGAACTCGTCCTGCAAACGCTCCTTGACGTCGACCCGATCGTTCCTGGCGCCACCGACGTGGTTGCTCGCCAACCAATCGTGCTGCCAGATGTCGGACTCAAGCGAAGCGTCCATCGCATCGGGCACCATCGTTCGCAACTCACGTAAGAGCGCTGGCTCAAGCTGCATGGCCGGATACGACCGCACGAATATCGCTCGCAGGAGATCCTCCCTCCGCTGGTCGCTCGCGTACTCGACCCCGTTGCCTTGCCAAGCGATCGGCTCGACCAACTCGGCAAACTCTCGCGGCAACTGGTCGGTCGCATAAGGAACCAGCGCATAGATCTTCACACCCCGTTGCCTCCATCGGCGGCAACAATGCACCCAAGAGGCTCGTTCCTGGGGTTTGTGCCGTTCTAGAACCGCAAGATCCCCAAGAATGAGAACTGTACTTTGCGGATCGGGCTCTTCGTTGCGAAGATCTTCCACGCTCTCAGTCCAGCCACGTCGAAACTGCGTTCGCAGCGTCGTATTGCTCTTGTCGAGCACATGAGGGAGCCGACCGACAGAGAATTGGCACTGATCGCGCGCCAGCTCTCGACCGATCTGCTCCGCGACGAGCTGCTGATCAGAAAAAAAAGGAATGCACCGATCGCTCCGATCGGCAATGACATGGACTTGTTCAGGCGATCGCTTGCGCGCAACCCTCGGTAGCTTGGCGATCGATTCGCAGCGGCATAGCATCGCAACGAGTTTCTTTGCATCGACTTTCCGAGTGACAACGGTCCGATTCAGCATGGGTTGGAGTCGGTTCCGAAGCTGCGGCCAAGTCGCCAGCGGACGGAAAGGAACACGCACCACCGGCACTCCGTTTGGATTCTCGGTTTGGCTTAGATCCTCAGGTTCCGGGTCCTGGCTACGGGCTTTCCAAGGTGGGGATTGATACTGCGTTGGAGTCCTGTTGTGAGTGGGCGTGACCGATGGTTGCTCTGTTTCTTTTTCCCACGGGAATTTCGTTCTATTCCGGTCATGTTCGTTGAAATGACGAATCATTTTTTCGATCGCCAGACGGTTACCGTCCAGTGGCTCGGCGGGCAATTCGGCGGTAAAGCCCAAGCTATCGATCAGCGGCAGGACGTCCGGGCGGTTGTCCGAATAAGCGGACTCAAAGAGGCGGGTTCGGACCAGATCGCCTCGCCAGATGACCGACCGTTTCGAGGAGAGACGATGGGACTTCATTTAGCGACCTGAGACGTTCTTTTGGAGTGCGAAGCGTCGAAGGTTTTGGCACAACTCCTTGTACTCTTTTTCGGAGCGTTTGGTACGGCGAGCTTTCGAGCGCGGCGGAGGGGAGTCCTTGGTTACATCGATCTCCCCTTCCCATTCTTTCACGGCGCAGAGCAAGTCAACGTACTCGGCGGGCCCAGGTCTCCAGATGGCTTGGCTGCGTATCGCTTCGCAACGGTCTTCGAAAAGCATCTCGGCGGCTTCCGTGTAGAGCGTTTCGGGAAGTTGGGTGTCGAAGTGGGCTTTGCCCAGAGAGATGAAATAATCGATGAAGGCCTTTTTTTTATCATCGATGGCTTTGTTGCCGTGGTTGTCGACGCAGGGCAGGAGTTCGAGTTCCAGGACGAAGCAACGGCGGATGAAGGCCGTCGGGAGCATCCGTTCTTCGTTGGTCGTGATGATGACCAGTGGAGATTTGGTATTGGGTTTCGAGACGATCGGATCGGGGTACCCGGGTGGTTGCAATTGGCGGGCACCGAAGATTTCGAGTAGGCCGTTAGGGACACTCGACTCGGCCTTATCGATCTCATCGATGAGGATGACGATCCCTTGTTCGGATTTCCAGTCGTCTGCGGACTGCGACACCGAGGCAGGTGAGGGGGCCAGTCGCTCGTGGTTGGCTTTATCTGCCGACTCCCAATCGATAGCCCACCAGAGGGGACCTGGGAGCAGGAATTTTTTGACATCGATTTTATCTCGCAATCGATTTTCGGCATCGGCCCAGGGGTCTTGCGGAGCGGCCTTGACGGCTTTTGCAGCTCTATCGCTCGGGGGTTCGGGAGCGAGTCGGAGCATTTGCGCGGCGACTTGGGATTCGGCGAGTCGTTTGACAGCGTCGAAGGACCACAGGAGGTCCTGGGCCTCGGTGCTAGCCGAGATGGTATAGGAGATCAGTTTTCGGCCCAGGAGGGAGGCGGCGGCGTAGGCCAGTTGGGATTTGCCGAGCCCTGGTTCCCCGCGGACGAGCAGTGGACGGTTTGCGGCCGCCGCGCCCCGGATGGCTTGTTCGTGGACAGGATCGAGCAGGTGTTTAAATTCTGCCCCACTCGGGAGCCGGATCGGTAGTGGTTTCATGGTGTGTGGTAGGGGGAAGTACTGTGCTATCTTATCGATTGGTCGATGGCCCTAACATTCGTTTTAGTAGGTTATCTGTATCGACTAAATCGATGTAGATTTGAGAATACCTAAGAGCGTTCTTTTCGGATAGTACGACGAGAAGCAGACGCGGAAAGGATTGCCTCAAGATTTTGATGGTTTCCAGCTTTTCGTAGGTGATGAACATCGCAACGACTGTATCCTCGTCGGCATTTTGGATAAGGACATCCTGGAACACTTCGACCAAGGAATGTGGGGTGTCAGGATCGTATCCGAGAGATATCAAACAGGACTTCGCGTACCATTCCGGTTTATTCGCTTTGTCGGGGGGGGCAGGTGGTTCAGGAACGACGAGAACTTTCTCCATCAGGATGCTAAAGTCCTTGCTCGCACTAAAATCATGGTTGAGGAGTTGCGGGATCTGCCAGTCGTCGAATGCGTTGCCCGAGAGTTTAATGCGTGTTGCAATGAGAAGCTTTTCGGCGTCTCTTTGGTTGTGGGCGTTGAGTTCAGCCGAATCCATGGAAGCCGAATCTTCGGCTAGTACCTGGATCATGGCATTTTCCATTCTTTGCATGTCTTCCTTAGGGAATGACGCCACGGTGAGAAGATCCTTGATGACCACCAGAGACGTTCGATGAAGCGTCTCTGAAAACGTCGCTTTTTTATCGCGCATCCGTTTGAGCAACTTACGAAATCGGCGAAGGGGGAAATCGCGATCATCCTGATCGGTGATATCAGTGAAATAACTGACGACGCTCTCGAGGTCATGATCATCGCTCCCATCGGACAATGCATGGGAGATCAATTGCAGCAAATCCGTGTTGTCGGTCAGTGCGTTTTTTAGGCAATCCCTAACAAAGTTTTTTGGTTGCAGTCGTGAATAAGTTTGCTTCTTCGGTGGTACTTCCCGTCTTGAGGTCCCTTTGGCTCTGGAGCTAGTTGAGTCCGTCGCAGCGGTGGACTTTTGTGACTTGGGGCTCTTCTTTGTTTCGCGAGTTCCACGAGCTGTTGATTTTCTCGCTTTCGGCTTCTTGGTCAAAAATGCATCCAGCCGATTTTGTTGGTCGACTAGCCATGCATGATCGGACTGGTTATGACAGGCTTCCGTCTGGGCGCGGATATAACTGATGAATAGATTGAGATCGTCGATATCCTCGATCTTGGAATTAAACGTCGTAAAGAATGAGCTTCTGCCTTCGATGTTTTTCAATGATGCCCAGGGTGGATCATTGGCTCGTTCGTAACCAACGGTCTTGACGACAAGGGCGGTACGCTCGATTTGCTCTGTTATCGGTAAACGTTTTTGCAATTGAGCAAGTGTGCTCCAATCAAAACCGAATTCGCGAATCGACATCAATCACCTATACCCATGAATTGCTGAAAAATGTTAAATGTGCAACAGAGGACTTAGATCAACGAGACTTGACATCGGCGCGAAGTTTCTGGAGTAGACCATGGGCTTTCTGATTCGCTTCGTGCAGTAAACTGTAAACCTTTTGATCAAAAATAGGTCGGATAACGGATATGATTTCTTTATGCTTGTCTAAAAAACTATCCCAGATTTCGCGTTGATTCTCAGGAATTAGGATCGCCACGGTGTTTTTACGATGCTGGATTAATTCCGCAAACAAGTCATTGAGTTCGTATTTTTTTTCAAGGAATTGTTTCAGGTGTGGGTTTAAATTTGGATAGTCGTTTTTCAGAACGCCTAGAACGTAATCCTCTCTGTTTCTCAAATCCTTAACATGGCTTGGACATTCCGTACAATCCAAGAGAATTAGCTTATCCTCAAAGAGGTAACTACTATCATCTCTGTCGATGGAATGGTTGTAATAAAATCTAAAATCTCTCACGGCTTCATCGCGTGATTTAAGTTCCGCGTGAGCCCTTTGAAATATTTTCTTAATTTGGTCCAACGTCATCTTCGCCGGAAGCACCACTTTTGGACCACGACCAGGGATCGTCGTGGCGATGGAATGACTTAGAGACTCCGAGATAGTCGCAAGATCCTCATCTGGTAATGATTTGGTATAGGCTAAGTCCCTGATTATCCTCAGAGCCTCAATGTAGTTTTGATCAATTAAGAGTTTTGCCTTGGAAATATACGCGAGAAATCTCACTAGCTTCGCAATCGCTGCAATCCTAGATTGTCTGTCGTCCAACAACTTAGTTGCAATTTCCTCCGGGTTCGCATCAGAGGGAAGCGTGAGAAATCCTGCTAAATTTCTCGCCAGGATGGGCTGTTTCTCCAGAGTTTTTTTGCACAACTCTACGGTGACATCAAACGATGGTCCGTTCTGCGAGCGGAAGAATATTTCAAGTCCGTAACTTTTATCTATGCCTGCTTTTGCTGAATTGAATGCACGATTGATTGCCATTTCCCCATCGGCAATGTCGCTTTTGAGCTGTCTGAAAAATTCCGTGGAAAATTGCTTACAATTCAAGGAGTTAGTGGTCTTTCCCCATCCGATCGTCGCTTCAGCCACTCCGAGCGCTCTGATACGCTTTGCGATTTCGAGCGACTCACAGCAATTGAACAGAACCAAATCCACCGTATGCTTCCTGTTTTTCCGCAATGCTTCGCGAATCAACTCAGCATTTAAACTAGCTGTGTTATTGTCAAGGTCTTTTTGTTGCGGTTTACGACGCCGTATCTGTACACCATGAGAGTCAGCGTGGCCGGCGAAATAGATTATAGATAGTCCTTTTGCGGCTTTCATATTTTTTCTGATTCGCTCGTAGCAAGCATCAAAAAGCGGAGCTAGCAACGACAAGTCGGAGTCGTGGAGGATATCCTGGATATCTGAGAATTCCTCCGCTACTTCTTTTCTAAGAATTCCATTGATAAACAGGACTGATTTTTTGGTGGGAGCTGCCATGGTGTTGATCATCCTATCCTTTCACAAACAAACCAGGAAGTCATCCAACCTGATGCTTCCAGTTTCTCTGCCGTATCTATTGCTTGACTGAGTACCTTGCGGGATGCACTATTCTTGGACAAATCGGTGGAACCTGTCTCGGTCGCGGCTGATTCCCGCAGTGCCCCCCACGAAACGACCGGTTCTTTTCTGACCCCAAATCGACCCTCACGCTGGTGTAGTAAGTTGTTGACTCCCGCCTCGATCGGATCGTAGCGTTCGAGGCCATCGCCGTCATGATGATCGGAGAGCCGGTGAACGTCCATGGCATCCTGCGAACCTTGCCTTTTTGGTGTCCACTGACACAAATCGACGAGCAAATGGGGGTTCAGGAAACTGACATTCACTTGCTCTTCTCTGAGTTGCTTAGCCCAGGCAACTAACCAGGGACTATAGTTCGCACGACGAATGCGGTCGGAATCTACCGGACTGGTGGATAACAGCAACGATCGTACCTCGTCGAGTTCGACGCATTCGCGGAGATCATGGATACCAGCAAGAATTCGTGGAAATCCCAACGCATTCATCAGGATCTCCATATCGCGACTATGGAGCCATGCACAAATAAGCGATCTCCAAAGATCCTTTTCGAAGCTGGCTCGCTTTTCGGAGGAAGTTCCTTCCCAAGGTGCCGCCAATCCGAGGGCGGCCAGTTCCCTTGCCGTATGATACGCTTCACCAAGCGCGGTAAGCTCCTCGCGGGGAATCGTAGTTTCAAAAAGTTCGAGTGCTTGCTCCTCGGTTATCTTCCCCTCGATTGTCGGCAGTAGCATCCCAAATGGGGGATCTCCGTTAACGGTGAAATGGCCTTCGGGCTTTGGTAAGCAATAACCCAGCCCATTTTTCCCGAGCCCGGTGTATTCACCTCTCCAGGATTGCCCATACCCAAGCGTCGGATACCTAGTCCTCATCAATGGACGTTGTGGAGGAGAGTCTATTGTTTGGCAAAACTGCTCAAAGGTCGATATCCTTAGAGTTACGTTGATGCTGTTGGCATCGCAGGTAAATCCTGGGATCGCAATCGCGATGGAAAGCATCGGCGTTGGACTTTCGGATAGGACTGCATTCCTGTTGGAGATGCGATCATCGATGATTGCTACTGGCGTTCCAAAACGTTTATGGATTTCCTTCTGCCGCCATGCTTTCACCGCCGAGTCCGAAAGAGCACTCTGGGGTGACGAGGCTTTGGTTTCGTGCCAAGGATTTCCGATGACCAGATTTGGGTTGGGTATCCCGGATCTTTTTAGCGATTCGAGCGACGGGTCTACATGTTCGTCCTCCCACCGTCCCGAGAGAAAGACACAGCATGCACCAAACAATTCTATGTGGTGAACGAACGAACCAAGCCCTGGGGTGGGTTCGTCCTCGGACAGCCAGGCTGTCGTCCAGTAGAGTTGGTGAAAGCGACCAAACGGGGTGCCATGGCTGCGTGCTAGACGGCCATTTTCCCGCCACTTGAGTTCGGGATAGGTCCGCTCTAGATGAGTTCCACTCAGGAAAGCGTCCCAGGCTTCGTCGGAGTAACCTGGAAGTATGCCAAGCAAATCTGGCTCCGTAAATTCAGCAATACGAAACTCATGTCCGACTTGCATCAAAGCTTGCCTCGTGCGGTAGACGGGCCGTAAGGCGCATAGATCCAAGTCGATTTCAATGACAGGACGAATCCCCTCGTTCACGGCGTTTCGGATCTGCGTTTCGATTGCCGTGAGGGTCCTGAGTTGGCAGCTACCGCTGACCGAAGGGTGAAGCTTGAAATCATCTTTATCCATGGGGTACTTTTCTTTGTTGGCCCTTTCCATTGAATGCCTCGCCAATCACTGGTATCCCATAAGGCACTTGAGACTTTCTGCATCCCTGCGTTCCAAGTAGAAATTTAATTCAGGATCGGTTTCCTTACCTTTGATTTCGTCCGCTTTCACTTGTGCTTCTGCGATCGCAAAAATCGGATCGAAGTCATCACCAGGGCCTCTTGTTTCGCCCTGTTTTAGCTTCTCCACCCTTTGATTCACGACGAGAGACAACTCATCAATAAGTCGATTCAATTTCTCGCTAAGACGTTCCTTGGTCTCTCGATCCGCTCCGCTGGATCGATGGTATTCCTTGAGCTGAACGAAAAGGTCATCTCTCCTTTCATCGTCTGTTGGAGTGATCGCCTCGCGCGATCGTAGCCAATCGAGCTTGGCAAGCAAGGCAGCCGATTTTCCTGCCGTTTCAGTCATAGCCTCATTTCTTTTCCTTAGGACTTCAAGAGCGTCTTTCTTAATATGCGTTATCTCTTTGACTTGATTATCCTCATGAAGTCGAATACCCATGCCCACACCGCCGATACCTATCCGTACTGCGTCTCCGATGTTTGATGCATCCATGCCAGCGGAAATATAGGTTTCTAGTCCTTTCTCGTGCGCGCGATGCACGAAATCAATTAAATCCTCGGAATTCATTTGCTGCAAAAAAGGCACGCTGGTTCCGTCAATCGCACCGTCGAGGGTCACCTTATCGAAACCACCACTGGAGGTAATATCGATCGCAAGGCGAGCGATCTTGGTGTGCCCGGTAACTTTCACCGGTTTATCGCGGTCTATCCCCCGATCGTCCATTATTGGGGTGTTGATATTGAAGGCCGCCGAGAGCCGCTGACGACTCCTGTCCCGGATAACATTACCCGCGATCGCTTGCATGACCTCGACGGCTTGATTGGAAGTCAAACCATCCATGCCAATTTTGCACTCTGCAACTCCGAGATAGAACATCGAGGAGCAAGCGGCTCCTACCGTGTGGGCAGCCTTAAGGAGGCTTTGGCGAAACAGGACAACATTCTTTTCCCCTCGTTTCCAACCTTCGAAAACCGGCCGACCGACAAAGACAGAACAAGGGGTCGTGCTTCCAACGTGTACTCGGATCCTTGCAACATCCCGAATCGATGGGATTCGGTAAGGTTCAACGGCTTGGCGGTCGTTGTTGCCCTGACGGTCGATCGTTTCAACATGGACGATCGTTCCTTGAAGCATCTCCTTGCTGTACACGGTCGTTTGCAAATGGCCTTTACCAGGATCGGCGAGGGCCAGATAGGTTGGGTATTCCCTGAGGACATCCGTTTGAATTGGATGAAACCGTTGATTCGGAACCGTACCCCCCTCAACGATGCTGTAGGCGTAGAGCAGAGCCAACCGATCGCTTGGGTCAAGCTGGTCAACTTCATGTTCTCGATAATCTGCCAGCATATCGGACACAACACCGACGACATCCGCCAAGTCGGCTTCGGGCATGAGTTGGTCGGTTCGCAGAACGATAGCCTCATTCTCAACCGTCGTTTCAAACCAAAGAGCTGGATTTTTAGCTACGCTGCGTGGTTGACTTCGTTGGTTGATTTGATCCAAAGAATCTGCGAATGCTTTCCATTGTTCTAACCATTGATCGACTAGAGGGGGTTTGGTGGAGACCAATTCTCGATAGGATTCAAGAAGTAGTTGAATCCTTGTCTTCCTTTGCGGAGAACACTTTAAACAAATGTTCTCGGCCCGTGTTTCGACGTTCAACTCACGGAGTCGAATCGGCAGTCCTTTACGAATGGGTTCCGCTAAACCTGGATAATCCATGGCTAGATATTCGATGGCATCCTCCACAGCCATCAGGGCCAAACTTCTGATCGTTACAGTGCTGAGTCTTATCTCACGCATGACGGGCTCCTAGGACTAAAGGCTTGGATTTGGCTTGTTCATCAGGCTACACTTGGACCCGCTGTCCGCTTCGATACAATCCCGGCACGTTCACGTAGGGGCTGTTTTCGAGCCTAAGCATACTGCATCCAGCGTTAAAGGCAGCTTGGAAATCTTTGTTCGCATTGTTCAGGGCGGTATAGAAACCAACTGAGAATTTCACGGCATCCGCGTTGCCAATCTTGTCGCTCATTCCGATCGCATGCGGAATGTGTTTTGAGATCTCTTTGGCTTGTTCGGACGAGTAGCATGCGTTGAGTACGACGCACTGAAGGTATTGCTTGCACTGTGAAAAGAAATCCGCCAAGGCTTCGGGTTGAACGGTGTGGCTCCGGCCATCTTGGGATTCAAGTTTTAGTCCTCCAGACTGGTCACCATGGCCACTGAAATGCACGAGGCTTGGGCGAAAACCGAGGACCTTGTTGAGTAAATCCTTCGGTCGAGTGGCAAATTGGGGCATTTCCAGAGCGAGAGCCGCATTGTCGCGATTGGCAACACCGATGATTTCTTGAATCTCGCGGAACTCTTTTCCTAGTCTCAAGGCACTGTCGTTGGTTGGTTCGGCCGCAAGGAATAGCACGGATAATTGACCTGCGTCGATCGCTGACTTGCCGAAGTGATCGGAAATGAGCCGCTGCATTGCTAATTTATCGTTTTCATTTTCCTTTGGGATCGCTTTTTCTATTGCCCTGAAAGTGAGCCTTTCCAGTTCCGTATCACAGATGGTTTGGACCGTGCTTCGAAGAAGTGTAATGAAAACATCTTTCGATGCGACCTGCTGTAGCCTGCCCCAAGGGGCATTCCACTGATTGGTCCCAGCAATTCGAAACAAGATCGCTTCGCGGACTTCTGGCTCAAAACTGGGGATTCTATTGAAGCAGTCTTCGACTTGATCCCACAATTTGTTTGGTACAGGCATAACTCACTGCAATCGATAGATGGTTTCTGTACGGGGATGGGAATGGATTCTCGTAAGCAGACTTTCTATGAAACCCTCAAAGAGCATATCCGATAGTTAACCGCAATGCAATTTTCATACAACCAAACCTATCCCCCAGAAACGCCTCACGCAGCATTAACCTGGATGATAGTTCAGGTCCCGAGGATAGGAATCCCCAGAAAATTTAGACAAAGAACTCCATGGACATATCCTAGGCTTGAGGTAACTACCCAAGGAGCCTTACGCGCGGTCTTCCCCCTCACCCCCCCCCGCCCCCTACTCCCCGAGCCAAAGCCCTGGGGGCGAGGGGGAGCCAAGCGGTTGGGGGCTAGCGACGGTATTGTGGTTGATCGATCATAGGGTGAGTGGCTGTTTGGTTTTAGCCCGGAGGGCGGCACATGGACTGCCGGTGTGCGTAAGCCACCGGACTTGAGAAACCACCCCAGAACCTCCTAAGCCCGGAGGGCGACACATGGGTGATTTGGTAATTCTAGAGGCTGAGCATTTGTTTGCTAAACACTAAAGATATCTAAATGCGAAGTCTTGAAAAAAGATGCTGGAGCACCAAAAAA
>Ga0315899_10009059_pt1 | contig 10673 bp, 8 predicted proteins | sample LakEriMetagenome_2_FD_203518 | JGI IMG/M metagenome (GOLD analysis project Ga0315899, IMG submission 203518) | Freshwater fungal communities from buoy surface, Lake Erie, Ohio, United States - Buoy 4 MA112 | ecosystem: Environmental > Aquatic > Freshwater > Lake | place: USA: Lake Erie, Ohio...
CGTCCTTTTATTGTTCTTACAGAAACAAAACCTAGCAAACGCCATATACCTGTTTGGGCTCGGTACTCTCCTCTCCGGACTAGGGTTGAAGCACATGCGAATACGCTCTCACCATGACCTCGCCGGTGCACTGGTGACACCCCTACTCCTCTCCGGACTAGGGTTGAAGCACATGCGAATACGCTCTCACCATCAGTTACAGATAAACAAACCCGGGTAGAACCAAGGCTCGAGAGTTTAATACTACCGGTATCCAAAGGATGATGACAACAAGTTCATCCAAAAACAATCCAAACTTCTACCGAGTTCGTGGCCGTTGACCGACTTTCTCCAATACTACCGGTATCCAAAGGATGATGACACAAAGTTCATCGGTCATGTGAGGGACAAACACGGTTTGTGTATGTGTGTGTGTGTATGTGTGTGTGTGTGTGTGTGTGTGTGTGAAACAGCACACAGGGCGCAGGGGCTGTTAGCTGAATGTTGTGGACTGCTTGTGGGATATAGTGCGACGGTACGGGATCTCCCACATCAAAAAAAAAAAAGATGGCGGGTGGCGCGAACAAACACCACAACAACACGCCTTTCTCCACCCGCGCACCAGCCCAGTGGGTTCCCCGTGCAGCCCGACCACCGCGGCTGTTTTTAAACGACTGACTGTCTCGGGTTTCAGTAGTAGCGGCCTAAACCCTAAACCCTCCTAAACCCTAATGGCGGTGCGTCTCCCTGGACAAATCAGAAAGGCGTTCCCTGATGTCTGCCAGGGCTTCCTCGTTGCTCTTCTCGAGCCCCTCCATGTATGAGCGCCTGCACCCATAGCAGGCGGGTCAGATATAGAGCAGAAGGGGACCGCGGGCGGAATGTGGGAGATGAGCGCAGGTAGCCGAGAACACGAAGCAGAGGCAGGTGGGTTCTCTCTGTCTCTCTCACTCTTTCAGTCTCTCTCTCTCTCAAACTCTCTCTCTCTCTCTCTCTCTCTCTCTCTCTTGCGCGCGCGCGCGCTCTCGGAATGCCCACAGACGAGCGGGCGTTGGTGCGTGGGTGATGTGTGTGTGTATGTACGTACGCGTGTGACTCTCTTTCTCTGGCGCTGGCCCTGCGTGTTTGCACGAGCGTGTGCGAACGAAAAGCTGAACAGCGCGACTGCAGAGGGTGGAGGATTACCTGTACGTGTCGTGGCGCGCGTGAGAGCGCCTGTGACGCAGTTGGCGAAGGATCCGACGCAGTAAGGTCTGATTGCCCTCCTCCAACTTCACCAGCTGCGCGTCATCGCTGCTGCCCCCACTATGGTCCCTGCTGCTCCGCCCCCGCGTGCCAGCCTTCTTGGGATGAACCAACGCCTTTGACAGCTGCTTCATCATCAACCCCAGATCTTGCTTCTCTGTCGCCGCAGCAGCCGCCGCCGCCGCCGCCGCGACCGTGCTCTGCGGCGTGCTGATCGCGAGTGATTGGCTGGTGCCGCCGCGGCGAACGCCACCACCACCACTACCACCACCGCGAGAGTTGGGGGGCCCGCCCGTGTTCATGAGCATGTACTGCTGCTTCTGGCGGCTCAGCTGAGTCTGCAGGATCTTGTTTCGCCAGTTCTCCATGTTGTAGGCGTGGAGAGCAGCGTCCTCCTCCGCCCACTCCTTGTTGCCTCCGTTGAGCACGTGGTCGCCGTTCCACTTGGTTGGGTCCTGGAACGCGTTCGGGTGCACAAACGTGGCCGTGGGCGGCACTTTCCACATGTTGACGCTCTCGGGGCCCAGGCCATCGCCCGCGGACGCGACCTCGTACCACGGCATAAGACGCTCGGCCCGCCGCCCGCCTCCGGGCACAATCGCCACCAGGCATGCCACGACCGCCGCGCTCCCCAGCGCCGCTATTGCGCACTGCAGGCGCTCACGCTTTCGTCCAAGCATGATGGCAGCCCAAGAGACAACCAAGCATCCACGAACCAACACGAACTTCTTTGACTAAGTAAAGTCAAAAAAAACGTCAAGGGGACGACAGATTGATTTTGGTTTGACCACAGATGGGTGACTGGCGGAGGACCCCACCACGGGCGTGCGCAGGCGTGTGGCATGTACGAGTCGACCGCTGCATCTGCGGGCGCGGAGGCTGCGGGCCTCCTTCCCTCTCTCCACGACTTGCTCTTGCCGGGCTGCACGGAGGACTCGGCGCTCATGGTGGCGCTTGCGGCGGGTGGGGAGAAGGCGGAAACGGTGAAGGTTGTGCGCGAGGGCGCATACGCTGCCAGCGCGAGCATGACGGCAGCGCCCATGCCTGGCGATTCGGGCCACTCCGCCATCCTCGAGTCCCCGCGCGGGCCAAAGCGGGCGTTTGCGTGCGCAGCGTGCAGCCGGGCCTTCTCCACACACCGCTCGCTGTCGCTGCACGCATGGATAGCGCACAGTGCGCCCGCCCCGGAAACGTCGAACGAGTCCATACCGTCGGATGTCGCGCCAGCGGCAGACGCGGGCACGGCTGCCGCGACGCGCGCGCGGCTGCAGGCAGCGCTGGAGCGCAATGAACAGTGGATGGCCAAGTTCACAAAGGTGAACCGTGCCGAGCACCCTGGAGTCACCTTTCACGCGGTGTGGGGCCCTATGGACGGCGACTACATTGCGTGCGCCGGCGACACCGGCGTCACCATCCACGAGCCCGCCACGATGCGCATCCGCTGCACCTTCACGAGCGACTCTGCCGTGTACGCCGTCAGCGGCTCGGCCAACGGCAACGTGCTCGTCTACGGCTTAAAATCCGGCGGTGTCGTGATGCGCGACATGTCCGACGGCGGCCGCCTCTTGTCGCCCGTGCCCGCGCGCCCAGGGCGGATATTTGCCCTGTGGCTCTCGCGCGACCAACGGGGGGGAACGCTGGTGGTAATAGGTTATCATGGATTTATTGAAACTTGGGCGCGCAACCCAGACCGCACCGACGACGGAGGTAGGGTAGGAGAGGTGCAGGTGGATGTGGTGCAACGTTCATGGGCAAAGTTCGTGGATAGAGGAAGTGATGTGGAGGAGGGTGTGGTACAGAGCACCCTGTGGCGGATGGTGCACGCCTGGGAGCACAGGGGCTTCAACTGCAAAGGATTAGGCCAAAGTGCCGTGAGCGCGGGCACCACCACATACTCATGGGGCCCAGAATGCCCCAAGGGAACCACTATTATAGCGCAGGGCGGGCCGTGCATTGTCGTCTGGCTGCCTTATCCAACCGCAGGAGGCGGCGCAAACTCTAAAACGCAGGGAGGGTGTGTGTGGGGGGGGGGGGGGCGGGCGGGCCCACCGTGGTGGCGCGGATCCCGGGGGAGAAAACGTATAGCGCAGTGTGGCTGTCTCCTGACTGCCGGCTGTTGGTCGGAGCGGGGGGGATGGACAAGATGATGGTCTGGGGGCTACCAGAGGTGCAGCTTGTGCACGTACTCCAGGCCGCCCCGCGCACGTGTGCCCTGTGGGGCACGTCCACGCTTTTGGCCACTGCGAGCGCGTCGGATAAGCTCATCACTCTGCACTCCCTCGAGACCGGCGCCATCTTGGTGAAGTATCCTCAGCGGGGAGAGGTGTTGGGCCTCTGGGGAAGCGGCGATGGGCGCAGGCTGGTGGGTGTGGGGCGCGGGCACGTGACCGCACACGAACTCGGTCAGGCCAAGGTGGTTCATCATATAAGGGGGAGCAAGGAGGGGTGGGCAGACACGGTATGGAGTGATGGGGAGATGCTCATATGGGCTGGTGGTCGCAATTTAACTGCATTTGGACTCAAGTCTGGGCGAGTAGTTCGTGAATTTCCGATGAGCAACTCAGTGGTGCGGTGCCTGTGGAGTTTCAAGACGGCAAGTGGCGACTACATCGTCGCTATGGGTCTAGACACATCGCTCCTTCTCCTTAGCCTGGAAACCGGTGATGTACTGGAGTACTGGCAGACCCCCGCCCAGATCGCAACCATCGTCGGCACCTCAAACGTTGCCTCCTCCTCCGCCGCCCTCCCCACCGCTACCCCCGCCGCCGCCGCCACTCGCGTGCGCCGCGGTGGTGGCAGGGTACGCATTGTTGTGGGTGGCAAGTGGCGCTCGATGCTCGTGTGCGATCTGAATGGCTATGTGGTCCCTGACCAGGCCACGTCCCTCGGACGCAACGTCAGTGGGCAAAGGTCATGGGTAGAGGATCTGAATGGCTATGCGGTCCCCGGCAAGGCCACGTCCGAGGAGGGCAGCAAAGGGTGGGATCAGGAGGTGCCTGTGGAGTCAGGCTGCGTTCGGTGTTCGTGGTTGTCCGACTGCGGTATGACCCTGGCGTTTGGTGACGGGAGTGTGTGCCGGGTACGCGATCTGAGCGGGGCGTCATCGGGACATGGACATGCACTGCGCTGTGACGCCGTTGTTAGCGACTTGTGGGGCTGTCAGCAGAGCGGTCTCCTCATAGCCTCCTTGTCCAATGCGACTATTCTGGCGTGGTGTCTGACCTCAGGTGCCGAGGTCCTGCGCATCAAGTGCGAGGCGCCCCCGAGCGCGATCACAGGCTTTGGCAGCCTGTCCAACAACAACCTGTGTGTCGTTGCCTCCACCACGCGAAAGGGTCCCAAGGGCGTGGGCGGCCACGTGCACGTGTGGAGCATTAGTCCCAGGGCGAGCAGTTCCAGGAACGGCGGTATCTCCTCTTCAGCGATGGACTGCTCATCAGACGAGACCCTCTTTGCCAGTAGCTTCCGTGGTGGCCAGACCAATGTTGGAGCGGGGGGGGGGGTCCTGGGAGGGTTAGTGGCGGCCGCCAAGGGCAGCGGTGGGTGGGCGGGGGGCGGGGGGAAGAGGCTCCAGGCTTTGGCCCGGTTCGCGGCTCTTGAGGCGAAGCTCAAGGCGGAGAAGATGAGCGCATCGTTGCTTCATGCTCTGACTGTGCAGCACCGCATCAATAGCCTCTGGGCTGACCACTCCGGGGCCATGGTGGCATGCGCTACGAGCAGCGGCGGCGTCATCATCATCAGGCTGGACGACATGAGATGCTGCGGGCCGTCGCTGCGCATGCTCGCCCGCTCGCAGAACCTGACCCAGGACCTCTCACTCTACATGCCGGTGCTCGGCAGCACTCTAATGGACGGCACTTTGATGGAATGGCTCATTGCAAGTGGCAAGGATAGGCACCTGCAACAGCTTCTCAGCGTGCGACCGAGCGCGGCTCTGATGCCGCTGGCGTGTGGCAAGAGTGCGCTGGAGCTTGCGACCTTGATGAGGTCATCGCAGATTCTCGAGCAGCTCTTGCTGGCGGCCGTTGAGTTCGTGCGCAATGGCGAGTCCACCTTTGACGCCATCGCCTCTCCAGAGGCGGCCGCAGGAGGCAGAGGAGGCAGTCGAGGACGTGGAGGCGGAGGCGGAGACGGCCAGCCGAACTTGCGGCAGAAGGGGGTAGAGAGCGGGTGCCGCCGGTTGGTGCCGCCTGCTATGCAGCGAGTAACGGACTGCATCCGCGTTGCGCTGCAGTCGGTGGACATGGCAGAGGTCATTTTTCGCTTTCTCCGTCAGCTGGAGACGTTTGAGCTCGAGGTGCCGCCAAAGTTTCTGCCGCGCACAGTCACGGAGTGCTTCCAAGGTTCGCCGAGCCCGTCGGGCCGCCAGGCTAATGAGCACGACAACCTCATCTGGACTGCACAGCACTCGCAGCAAGGCGGCTTCCCAAGCGCGGCCAAGGTAGTGGTGCTGCCGGGGCTGGCTAATGCCAAAATCTTACAGCTGTTGGCAGACCAGACGTCAGAGCTCCTGTACACCGAGCCTATCCGGTGCCTGATCGACGCCATGCGACAGAACGGCATTGACCGCATCTTCTATTTCCAGTGCGCCGCCTTCATTTCCCTCTTGTGCTTCTACACTTTTTTCGTCATCGGTACCGTCTCCCAGCCCCACCGCTTCCCATCGCTGCACCCGGAGTCGCGTACAATGTTCTCAATCGACCACGCACTGAGCCACCCGACCTTGTGGGCGGGCGCGGCGTGCGGTGCACTCTCGTGCCTCATCGCCATCTACTTCCTGTGGCGCGAAGCCCACGAACTCTTCAGCGCCAGCGCTGACGAGGAAGATCAAGTCAATGTTCGTGAGCGCGAGCTCTTCTCACGGCTGGGTGTTGCACCTGCCTTGGCCGACGCGTCTGCCCGCATGTATGCAGGCATGCGTACCCACGAAAGGACAGATGAAAGAGGAGGAGGAGGAGGAGGAGGAGGAGGAGGAGGAGGATACGAAGGTGGTGCTGGTGCAGTGTTGTCAAAGATTGCTGAGTCGTCCTACCGCAACCCCTTGAACCAAAAATTAGAAAAAACAACGAGCCGCAACGGCATTGGACGCATGGATTTGCATCGCAAAGGGTCGGCATTCAGTGTTACGAGCTTCATTTCAGACACGCGAGAACGCCTGAGCATCGTGCCTATGAGCCGAGCAAACTCCTCGATCCGACTTTTGAGCCGCGCCAACTCTTCGTTGACCTCCGCCCTCGAATCCAAGTCGTCGTCGACGTGGCGCGTGCTGGTGAGAGCTATCTCGTTCAAGAGCAAGCTCAGGTCAGCGGCGAATCTGAGCACCGAGGCCGGTGTTGGTGGCGCCGAGGACGGTGATGGATACGGCGGCGCCGAGAGAGAGACTCCGGGCCCTATGCGGTTTGCTGGCAAGGCTTCGTCCTCAAATCCAGCCTCCTCCTTGGCCTGTGGCCATACGCAGAGTGAGCGCCGACCGGGTGTTTTTTTCAGTTGGCGCAACAAATCTTCGGAGGCGGGCAAGCGGCTGCGCCGGCTCTTTGCTTGGACGCGCATCAACGTGTCGTACTTTTTCAGGATGTGGAACTTTTTGGGGCTCATGGCCTACTCGCTTGTGCTAGCCTCCTTTGCCTGTTTTGTTCTCACCTGGCTCCGCTGCGCACGCGCTGTCGCCACGGGGAAGGATGGCGCCGGCGCCGGCAGCAGCAGCGGTGGCGGCGGGATGGACAGCGGTGACGATGTGTGCGCGGTGGAGCTGGTGAAGCTCCGGGCGCTCTCGGCCCTGGCAATTCCGATCTTGTACCTCTACTCACTCTACTATGTGCGCTGTGTCGACACGTTTGCCTTTTACGTGCGCATGCTCAAGGAGATCATCTCTGATTTCATGCCCTTTCTCCTCATCTTCATCTGGTTCTTGCTGAGCGTGACGACGGGCTTCTGGTCCCTCAAGTGCTCCTCGGATCCAGTTGCGCATGGTGACGCGCCTGCAGCGTTTGCCTCTCTCCTGCAAGCTGTGTCGCTCATTCCATTTGAGATCCAGTTGCCGGATGAGCTGGGGGCGTGTTTTGAACATCGCGGCATCATCAGCCACGTGGCAACAGTCCTCCTGTGGTACCTAATTTTTGTGCTGCCCTTGCTGTCGCTCAACGCGCTCATCGCAATAATGGGCTCGACCTATCACAAGGTTGCAAACCGTCACAGGCAGCAGCAGTACAAGGAATGGGCGCAGATCATCGGTGACGTGGTGCAGCAGTGGGAGGAAACGAAGCGAACCGAGTGGGAGCGCCAATTCTACTGGATTCACATTCTCACACCCCGGAAATACGCTGCGTCTTCATCCGCTGCAATCTCGCTCGGAGACCACGTCTCTAGAGGCAACGCACTCGCGCACCTGCCACCTGCCACTCCTTCCTCCTCTTCGCTCAACGCCCACGCTCTTGACACATCCTCAGAATCAACAGCGATGAGGAGGCAGACGCAAGAGCAGGAACACCAGCGGAGAATGATAGATCAATTAGGCAGGCTGCACCTGACGCTTGCGGGTGTCACGCGCATACTGGCCGACGTCTTAGAGCCGCAGTCGCTCAATGCCAGCCCGCTCTCTACCTTCAACGACTCGCCCAGTGCCTCCGCCTATCCGCAACAACCCAACCTGGAGGCAAAGGCTCCCAGACTCTTCCGGTCTGTCGCAGCCCGCGCTCATCCAGAAACAGAGCAAGGAGCCGGGGGGGAGCAGCCGCAGGAGGTGACGCTCAAGGAGAAGGTAGGGGAGGCGGAGGAGGAGGAGCTGATTGCCGATTTGATGGATTGATGGCCGAGGTCCCTGCATACATCTATGTGTATCTCGCAGGCAAGCAACATGCATTTACACTATGATATACCGTCAATTAGGGACATTCAATCTCTTTCTCTGTCTCTCTCTCGCGCGCGCGTGCCCCCCTCCCCTTCTCTGACAGTGCCCCATAGTCGATGCAGCGGCGGCGACATGAAAGATCATATCGTTTCTGTAAGAAAAGTTCCCTCGCCGCACTCGAGATACCTTCTCTCGTTCCCTCTTCTCTCTCTCTCTCGGCGGTGTCACCCTGAAGAGGCGTTGTACTTACCGACCTTCAGTCACCTGTTTGATTGTCAATAAGCTTCTCTCTCTCTCTCTCTCTCTCTCTCTCTCTCTCTCTCTCTCTCTCTCTCGCTCGCTCGCTCGCTCTCTCGCTCGTCTCCCTCGACACGTAAGTAATCCTACAACTTTTTATTATTGATTACACAATGAGTCGACAGCGCCTCACCGGCTCGTTCTCTCTCTTCCGGCGCCCAGTCACGGTGTCTCCCTGCGCGGAGCAGGCGCAGAGCCACGGCGAAAATACCGAAAAGGCCCCCTGCGCAACCTCCAATGTGGCAAAAGAATAAATCATCGTTGTCTTGCCTTGCTCCGCAGCCTCAGCTTGGCCCCCATGCCCACAGCTGTGTGCACACCCTCCCTCTTCCTCCTCCTTAGAAGGCGCGAGAGCCGTTACGGAAATACCGAAAAGGTCCCTCCTCTGCACTATCATCATTGAAAGCATTTTGTTCCCAGCAGCCAGTACTGCCGCACGAACTGCGAGCGCGGAGTGCTACGAAGCTAAAGAAGGCAACGTTCTCAAAAGTCAGTAAACAGTCGACTTTTATAGTGTAAATGTACGAAGGCGCTGACTTTTGCGAATTTTTGCCGCCAATGCGCCACGTGCTTCCATGACACACCTAGCTCACGCAGGCACTGCTCGAGCTTCTCTTCACTGTCCCACCGCGGGTGAGTATCATACAGAGGCGCCCTCACCGAATACAAGCAATGTCGAAATATGGTCATATACGCAGCCATCTTATCCCGGGGTCCAACGGCAAAAACATCTGTGATGTGCGCCCACCGTGCCTGTTTTGGCGTAGCAGGCACAAGGATTGTGTGCGCGGCGGGCGAGTCCCGGCTAAAGTCTTCGCGAGACAGCCCTAGAAATGTATACATATAATATGTATATATGTTAATGTGTGCGTGTATGTGTCACACACACACACACACACACATACCGTTTATCATTATGTCGGGACGCGCACGGACAATTATTTGGTAGCGCTGACCCGCCTCCTCCTCCGCCCTCTGTATGAGGCGGAAGCAGCGATCCACCCCGTGCCACAGCTGTATAATGTGTGTGTGTGTGTGTGTGTGTGTGTGTGTGTGTGTGTGTGTGTGTGTGTGTGTGTGTATACATACATATAAATATATAGATATAGGTCTCTTTTCACACATCCTCCCTCTGTATGAGGCGGAAGCAGCTATCATAATGATAAACGGCCACAGCTGTATGTTCATGTATAAACATATGTTGATACATATGTTGATATGTGGATATATATATCCAAGGAGACTCATAGACCTATGTTGATGTGTAGTGTTGATGTGTAGTGTTGATGTGTGGATACATATATCCAAGTAGTGTTGATGTGTAGATGAGCATAGATGTATGTCGATGTGTACATATGTTGATGTGTAGATACGTGTATCCATTTACGCCTATGTTGATATATAAATACACGTAGATGTATGTCGATGTGTACATATGTTGATGTGTACATATGTCGATGTGTACATATGTTGATGTGTAGATGCAAATATCCAGATAGGACTGTGTTGATATATAGATACACATAGATGTATGTTCATGTATACATATATTGATATATAGATACTTATAGGTATATAGACCTGTGCTCAGATATAGACACACAAAGATATAGACACACAAAGATATATGCCGATAAACAGATACACAAAGATATATGATAATGTATTAGATGTTGACTAACATGCATACACAAGCGTGGGACCAGTACAAAACCCTAAACCCTAAACCCTAAACCCTAAACCCCAAACCCTAATGTGTTAATGAATAGATGTCGACTAACGTACACAAGTGCGGGACCTATACAGACGCTGAACTGCCTAAACCCGGTTGAGGGTTTAGGGTTTAAACCCTCAACCCTCAACCCTCAACCCTAAACCTGTACAAGACGCTGCACTGGCTCCATATTCCACGGGGAGGCGTAGACGTAGTCGCTGGCGTCGACCAGGCGCGTGTCCAAGGGGAAGTCACGAACTATTTCCGCCGCGTGCGCATGCAAGCCGGGCAGACGCACGGCTGTCCCATCGTCGGGGCTGGAGTGTGTGTGTAAGTGTGAGCGAGAGAGAGAGAGCGCGCGCGCGCGCGTGTATACCTGTCACAAACTCTCTATAAATACCTGTAGACAAAAAGGTCATACGACACCCCCCCGCTGAGCTTACTCAGCAGAGTCTCATGAAGCAACGGCGGCCTCAGCGCGCGCATAGCGCCACTCATACACACTGCCACTCTCGCCCGGCCCTTTCCGTTCTCATCCACACTCCCCCCCTCCCCGCCCCCCGCCCCCGACCCCGCCCCGCCCCCAAGGAC
>Ga0315899_10009062_pt1 | contig 10673 bp, 7 predicted proteins | sample LakEriMetagenome_2_FD_203518 | JGI IMG/M metagenome (GOLD analysis project Ga0315899, IMG submission 203518) | Freshwater fungal communities from buoy surface, Lake Erie, Ohio, United States - Buoy 4 MA112 | ecosystem: Environmental > Aquatic > Freshwater > Lake | place: USA: Lake Erie, Ohio...
GGACGTATTAGTGCCTTCTATCGTTCCATTGAAGCGTACGTATTTTAATGATTCCAGGGTGGATTTCAGCGAGGGTTGTGTAATAGACAACCAGCTGCTGACATCCTTTCCCATAATTTGACTGCGTTTGAGCTGTAAGGAGTACCCAAAAGTATTCTTATTTAGTATGCCCTTTGCAGTGAGCGTTCCTTGTAGGTAGGAATCAGCGGTGGTTTGTAATGCTAGTTGCTGAATAGTCCATTCATTCAAAGTGCCTTTCAACATTCCTGCCACTTGCAGCGCACCACGCTTGCCCCGAAGTGCTGGAATAAAAAATGAAAGATCCTCCGAACTAATGATTGATTGATTGATTTGGGCGTTTATAAAAACACGATTCCCAAAATCTTGCAAGTCGCTAAGTTTCTCAAAGGAAAGTTCTAGTTGATCTTGAATAGTACTTTGATTAGTGACTAGCTTGAACTGTTTCAGCGATAAATTGCGAGGGGAGAGTAAAAAGTTTCCGCTTAAACTCCGTACAGAAAAACCACTTTTTTCAGCAGCACTAATTTTTAGTTTACTCTGAAGGGTATCACCTGTCATTAAAGAATTACTGAGTGTAGCCTGAATACCCTTGATGTGGATATGGTTTTTATCAAACCCGTTTTTAGCAAGAGGGGCCGTATTGTCGAACCCAAAACTTCCATCTAGAATTTCTAAAGCGTGTACAAAGAATCGTTTTCCATCTAACTCCCAGCCAGGTTTCATGGAAGATCGCGAGAATGGAGTTGGCGGTCTTTTTCCGGGAAACGCACGAATTTTCACAGTAGGATGAAGCAGGGATAGTTTATTAACTTCAAAATTCCCATCTTCCAATGAAAAAGGGCTCGCCTCTAGTACTAGATTTTTCACCGAAGCTGTAATGCTTTGTCCATCCCAACTATCTGTTTGTAGAAATTCTACTTCTTGCAGCGTGATTGTTTTTAGATGCAGTTGCAAATTTGATTGCGCCGGCTTCTTATTTTTTGAGGAACTTGTTTTGAAAAATTGCAAAAGAAAAGCATGCTGCCAATTACTATCGGACCGCTGTAAGTGGATTTTTATTCCAGCGGCCGCAATATTTTCAATTACGGTACTGTCCTCCCATCCCGGGATGCCCTTCAGCTGCAGCTCAAATTTTTTTACTTGGAGTAAGGAATTGCCCTGCTGATCCTCCACATATAAGCCCTCCACAGAAAATCGGTTAAAGAAGTGGAAGCGCAGCCGCTTGATTTCAACTTTGGTATCCAGCGTGTTGGACAGGTAGGCAGAAACAAATCCTGAAATTTTGTCCTGAACCACAGGCAATTGAAACGTGATGTAAAAGAGGGTCAGGAGAATAAGCACAAAAAGAAGTACCCCTCGTAGTATGGTAAAAGCTTTTTTCAAAAAAAATCTTGTGTGTAAAATTAGGAAAAGGCCTTCGGACAAATGGTTAATATTGTACAAAACAAAATCATGCGTATTACAGGTTTATTTTTTTTGATTTTCATTGGCAATTTGATGGGGTCGACTATCACAGCACAAGATCGGTACGTGTTGGTGATTCATGGCGGCGCCGGTACAATCCTGAGGAGCCAAAGTACACCCGAGCAAGAAAAAAGATATAAAGAGTCATTGGAACAGGCCCTCCTGGCCGGCCAATTGATTTTGCAAAACGGAGGCAAGGCGTTAGATGCCGTGGAAGCAGCTGTTCGTGTACTGGAGGACAATCCACTCTTTAATGCAGGAAAGGGTGCTGTATTCACTAACCAAGGAAAAAATGAATTAGATGCCGCTATAATGGATGGACGCAATTTAGCAGCAGGTGCCATTGCTGGAGTAACCACCATTCGTAATCCCATTACCGCTGCCCGTGCCGTGATGGAAAAGAGTGAACATGTTATGTTGAGCGGTATCGGGGCAGAACAATTTGCGAAAGAGAAGGGAATTGAGTTGGTGGACCCTTCCTATTTTCATACGCCCCAGCGATGGCGTTCGCTGGAGAGGGCCCGACAAAGAGATTCCCTCGAGCGCTTGAAAAAATCAATCGAGCCTGTTGCAATCGAGGAGGCCCTGGAACGTAGAAAAGAAAAGTACGGTACAGTTGGTGCAGTGGCATTGGATAAACACGGTAATCTTGCAGCTGCGACCAGCACAGGGGGTATGACCAATAAAAAGTGGGGAAGAATCGGAGACGCGCCGCTTATAGGTGCCGGTACTTATGCAAATAATGCATCGGCTGCCATTAGTTGTACAGGTTGGGGCGAATTTTTTATACGCCTAGTAATGGCAAAGTCAATTTGTGATCAACTGGAATATGGGGGTAAATCGTTGCAAGAGGCTGCCAACCTAATGGTGCTCAAGAAGCTTCCCGAGTTGGGTGGTGATGGAGGTTTAATAGCCGTGGATAAGAACGGAAACATTGCAATGCCTTTTTGCACGGAGGGAATGTATAGGGGATATATCCGGCAAGATAGTGCCAATGGACCCGTAAAGAAAGAGGTTGCCTTGTTTAAGGACTGATTAGAATTTTACACCCAGCGTCAAAACGATACGAGTGCCTCGCTGTTGCAATTGTGCTAAGTCAAATGCTTGCCTAGAAAGTCGGTAAGGAGCGTGTATGTCTTTTCCCAAAGTTCTTATATAGGCAAGATCAATGAAGTAGCCTTTATCTCTGTATCCGACACCGCCTGAATATTGGAAACGATTTCCTTCCTCTCCTCTTAAATTGTGATATGGATTTCCCAGGTAAGCCATTCCTGCTCTGGCCATCCATGTCGTGAATTTTAGTTCGCCACCCATTCTCACGTTAAATGCCCCCCGGTAGGCGGCATCAATTACTGTATTCAGATTTTTATAATAAGTTTTTTCGTCTTCTGCATTTAACAAGGATGGATCTGCTTTAAAGGATGCAGACGGATAATTGACCCACTCAACATCGGCAGTAATAAATCCTTTTTGTTTTGAGACATCCTCAACTTCACGAATCACAAATGATAAACCAGCCATCATTCGTAGCGGTGTGAAATGCAGATAACTGTATTCTGCAGGCTCTCCATTCGTGAATTCTTTGGAGGATTGAGTTAGTACTCCTTTATAATTTTCAGTGTCGGTAGTAATAGTAGCACTATAGCGGTCGGTAAGTCGAAGAAAAGTGGGGCTATGAATACTCAGGCCAAATCGCCATTGGGGTACTGGGCGATAAATAAACCCCATTTTTATATTCAATCCACTTCCGCTGGTCTGTAGTGATTCCTGGTAGGTAGCGTAATTGAAATTATTGATGGTGTTTGTTGCATCTGCTTCAGTAAACGTAGTAGTTCGCTCAAATTGTAAAAAAGGAATACCTAACGTCAATCCATAAAAAAACTTTTCTTGTCTCGAGCCTGCCACCGCAATGGCTAATTCGGATAATCCCCCCTTACTTGTAATTTCATTTTCTTGTAACAATCCGCTTCGAAACGGAGCGCGCGTTTGGTAGTTGAAATTGCCATTGGTACCCCCGCCCACGGTATCAATCCAATACGTATTGAATGCAAGACTACTTCCAAATGGGTATTTGCTAGCCACCAAATTGGCATCGCCAATACCTGCAATTTCCTCCAAAAATTTTTGGGAATAAGAAGTGGTAGTATTTAAACCTCGGTACAAAAGATTATTTCCAAACCAAGCGGTACGATTCAATGCTATTGCAACTGCAACAGAGCCTTTTTTATTATCGGTGGGTGAAGCAGCAACAAACCCAGTTAGTCCAAGCCCAAGTGCAGCGCGCTTGGCGGCGGTACTTGTGTTTTTGTAGATAGCACTATTTCGAAGTTGACTATACGTGGGGGTAAATACAAAATCACCACTGCGGTAAAACGCAAGTCCCGCCGGGTTGATAAACGTAGCCGTAAGGTCACCACCCAAAGAAACCATGGCACCACCAATGGCTTGTTGTCGAGCCGTGCCCGTTGGATCTGACCATGCCATACGCAACATATCGGCGGGTTCCTGGGCAATCGATGTCTTCAGCAAAAGCAGCAATAAAAAAGCAAGCGTTAGTTTTCGCATAGCGGCGATTAAAATCTTCTTACAGGGGCACTACTTCCTTGCGAGGAACCAGCAGAACTGGAGGGGGAAGAGGAGGAGGACGAATTGTTGGATGGAGCGCTAACACCAAATGCCTCTCGGAGTGCATTGCCCCGGTTAGGGACATTGCTGATTTTCCCCGCATTGATATTGACAAGCGGGCTCACGGCATAGGAACCTGTCTGTGCTCGCACAGTTTTTAGATTAATAGGCAATTGCTGATAGCTTCCAAGATCAAATGTTCTTGGTTTTGTGTAGAGTTGTTTTACTACAGTGGGTTGGCCCAGTCCAATAAAATAGTAAGGTGTATTGAGATAATAGGGGTTGTAATAATGATTCCAGGAAATAAACGGGTTGAATGCTGGTGTGTAAAAGGAGTTAAAACCAAGCGTCCATCTTTCGTATGCATACCAGGTGTTTAGTTCGTCCCAGCGATACCGGTCGCGCACCCGCATCCGAAGATACCGGTCTTCATAATCTTCTTCAACCGTGCGATACCGCCGTGTTTCCTGGCGTTGCATAACCAAATATTCGTCCTCGGGACGCGCAGGGGAATAATACACATCGTCAGGTGTTTGCCCGGTACGGTAAACAGTGGTGCAACCAGCAAGGAGAACCACCGAAACAAGCAATAGGGTTGGTAAAGTGGTTTTCATAGTTGAAGTCGTTACTTTTGTGACCTACACAAAGATCGGCAATTAGATCCAAGACCTGATTGTCTGCTGTTAAAAAAAAGGTAAAGACGCATATCTTAATAGAAGTTACATGAGCAAAGCCATCACCTCCCGGGCACAGGATTATTCGCAGTGGTACAACGACCTTGTTCTAAAGGCAGAGTTAGCTGATTACTCAGCTGTACGAGGTTGTATGGTTATCAAACCTTATGGTTTTGCCTTGTGGGAAAACATGCGCGATGCACTCGATAAGATGTTTAAGGATACCGGGCATGTCAATGCATATTTTCCTCTTTTTGTCCCTAAAAGTTTATTTGAAGCAGAGGAGAAGAATGCCGAAGGTTTTGCAAAAGAATGCGCTATTGTAACACACTATCGGTTGAAAGCGGATCCCAATCATAAAGGAAAATTGATGGTGGACCCGGAAGCTAAATTGGAGGAAGAACTGGTGGTTCGTCCAACTAGTGAGGCTATCATTTGGAATACCTATAAAAACTGGATTCAGTCCTACCGCGATCTTCCCATTTTGGTGAATCAGTGGGCCAATGTGGTACGCTGGGAAATGCGAACGCGTTTGTTTTTGCGTACTGCAGAATTTTTATGGCAAGAAGGGCACACCGCGCATGCCACACGTGCTGAAGCCATTGAGGAAACCGAACGAATGTTGAATGTGTATGCTGACTTTGTTGAAAATTGGATGGCCGTTCCTGTGATCAAGGGAATAAAAACTCCCAATGAGCGATTTGCCGGGGCTGAAGAGACTTATTGTATAGAAGCACTCATGCAGGATGGCAAAGCATTACAGGCGGGCACTTCACATTTTTTGGGTCAAAATTTTGCTAAGGCTTTTGAGGTGAAATTTAGTGATCGTGAAAATAAACTGGATTATGTCTGGGCTACAAGTTGGGGTGTGAGTACGCGCCTTATTGGAGCACTGGTTATGGCACACAGTGATGATGATGGATTGATATTGCCTCCCCGCATAGCACCATTTCAAGTAGTGATTGTTCCAATCTATAAGGGCGAAGAACAGAAATCTGCAATTGACGAGAAAGTAAATAGCATCGTGAAAGCTTTAAAAGCTGCGGGCATACGCGTGAAGTATGATGATTCTGATCAGGCAAGACCTGGATGGAAGTTTGCAGAATACGAAATGAAAGGAGTGCCGCTCCGTATTGCCATTGGTGCCCGCGATCTTGAACAGGGTGTAGTAGAACTGGCGCGACGTGATACGAAGGAAAAACGAACTGTTTCTTTGGAGGGAATTGTAGATGTAATTCAGCTTGAGTTAACGGCTATACAGCAGCAGCTTCTGGATCGTGCCCGTGCATTTCGTGATGCACATATTACGCCGGTTAATTCTTGGGAAGAATTTGAAAACGTGTTGGATACTAAAACTGGATTTGTGGCGGCGCATTGGGATGGAACTTCAGAGACCGAGGAAGCGATCAAGGAAAAAACCAAAGCAACAATTCGTTGTATCCCGTTGAATAATCCCGAAGAAAAGGGGACTTGTGTTTTAACCGGAAAACCCTCTGCACAACGGGTACTTTTTGCAAGGGCTTATTGATCATGTCCTATACATCCAAGCAATTTGAGGAGGGAGTTGTTTTGCTCGTGGATAAACCACTCGGGTGGACTTCATTTGATGTGATTCGAAAACTTCGTCATTTGATTCGGATTCGAAAGATTGGACATGCCGGTACGCTGGATCCGCTGGCTACCGGGTTGCTGATTGTATGTACTGGAAAGTTCACCAAACGAATTAACCAGTATATGGCACAGCAAAAAGAATATACTGGCACCATCACTATTGGAGCTACAACACCCACGTATGATTTGGAGAGTGAACCCACTAATTTTATAGCAACCGATCATATTACACTTGAAAAAGTTCGATCCATACTGCCACAGTTCACCGGTCCTATTGAACAGATTCCTCCTGCGCACTCGGCTATCAAAGTTGATGGCAAGCGTGTCTATGAACTGGCACGCAAAGGAAAGGAGGTGAAATTAGAGCCTCGCTCCGTTCATATTTATTCCTTTGAGGTACTTTCTTTACAGGACGCGCAATTGCAATTTCGGGTGGTATGCTCAACGGGTACCTATATTAGAAGTTTGGCAAATGACCTGGGGCAGGCATTGGGATGCGGAGCGTATTTAAGTTCATTACGAAGAACTCGTATTGGCGAATTTGATGTTAGTGCAGCACACACCATGGAGTCGTTTGCTGCTAACTTCTCTGTTCAATCTTGATTCCTACAAATTGAAAGGATAATTTATACCCAGTTGGAACTGGTCCATATCCTGTAACCTTGGATAACCAAACCACTTATTTTGATAATTACGGTTGGCGGGTGAAGGGCTGGGATCTTTGGCTTTGAGCGAATAGTCTAACCTGATTACAAAATAGGTGAAATCCAATCGTAGACCTGTTCCAACGCCAACGGCAAGATCCTTACCGAGTCTTTGCAATGAAAAGATTTCCTCAGCAGTTCTTCCAGTCGCTTTTTTTAAGTACCAGATATTGCCTACATCTGCAAATACGGCTCCATTCACCTGCATACCGGCTATGTTGAACCAAGGGAATCTAAACTCGATATTTCCTTCCAATTGTAAATCTCCGTAGCGCTCCGGTAATCCTTTATTGCCATATTCCTGGATGGAAGAACCGGGTCCTAGCTTTCGGAGACCCCAGGCCCGCATACTGTTGGGACCTCCGGCAAAATACTGTCTGTACAGTGGTAAATTAAATCGATTAACGGGATTTCTAGTTTGATCAAACGCATAACCCGCTCCTGCAAAAAAGCGAAGCGCCAGAGCAGTTTTTTTAAATGAATATTTTGTTGACAAATCCAAATCAACCTTTATAAACCGAAACAGATTGCTGTCTAGCAAGGGGCTTCTGATAAATCCGCTCAGTAATCCTGATTCTTCAATATTCAAACGAACATTGCGGACTTGATTGGCTTTTTGGCGGGAGTAAAATAACCCTGCACTACCCGAAATAATCAATCCATCCACAAAAATATTTTTTAACAGGGCATTACTATCTATCAGCTCCAGCAATTTTGCTCTTCGGGCTATGGCGTTGTATTCGATGTTTGGAATTCGAATTGTGTAGAGTGTATTCTTATATCGAAAGTCATATCCCCAGGCGGCACTGTAAGAGGATAGGTTGAATAATTCCCTGCGTTCCGTATTGGAAATATTAAAGGCCAGAATAGAACGAGCATGTTGCCGCAAATCAGCAGGTAAACCTGAAAAGCGCGGGAGCAGACCAGGAAAAATTAAATTATGCGTCAGCGCAATTTGTCTTGTTTGTATAAAATTGACGTCAGCAATCGTATCTCTTCCAATCTCCACACCCAACCGCAGATTGGTGGTAGATTGGATGGACCGACGAAATAAATTTCTATTTTGAAATCCAACATTCAACGCCACGCCAAACAAAGTACCCGCCAATAAGCTTTGATTACTGCTGCCTTCCAGATTAGCGAAGCTGGTGTATTTCCGGGCAGGGGTTAACTTGATAAGAATATCGGTGGTGTCTTCATTTTTTCGGGGAATGGTTTCCAGATTCACGAGTCGCCAACCACCCATTGCGTTCAATTGATTGAGTGTTTTAAAGTAGTTACGTTGATCATACACCTGCCCCCTTTTGAAATGAATCTTATCTCGGAAAATATGATCGTTGAAAACTGGACGAAAACGCTGTAGCTGAATTCCATTTTGAAATACCTGTGTAGTTTTAAGTCCAGCCGTATCAGAAGTGAAGTCAGGGTAGAGGGTGATGTTCCCCACTTTATATTGTGTAAGTTTTTCCTTTGCTGTTTCAGGACGTAACCGAATTTCAAGATTTGCAGTAGGAGTGGTGCTACGCTCGCGAACCTGTTGAAATACTTTTAGTTGTTCTAAGGGGTCGGCAATGGGTTTCAGTAAGGCAAGGTCAAGGGTGTCCCAAATGCCCACCAAGTCGTCTCGGGTTAAGCGCAGGTATCCATTATTTCTGTAGTGATCTATCAGTCGGTCTAGTTCGTCCGCAATTATGCCCTTAGCAAACGGGTCGCCTGTTTTGATTTTTGCCGCAGCCTTATTTTCTAAAGTGAGTTGTTGAAGTGTAGCATCCTGGAGATGGTAAGCGATGGAATCTAATAAAAAGGGATTCCCGGGATGAATGAAAAAATTTACGGTAGTCCGGATTTGATTTTTATTAATCACCGTCAGGGTAGTGTCATACCAAACTTTATCTCTAAAATATCCAAGCGAGCCCAAGAGCGCATGCATATAAGCCACAGACTGGTTCGCATAACTGGTGTCAAATACGGGGGGCTTACGGAGCGTGCTATAAAAAAGTTTGGAAACAGTTCTGGATCGTAAGCTGTCGTCTAATTGTCCTTTTAAGCGGGTTTGCAATAATTCTCTTTGTTCTTTTGGAACACTCCCATCTACTTTTATAGTAGTTTTGAAAACAAAGGGTTTTCCAATCGGATAATTCCGAGGGATTGTGCCACAACCATAAAGTAGAAAACTGATTATAAATAGAAGCAATACCGGGTGTTGTATACAAACCAATAAATACCGGAACTGTTGCTTCACAATGTGCTAGAATTATGATTACAAAATCAGTAGTCAAAGATATCCAAAGTTTAGCCGATAAGAAATACAGGGATCACACGGGGCTTTTCGTGGCAGAGGGACCTAAATTAGTTCAAGAGCTGTTACGGGATTGTCCGCAAGCCATCAAGCATATTTATGCTGTTGAAAGCTGGATACATCAACATAGAAATATTGATTCCTCCATCCAGGTTACGGCCGTAACTCCACAGGAATTGGAGCGAATTTCCCAGCTAACTAGTTCGCATGAAGTACTCGCTGTGGTTTCAAAGTTTGCTGTAAGGCCCTTACAAGTTGAGCAAGGATTGACTTTAGTTTGTTGTGGCATACAGGACCCTGGAAATTTCGGTACAATTTTACGCACGGCTGACTGGTTTGGTGTTCAGCAATTGGTTTGTAGTCCTGATACGGTGGATGTATATAATCCCAAGGTAGTACAGGCTACGATGGGTAGCATTGCTCGATTACAGATCCATTATCTAGATCTGAAGCCATGGATCTTGCATCAACAAGTCCCCATCTATGCAGCGATGTTGAATGGAAAGTCGGTGTATGAGTTAAAGCGTCCACAACAGGGGATCTTGCTAATAGGAAATGAGGCAAAGGGAGTTCCCGCATCGTTACTTACAAAAAATGTAATAGGAGTCACAATTCCAAAAATCGGAGAGGCGGAGTCATTGAACGCAGCAGTAGCGACCGGAATACTACTTTCCTGGCTTAGTTGAAACGAATCGCGCGCAGTGGGCTGATTTTTTTTACCAATAATGAAGGTAATAGAAGAACAAGAAAGCTAATTATGAAGGTCCCACCCATTACGCCCAGCACATGCAGTAATTTAATTTTTACGGCTACCGTATCTATATAATAGGCACTAGGGTCTAATCGAATAAAGGAAGTGGTTGATTGTAGCCAAAGAAGTCCTAGGGCCAGTAGTGTACCAACGATTATTCCTCCTGTTGTAAAAAGTAGGCCAAAGCGAATAAAAATTTGTTGAATCAATTGGTTGCTAGATCCCATTGCTTTTAGTATACCAATCATCGGGATACGTTCTAATACCAATACTAGCAAACAGGTTAATAAATTGACCAGCGCTACAATTGTCATAAATGCCAGTAATACATTTCTGGTAACAACCTGCATATTGAGCCAGTCAAACAGTTGAGGAGCCACATCCCGGGTGGTGAGTGCATCCCAGGTTGGAGGAAATAAGTCGGATTCAAATAGTTGATGCGCAGTTTGAGCAGTCAGATTGGGGTTTTTCAAGTAAATCTCATATCCGCCAATCTGATCACTTTCCCAGCCAGACATTGGAGC
>Ga0315899_10009063_pt1 | contig 10672 bp, 13 predicted proteins | sample LakEriMetagenome_2_FD_203518 | JGI IMG/M metagenome (GOLD analysis project Ga0315899, IMG submission 203518) | Freshwater fungal communities from buoy surface, Lake Erie, Ohio, United States - Buoy 4 MA112 | ecosystem: Environmental > Aquatic > Freshwater > Lake | place: USA: Lake Erie, Ohio...
CCAACCCACTCGATCACCTGTCTGCCCGCCGCTTCTCTCAGTGGTTCCTGAACTGGAGCCGGAGCGTGAAGATGGAATTACCTACGTCAACGGTGTTCCAATGGGCTCCGATCAACAGCGAAGCCTTGCCGAGCACTGGCACAACGTCCAACAATCTGACGCCCCCGAAAGCTACAAGCAAGCCCAGTTCTTACTTGGTCAGCTCGAAGTCTTGCTCTCAGGAGCGCGTCGAGATGGCTGGCAAGAGTGTCATTACTACTACCTCCACCAAGAGCTGGCTTCCTATGCAAGATCATGTGATGCAGCTTCAAGAGACTATGGAGCGAGACTTGAAGCAGAGTGTGAAGCCCAATACCAGGCCGCAATATCGAGAATTAATGGCGGAAGTGAACTACTTGGGTAGTCGCTCTGTCAACTCGGTTCAGCGTGGTTGGGATCAGACCTCAGTGTGTAAGCGTCCTCAGGACATTCCTGCACTGTGTGAGAAGTACGTTCCTGAGCTGCGCCGCCTTGTTTACCTCGGATCTGAGTATCACCCTCAGCTGAGCTACAAGAGGGCACGGTTCGGGGGCGTCACTGTTGACGAACTGATGCGGCATGAAGCTGACTTCATTGAAGAGATTGGTATGCGTACCGATTACACCAACAGTGAAGTGAGGGCCATGTACTGCACAGTCCGTAATGGTCTGCAGCACAACATGCGCTGGGATACATCCGCAAGTGCTACCCCTCAGATGAGGATGCATTACAACGCGGATGCCACCAGCCGTGTGTATGCCCTGTGTGCCCAGAACGGTGACACAGATCTGATCAAAGCTCTGCTTCCTGGTGACTAATCACTTCCACTACCACAAATGATCCTCCGTCCCTACCTAATCAAAGCCCTCTCCGGGGGGCAGATAACGGTGATGGCATCTGGTCAAGCTTCAGCCCTCTCAGTGGGGGCTGAGCTGCTGGGTGTTCGTGTTGATCAGCTTCGTATCCACCAAGTCACCGACTGGTAATCCCTATGCCTTCTGAATCCAACATCATCCTTGCCGTTATCGGATCGATTGGTCTTTTAGCAACGCTGGCTGTGATCTCAAGATCCAACCGCGCTGCCCACACCTACTACACCAAAACAAAAGGTCATGACCATTAAGTTCTTCCACAAAGCTGTTGCGTCCCTTGCCCTATCCACATCACTCATCACGGGTGGTGCCCTGGAGGCTAAGGCCACTCCTCAGTTGACCACGATGCTGTCCACCATTCAAGCGACGGGTACTCGTGTAGCCGTAGACGACCCTCGGCTATGTGCAGACCCAACACTGATGGGTATGTATCAGTTCGTAAAAGATCAGATTGATCAGTATACGATCTGCATTAAGAACCACAAGGGCAATAACGCAGAGCTGTACGACACGGTTCTGCATGAGGCTGTTCATGTGGTCCAAGCCTGTAAAGGCGGACCCATCTACAGCACCGTCTCGATTATCGAGGCGGCTAAGGCCCATGAGATCCAAACCGTTGGGTCTCAGTATCCCAACCAACAGTTCAACGTTGAGCTGGAGGCACGGGTCATTGCTCGTGAACAGGACGAGGTGTTTATCACCAGCCTCCTTAAGGAGCATTGCTTTAAGTAATCACTTCCACTACCACAACCACCATGAACGACTTGAACCTCATCTCCCGACAACTGGAGAGAGAGTTAGGCCAGCAACAAGAGGCACAGGCTCGCCTCGCAGCTCGAACACTCGAAGCTGAGCAGAAAAGCTACGCCTCATCCACGGTGTATGGACAGGCAGCCCTCAAGGGTTATGCCTTAGCCATTGCCGAGCGTATGCGTAAGAAGCTTGTATCCCTGGGACGAGGTAAGGGGGCAGTGGATGGGGCCTCCGTCTACTACCGCCTTAAGGAAGCAAGCATGGAGCATGTAGCAGTGGTAGCCCTTAAGGCTGCGCTGGACATGCTTGGCAAGCATGTATCCCCCACTGTTGTGGAACTAACCACGGCTATGGGAGCTGCCATCGAAACAGAGTTACGGATCAGCTGGTACCAACAGCAAGATCCAGAGCTGTTCAAGCATGTCAAGAAAGGGTTTCACAGCTCCACGGGTACACGCCAGAAGTCAACGGTCTTCAAGCTTCGGTTCAACGAAGCCGGTAAGCACTGGGATACCTGGGGTTCTCCGGTCAAGCATCGCATTGGTGCCTGGGCTTTGGAAGCTATCACTCATGAAACTGGGTGGCTCAAGGTTTATCCCGTGGTCGTTGGCCCTAAGCGTCAGCAGAACCATGTGGAGTACGACAGGGCCTTTCTTGAGCTAAAAGACACCGTTCTTGCCCAGGCCGACAGCATGGCCTTCTGCCTGTGGCCCATGCTCTGTTCCCCCGTTGATTGGGAGCCGGATCAACCGGGTGGTTTCCTCATGGAGATCGTCCGTCAATCCATGCCCCTGGTGCGGGGGAAGTTTGGAAGGCGAGTAAAACAGAACGGGCAGGCTCTGACCTTTCTGAACAACCTGCAGCACGTTGCCTACCGGATCAACCCGGGGGTGATGGAGGTGGCCGACTGGGCCTTCGACAACTTCCGGACCATCGGCAAGTTCAGTCGAGAGCAAGCCAAGCCTGTGGATGAGGATGGGTATCCCTATGGAGATCCTGAGGAAGACCCTGAACGGTTCCGTAAATGGAAATCAGATCAGCGTCGGACCAGGGACTTCAACGCCCAGCTTCAGGCCAAGAACTGGCGTACTACCGAAACCATGTATGTGGCTAGGAAGTACAAGGATGAAGCTCGCTTCTACATCCCGTGGTCCTTCGACTACAGAGGACGTGTCTATCCACAGAGTGTGGGTCTTACCCCACAAGGGACGGACTTCGACAAGAGCCTCTTCCTCTTTGCTGAGGAGGGTCCAGTCAATGAGTACTGGTTGGCTTGGCATGTCGCTACCACTTACGGCTACGACAAGCTCAGTCACGATGACCGCGTTGCCTGGGCAAGGGAGAACACCGCATTGATCAGCCGTGTTGCTGAAGACCCCATTGGAAACCTCCAAGACTGGTCTGATGTCAGCGGTGAACCTTGGTGTTTCTTGGCTGCCTGCCTCGAATACCACTTATGTGTAATCACTGGTGTCAAAACCACTAGTGGCTTGCCTGTGGGTAAAGATGCCACCTGCTCCGGTTTGCAGCACCTTGCTGCCATGACCTTGGACGATACGGCTGGCTCTCAGGTCAACCTCCGTCGAACTGAGGTAGATGCCCCTAGCGATGGTTACAAGACCGTTGCTGAGGCAGCTATCCCCTTGCTCGATCCTGAGGTGCATGAGTACATCACGCGAGCAACGACCAAGCGAACGGTCATGACTGTGCCCTATGGGGTCAGCCGTGACAGTGCAAGGAAGTACATCCGTGAAGCACTTCGCACAGCGGGGATGGACATGTCTGTCCCTGGACGCCTGGGACCCATCGTTGATGCCATCTACCACAAGGCTGTTCCTGCCGTATTTGGCGGACCAGTGGCTGTGATGAGCTGGCTCCAGAGTTTGGTACCTGAGCTTCTGGAGAGAGGTGATGGGCAGGTCCAATGGACTACCCCCAGTGGGTTTGTGGTTCAGCAAGACATTCGTCATGCCGGCACCATTCCGATCAAAACCAAGCTGATGGGGACCACGATGGCCTGTTCTGTGGCCAATAGATGGTTGGGCCCTGATAAGGCTGGACATGTTGGGGCTATTGCTCCAAACCTTGTCCACAGCCTTGATGCCTCCCTGCTCCACATGACCTTTGCTCATTGGGACACGCCTTTCACAGTCATTCACGATTGTGCTTTGGCCAGGTCCTGTGACATTGATCGTCTGGACACGGAGATCCGACACCACTTCGCTGAGATGTATGAGGCATTGCCCCTCAAGGCATGGGCCGACCAGATGGGTGTTGAGATTCCCGACGGCATGATCGTTGGAGATCTGGACATCAGTCTTGTCAACGACTCTCCGTACTTCTTTTGTTGATCACTCACTTGCACTCCAACAGATGACCACTAGAACTGCACATGCCATCCAAGCCGAAATCGACTCTCTCCGCTCCAGTAAATGGAGTGGGGACTGTTCGGATTTTGACTATGTAGCTCTTCGCATTGAGGAGCTGGAGGACGAACTCAACGAGGTGCACACACAGCCTCGCCGCAACCACGTGAATTGGAGGGCTTGAAGCAAATGATGAGCGAAAACGCCACGCTTGTGGAACGGATCATGCATTATGTGCAGCACAATGAGGAACGAAAGGGCGAGGCTTTGGCCCACCTGGCTGACTATTTGGAGGAATGCTTCGCCTGGGAGCTGAGCTTTGAGGGCGAGCACCCTGAGGCGTAGGGGGGTCTTTATGCTGTTTGTGAATCCCACAACGGCACATGGCCCCGCTATCCAGCAGGGAGGCGTATCGCGCCTACCTCGTCGTTGAGGTGTTGCGAGCTACGGGGGAGCGAGAGTTCCCTCTTCAGCTGGCCTCCACCCTCCTATGGATTGGTGCCCACAACGGGTGCCTACAGCAGGATCTGGTGAAGGCCACGTCCATGAGCCCGTCTTCTGTCAGCAGGAACGTCTCGTGGCTGAGCAGCACCCACCGCCTGGGCAAGCCTGGCCTGGGCCTTGTCCGTAGAGAGCAGGACCAACTCGATTACAAGAGGTGGCGCCTGTGGTTGACCCCTAAGGGGGAGCAGCTGATTTCACTCATCGAACAGCACCTACTTGACCCGCTATGAGCAGCCCAATCACCTGGGGCCAAGCCCTTGATTACGTCTGGAAGATCCATTGGAAGCGGCTGGCATCAGCTCCTACCAATCGGATCAACGCAGGCCATATCACGGATTACTGTGGCCGATCACTTCCACTTAGCCGAATGGGGAAGGCGGGTTGGTGGATGGAGATGATCTCCGACCTCCAGGATGACCACCCCCAATGGTCCACCAGCACTGTGAATCGAGTCATCTCTGCTGGGACCACCGTGTTGAAGATCAGTGGCAGAGCTGGGTTGCACTCAGTTAAATGTCCTGATTTCTCTCGGCTTAAGGAGGGAGAGCATCGGTTGACCTACTTCACCAAGGAGCAGGTGGACAAGATGGCCCTATTGGCGGTGGAGATCTATGACCGCCGTGATTTGGCTGATGCCCTCTTGGTCAGTGCCTACACAGGCATTCGCCAAGGAGAGCTGCTGGCTTCCCGTGTCTGCGACATTGATCTAACGACAGACACCTTCTGGATTGGCGGCAAGCCGGGCCAGGAGACCAAGGGTAAAGAGGTTCGGGCTATCCCGATCCAAGACAAGATCCGTCCAATCCTGATTCACCGTTTGGAATCCAGAGATCCAAGCAGCTTGCTGTTTGGGGATGACTGGTCCAACAAAGACGCCCTGTATAGGTCGTTCAAAAAGGTGAGGGATTTAACAGGGCTGGGAGATGACTATGTGTGGCACAGCCTCCGCCATTCCTTCGGGACTTGGCTAGGGGAGGTGGCTCACCCGAGACAGATCCAAGCCCTCATGGGGCATAGGAACATCGAGACCACCTTGCGCTACTGCAAGGCTACGGACTCCGCGCTTAGATCGGCTGTGCAGGCCCTCTAGGCGCGACTAGGTACCCTCATAGGGGCTCCGACCAAGGCTCCTCACAGGACCTTCTAGGGGCCTCTCCTGGGCCAGACTCGTTGCTATCACTCACAAGTGACCACGATGAGGTAGCTTCAGGTACTAGTGGCACGTTGTGCCGTGGGAGTTCAAGTCTCCCCATCCGCATCACAGAACCCTTGCTACGGCAGGGGTTTTTTCATGAAAACCCGCTTCCACTAAGGAAATGACTAATCCACAGGATCTAGCGCAGTCCGAGATTGATCGTTTGGACGCTGAGGCTTATGCCGAGTTCCTCTCTGAAGGGGATCCAGAGCTTCCCGACTTCACCTTCCTCACCGATGAGGAGTGGGAGGACTACCTGCGCTCGCATCAAGAGTTTGATCTCTGATTTCCACTCAACCAACTACCCAACCACAATTCCAAATGGCTAACCGCTACGTCTTTGAAACCGTTCTGGACGGCTTCGTCAATGTGTACGAACCCTCCGGCAAATACAACAACTGCTGCTTCGCCTACAAGCTCCCTGGGGCTGTCCTGGAGCAGGCTGAAGCTGACCGTGAAGAGCTACTGAACTGGGCTCGAACCAAGGTCGATAACCCCAAGCGCGTTGCCCTCAATCCCGCCAAGTGGGATGAGCAGGGGGTCTGCAAGTTCTCCTATGGCGGTGACACCGGGCGCCCGTCGCCTGTGTTTGTCGATACCGATGGTCAGCCGATTGAAAAGGCCGTCCTGCGGGATCTCCGCAAGGGCACCAAGGTCAAGCTGATCGTCCAGCAATCCCCCTACACCAAGCCCGCAATGGGTACCACCCTCAAGGTGCTGGGTGTCCAGGTGATTGAGCTGGTCAGCGGCAATGGTGCTGTTGATAGCGGCGACCTGTCGGCTGAGGATGTTGCTGACATCTTTGGCAAGCAAGAGGGCTTCAAGGCAGCCAGCCCTGCCCCCCGTGATGCCCGCGAAGAGGACGACAGCTACGCCGACTTCTGACGATGGCTCTCTACCGCTCTGGTTTGGAAGAGCGGGTATCTAAGTTCTTTGATAAAGAAGGGGTCACTTACCTGTACGAAGCGGGCAAGTATGACTACCAGCTCACATCCAATTACACCCCCGACTTCTTTCTGAAGAACGGGGTGATCTTGGAGGTCAAAGGGTTTTACAAGCCCTCTGATCGACGGAAGATGCTGGCTATTAAGCAACAGCATCCTGAGTTAGATATTCGTTTTGTATTCCAACGTAATAACACACTGACTAAAGCTTCTAAAACCACCTATGGGGACTGGTGCGATAAGCACGGGTTCCCTTGGTGCATCTTTCCCAACATCCCACCATCATGGCTGAACGCGACTTGATTAAAGATTTGGCGATGAATCTCATCATGGCCTTGGACAAGTACTCCTCCCCCAATGACATCATTGAAGGGATTGAGGACGCCTTGGATGGCTATGAAGAACTGATCAACCTGTACCACCAATCCGCAAACAAATGACTGACACTTATAGCAAGTTCGGAACTGCTGAGTTCTACGCTTCGCAATTCGATGACATCCTTGCTGATGTTCAAGGTGATGATCCCAAGTATGGAGACGCCATTGTTGATGGGTTCTTGAAGTCCCTTAATGATTGGCGTACTTACCACCAAGACCAAATCAAAGAATATGACCGACTCGAACAGCGAGTTCGTCAGGCATGAGCCTTGCCCGAAATGTGGCAGCTCTGATGCTTTAGCCAGGTACACCAACGGATCAGCCTATTGCTTTTCCTGTGAGGGGTATCTGGCTGGAGATGGGCCGATCGATCCGCTTAATTTCCATCAAACCACCAGGAGGCAGATGATTTATGACGGCGAGATTGCTGCCATACGCAGCCGCAAGATCTCTGAAGAGACGTGCCGCAAGTTCAATGTTCGCATTGGCGAGGGTCCTACTCTCCGCTTCCCTTACTTCTCTAAGGATCGGGCTGTCGTTGCGTACAAAGAGCGCGGTACAGACAAAGACTTCCGCTGGGTTGGCCGCAACGATGACGCCCAGCTCTTCGGGCAGCAGTTATGGGGTAGTGGTAAGTCCCTGGTCATTACCGAGGGCGAGATTGATTGCCTATCGGTTTACCAGGCCCGTCCCACATGGCCTGTAGTTTCGATTCCCAATGGTGCTGCCTCAGCTAAGAAGTCTCTCCAGGCTCAACTGGATTGGCTGTTGGGGTTTGATGAGATCATCCTTTGCTTTGACAACGATGAGGCAGGAACCAAGGCGACTCAAGAGTGTGCCCAACTCTTCCCTCCCGATAAGGTCTTCCTTGCAAACCTTGGCCAATATAAGGATGCGTCAGAAGCACTTCAGGCGGGAGATGCTGACTCGATCAGACAGGCTGTATGGAATAAGCGTAGCTATTCTCCTCGTTCTATCGTTGCAGGTACTGACCTCTTTGATCTTGTATCAAAGCCCCTGCACGGAAAGGACGCCGACTACCCCTATGCGGGATTAAACGCTCTCACTTCGGGGTTGCGGCTGGGAGAGCTAGTGACCATGACAGCAGGTTCAGGAACGGGTAAGAGCACCCTCTGTGGTGAGATCTGCCAGTGTCTTGTGGATCAGGACTTCCCTGTTGGGTATATCGCCCTTGAGGAATCCGTTCAACGGACAGCCCTGCGTCTGATGACGGTTAAAGCAAACAAACCCCTCCACCTTAACAATGAGATCCCTGAAGATGAACTCCTCACAGCTTTTGAGTCTAGTGTCGGTTCTGGCCGTGTCTATCTACGTGATGGCTTTGGCAGTGTCGATCCCGACGTGATCCTCAACGACATTCGCTACTTGGTCAAGGCCAAGGGTGTTCGTTGGGTCATCTTGGATCACCTTTCGATCTTGTTGTCGGGTAATGAATCCGATGATGAACGGAAGCTGATCGACCGAACGATGACCAAGCTGAGGTCCTTTGTTGAAGAGACAGGGATAGGAATGATTCTCATCTCCCATCTCCGACGTGCTCATAACGACAAGGGACATGAGGATGGAGCTGCTGTATCACTCACACAGCTTCGGGGTAGCCACAGCATTGTCCAACTTAGCGATCTTGTGGTGGCTATCCAACGCAACATCACCTCAGGGGAAAACACCTCAGAGCTTGTTGTTCTAAAGAACCGATTTAACGGTCAGACAGGGCCTGCTGGCATCCTTACCTACAACAAGGAAACTGGACGCCTTACAGAGATTCCTCTGACTGGATCTTCCTCACCCAATAACCTTTCCTATGAAGATTTCTGAGAAACCAAGTCGGCTGGTCTTCTTTAAGAAAGAGGCTTGCCCTCCCTGCCAGCAGGTTTCCCTGCGACTGCTCAAGGTGTTTGAGGAGAACCCTGAGTATGCCAAACATGTAACCGTGCTGCAGAAAGAAAACCACCCAGAGCTTGTTGAGAAGTATGGATTGGAGATGTATCCAACCGTACTAATCATGGACAAGCATAACAATGAGATCTCTAGGAAGATTGGCATGAACAGTCTTTCTAAGGATTGGTGGTTAGAAGCCCTTACTGTTATCCACCGCCTAGAAACCAAATGAGACTAGTCTTTGACGTTGAGACAGATGGCCTCTTGCGGGGTCTTTCTGTTGTTCATTGTCTGGTGACCCATGACCTTGATACCAACGAGGTACGGAGGTATGACGATAGTGGAACCCGAGAGACTGTTACAACTGGGCTTAATTACCTAGCTGAGGCAGATGAACTTTGGGGCCATAACATCGTCGGTTATGACTTTGAGGCTATCAAAGAGATCTACCCCTTCTTTGAGCCTAAGGGCAAGGTCTATGACACCTTGATCCTGTCCCGCCTGCTGTTTACGGACATGTTGGATCGGGACTTCCGCCAACGTCCAGCCAATATGCCTGGCAACCTTTATGGTCGTCACAGCTTGGAGTCCTGGGGCTATCGCCTTGGGGTGCTCAAGAGTGAGTATGGCAAACAGCTAAATGGGGATTGGCATGTCTATACCCCAGAGATGCTGGAGTATTGCGCCCAAGACGTTGAGGTGTCAGTTGCACTAGCGAAACTCTTTGAGCCAAAGCTAGAGGAGTATGCCAAGGCTATTGACACGGAGCACAAGCTGGCAGCCCTAATGGCTTGGCAGGAGAGAGAGGGGTTCCCCTTCAACATCCGTAAAGCTCAGAAGCTAGAAGGCAGCCTGCGAAAGGAACTAGAGGCCATCTCAGACGAGATGAAATCGACGTTCACCTTTGTTGATGCTGGTCCCTTTATCCCAGCTCGTGATAACAGCACCAAGGGCTACTTCAAGGGGGTTGAGTTCAACAAACTCAAAGACTTCAACCCCACAAGCCGAGACCATATTGCTTGGGCTTTTCAAACCCACCGTGGTTGGGAGCCTACGGAGTTTACCGATACAGGTAGGCCCCGGATTGATGCAGATGTTCTCAAGGAAGTTGGCACTCCTGAGGCTTTGAAGTTTGCTCGCATCCTGGAATTACAGAAGCACCTTGGTCAGCTTAGTGAAGGCCAAAACGCCTGGCTTAAGAAGGTTGAAGGTGACGAACGGATCCATCACTCATGCATCTTGAACACCAACACGGGACGGATGGCTCACATGAAGCCAAACCTAGCCCAGGTGCCAACAGGTCATGAGTACAGGGAGCTTTTCCACGCAGGAGCAGGTCGTCTGTTGGTCTCTGCTGATGCTGCTGGTTTGGAGCTGAGATGCCTGGCCCATTACCTCGCCCGTTACGACGGGGGCAAGTTTGCCAAAGAGGTGGTGGAAGGGGATATCCACCAAGCAATGGCAGACATCTCAGGGGTCGATAGGAAGACCCAGAAGGGGGTTACTTACTGTCTGATCTATGGCGGTGGGGACATGAAGTTAGGGCTTACTGCAGGGGCTTCTAAGCAGGATGCAGTGAGGCGTGGAAAGGAGCTGCGGAACCGATTGCTTACGGGTATTGAAGGTTTTGCAGACCTCGTGGCTGCTGTTCAACAGCGGGCTAAATCAGGAGTCCTAACAGCTCTAGATGGTAGGCCCATTCGCCTCCAGGGAAAGAGCCACGCAGCCCTTAACTATCTCCTTC